>WNFS01002860.1_pt1 | contig 29535 bp, 21 predicted proteins | sample 5400141 | NCBI WGS metagenome assembly WNFS01 (sample SAMN13153358, study PRJNA577476) | soil metagenome | isolation source: 60 cm saprolite under Madrone tree | place: USA:California | collected 2016-06-14
CCATGTGATCGTGTTCGTTGTCCTGTGGCGCGCGCTCCAGACCGGTCAGGATGGATTCGAAACCGGAATAGTCGGCGCGATTCACGGCGATGCGGCCGAGTGATTCGACAAATGCCGCGAGCAGGGCGCCGGTTTCGGGGGCCTTCTCCGCGTCTAGAGCTTTCATGGCTCCACGGCTCAGGTCTTCTGGCAACTGATTCGGCCAGAGGGATTCGATAATCGGAGACAGTTCATTGAGTCCCGCAGCGACGGAGCGCCTCGCCGAAGGATCCGCATGTTCGATGCGGCGGGCGTAATTCAAGACGATGTTGCGCGCCTCGCGGCGGGGAGCGTCGGCGCCGGCATCGGCAAGTTGCCCGAGGGTATTGCGCAGCGCCGCAACAGGCACACACCAGACGTCCGGGCCGCGCAAAACAGCCGATTTTTCTCGGGGAGAAAGTTCCAGCCAGAATCGATCGATCAGCTGTTCGCGGTGCGTGTCTGTCGCCCAGGTGACCGCGAGCGACGAGAGATGCTGAGAAGAGTGGGGACCAGAGTACCCGCCGGCCTCGACGATGACTTCGCTCAATCTATAGATCGTCGGCCGCACAGAGGAGGCGGTGAGCGAGCCGCTGGAAAACTCCGCATTGAGAAACTCAAAGGTGATGTTTTCCGAGAGGCGCAGCAAGTAGGGTTGCGGCCGTTCGCCTTCGCGCGGTCCATACTGGGAGACGGAGCTGAGCATCATGCACACGCTGTCGCGGCTGGCTTCTTCCATCGCGCCGTGGATCGCCCGCGCTGCTTCTTCAGGGGAAAGACCGCGCGCGCTTTCGAGAGGCGGGGTCAGCCGCGCAAGGAGCCGCAGGCTCGCCACGAGATCGTCGAAGTCCGGCGCCTGAATGGGCGCATCGGCCGTCTCGCGCGGTGAATGTCCACCGTACGCTACGAGCGCGGCGATGAGACTTGCCAGAACCGTGTCTACCCTGCGCTCGGTTCGCGTATTGATGGTGATGCCTTCCACGCGGTTCTCCAGAAGTCGCGCCGGCCACCAGGCATTGCCCTCATCGTTCGCCGGCTCTTCCGATCTTAGCAACGATGACTTCACGAGTCGCGCGAGCGTGTCCAGTTCGCCTACATGAAATTTATTCGAGAATACTAGCGCATGAATTCCGGCACGCTGCAGGTCGATCGCCAGCGCCTGCATTTCTCCTCGCGCGTCCGCCAGGTGGCCGTCACCAACCCGCGGCGCCACCAGCCCGCCGCGTTCCACTCGAATCTCCAGCCCCCCCAGCATTTCAGTAGCGTTGCGGATGGAATCGTAAGCGCTGTCCAAACTGTCGAGCCTGCGCGGATGATCTTTCTCGTAAAGGCGCTCCGACCGCAAGAGCAAGTGCAGGTTTCGGAGGGCACGCTGAACTTCGATGGCTTTGTGGTCCGTGGTGCCCACTGGGACTCGTGAGACTGCATTCGCGAGCTGTCGCAGTGACGTGCGCGGAGTGAAATCCGGGTTCGTTTGCGGTGACGGTGACGATGTCCCGCGCTGCGCTTCGTAGATAGGTAGTCTGGCCCTGAGGACCAAAGGAGTCTCCACTTGTTTGCTTACAGTTCGTTCAGGCCGCTTCTGGCCACGAGGGAGTCCGCCTTCAGTCTCGCGAGGATTTCGCGTTAGGGCAGGTGGTCCCTATCTATATGGCAAGCACGCTTCCGGCCCGACGCAGATGGCTCTAAGTCTTTTGTTATGAGTAAATAAAGTCGATAGTCCTAGAACTCGCTGTGGTTTCAGGTAACAAAATGTTACGTTTTGCGTAGAGATGCCAGAGGTTTGTTGAAGCAAACCTACAGACCGCATCGCGCTATCTGGGGCGTATGAACGGCCTATTTTTGGTGGAGCGCCTCGTCAATCGGTACGGTGCCACCTTCGCTTGCCTGGAACGTCCTCTTGGCCGGCTGAAATCCATTGAGCCGGAGCGTAATTGTGTGGACCCCGGTAGGAATCTGCACGCGAGCCGGTGTGAACTTTCCCGTGGAGGTTCCGTCCACGATGATTTCCGCGCCCTGTGGAACGGAGTTCACTTGCGCCCATGCGACGCGGCTTGCGGACTTTTCACTTAGCGGCACGTTGAGCAGCGTCTGGATATTGTCCTTGACCTGAATGCCTCCCGCATAGGGCTCGTAACCCTGCAGCCGCAAGACGAGGTTGTACTGGCCTGGTGCGAGCGGCAGTGTGACGGGCGTCTGACCTGATTGTTTCGCTCCGTTGATGAAGACATCGGCTCCCGGCGGCTGACTGCTGATGTAGATGCCTTTGGCGAGCGATTCGAGTTTGACCTTCTGGTCCTGAGCGTCGCCACTCTTTACTTGCATTGCGGTTTGAACGGATTGATAGCCTTCCTTTTGCACCTCGAGGCTGTAGCGCGAAGGAGACAAATTGTTGAAGCTACAGGGCGTTTCGCACTTGTTCAGGATGTGGCCCGCAGGACCGCGCAGCACAGCTGTGGCGCCGATCACGTCGGTGACGACATGAATCGCTCCACGCCCTGCCGCAGGAACGGGGTGCGAGCCCTCGTCAGGATGGCCTGTAGCCACAGCTGTGTCGTCGTACTCGAGGTGATCGATCACGCGTACGTCAGATGGGGCGTTCCGCAATAATTTCAAGAGTGCGCCGTGTTCCGCTGGCCGGAGCTTTCCCGCGAGCGTGAGGGTGTTGCCGGCGGCTTGCACTTTCACGTGGCCGCTCAATCTTCTTTCGGAAATGGCCGCTTCGATCCGGCCTTTGTATTCTGCCGCTTTGGGGCTAAGCGAATTCTCCGCTTTCTTGGGTGCCATTTTTTCAGCGACGATTTCCGCGGGCTTGGGCTCGGCCGGTTTTGGCTCCGCTCCTGCTCCTGCCGCGGGATCCGTCGGTTGAGGAGAAGCCTCGGTCCCAGAGGCGCTTGCCGTCGAGCTGTTGGAACTCGTTTCTGACGCCGCCGGCGCCGCAGCGGGCAAGCTGCTGCCCTTCTTCTGTTCGTCATGAAGTTCGCGTGCGGCCTCGAAGACCGGTTTGATCCTGTACGCTCCGTAAACAATAACGCCTAGAAGCAGCAACGCCGCGAAAAACGTCCCGAGGACATTTTTCTTTTTTGGCGGTTCCGGGGCGCGTGCGATCGCTCCCGTTCGCCGCACGAGCGGAGTTTGGCCGGGCGCCGATGCCCGCGCGTTCAGCGAGCGTGCCGTCGCGATGACGGTTTGATCTTCGCCAGTGAAACCGCGGCCCGTCGCATTCCCTGATATCAAAGTCGCTGCGGGCGAGCCTCCACCCATGACCATCGTCGATTGCGGATTGCCGCCGCTTGGCGCGAGTGACCGGTAATTCCGAAGATCCTCGAGCATTTCGCGGCAATTCTGGTATCTCTGGTCCGGTTCTTTCACCAGCGCCTTCATGACGATCGCGCTGATCCCGGGATGAATCGAGGGATTAATCTGCCGCGGCGGGACGGGCTCTTCGTTGACGATCTTATAGATCACCGTGGTGATGCTCTGGCCCGGAAAAGGCTTTTCGCCGGTTACCATCTCGTAGAGCATAACGCCCAGCGAAAAGATGTCGCTCCGGCCATCGACCGCGCGGCCCTTCACTTGTTCCGGCGACATGTAGCTGGGGGTGCCCATGACGTGCGCGGTTTGCTGGACGGTGCCGAATTGCAGAATCTTCGCCGTGCCGAAGTCCGTTACCTTGACGGTATCGTCGGCGGTAAGCATGAGGTTGGCCGGCTTGATGTCGCGGTGGACGACGTTGCGTTCATGCGCGAATTGCAGGGCGCTGCAAGTCTGCTCCATGATGCGCAGTGTGCGGGGCAGGGGAAAGGCGTGGCCGCCGTCAAGCAGCGCTTGCAGGCTCTTTCCTTCGACCAGCTCCATGGTGATGTAGTAGAGGCCGTCTTCTTCGCCGGCGTCGAAAACCACCACGATGTTCGGATGTGTCAGCAAACCCGCGGCGCGCGCTTCGGTTTGGAACCGCGTCAGGAGTTCGGGGCGCGACAGACCTGTGCCTTCTTCGCTCAACCGGATGGTCTTGACCGCCACGGTGCGCCCGATCACCGGGTCCATGGCCTTGTAAACGACACCCATCGCGCCGCGGCCCAGTTCACCAAGGATTTCGTATCTTCCGGCTTTTGTTACTGTTGGCATCGTTCAATCGATCTGTCGCCCAGCGAAGGCGGCACCAGCAATACAAACCGCAATTGGGCGAATCGGGTTTTGGTTCTAGAGGGAAGGGACCTGACAATACTTCCAGACCTTCCATCGTCAATTTCCCGGTCTCCATCGGCGGAAATGCATCCGCAGACACCCGGGCGCCCTATCCTGACAGTACGCATTCAATTTTCGGTTGGTCAACGCTACTGCCGTACCAGTGTTTCGCACTCGATACGGTCGGAGCGCGGTGTTCTGGGAACTGCCGTGTTTGACACTTCGCCGCAGTCGATGGGTTGGCGGGATCCGGCGCAAGTCAGGGATTCCGCGTCGATTCCCGCGGAGACACCGTCCGCTCCGGCATCGGCACGTTAGTCTCCCGCACGGGGCGGTCAACTTCGCCCGGGCGAGCGGGGGCTTCGAGCCCATCCGTGAGCAGGTATCCTTGCAGGGCGATGCCGTTGGTCCACACGCTCTCGAGCGCGGCGATGTACTCGAGCTGCAATTCGTAGAGTTTTCGTTGCGCATCCAGGACGCGGGGATAAGACGCCAGCATCTGGCCATATCTCTCCACCATCAAGCCGTAAGCTTTCTTCGCACGGGGAAGCATCTCGTCGCGATACTCCATGGCCATCAGGCGCGCGTTTGCGTATTGATCGACGGCCGAAGCCGCGCGCTCACGCAGCGTGAGCGCTATGCGCTTCTTTTCCTGCCCGGCGCGATCGATATCGGCTCGGGCCGCCGACACGTTTCCCTGGTTTCGATTGAAGATCGGAATCTGCACGACGACTTCCGCGATTCCTTCCCAACCTTTCGCGAAGGGGGCGCTGCCGAGCAATTCGTGATTATATTCCATTCCGCCGCGGACTTGGATATCGGGAATCGATTCACGCCGGGCACGGCCAAGAACGGTTTGGGCCCGTGCTTCCGCCGCATCGGCAATTCGAACGGCAGGACTCTCTTTCGCGATCGCCTCCACGGCTTCTTCTTCGTTCACGTCCGGCCAGCCTTTTTCCAGATCGCCGCCCACCGTCGTCAATGGCAGATCCGGCTGCCCGATCACCGCCGTAAGAGACCGCCATTCTTCGCGCAGCGTGTTTTCCTGCATCCGCGCGGTCATGCGCATCCTTTGCGCTTCGACTTCTGCTTCGAGCACTTCGGTTTCGTCCGCCTGGCCGGTATTCATCAGGTGCCGCTGAGTCTCTGTGGCGTCTTGCGCGACCGTGGCCATGTCGCGCCGGGCATAGAGCAATTCCTGAGCGGCCAACACACGCAGAAAGGCCATCTTCACGGCGCTTTGCACGCGCATTTTCTGCTCTTCGGCTTCGATCTCCGCGAGCTTCACGTCTTTTCCAAAAACCGCACGGCCCCGGCCGAGTTTTCCGCCCGTGACTACCGTCTGCTGCACAAAAAAGCCCTGTTTCCCGCCACCCACGGATCCCCCGCGGATTTCATCGCCCGTGTAAGCCACCGTTGGATTCGGATAAAGGCCCGACTGTTGCTGGCGCGCCTTGGTGGCGCGAATCTCCGCCTCCGCTTGCCGCAAGGTGGGATTCGATTCGATGGCGATCTTCTGTACTTGTTCGAGAGTGACTAGCGCGCCCTTCGCATTTTCCTGCGCTCTTCCCATCCGTGGATATTCCGGTTTCACCAGCGGCATCTCCATCTGATGGTGCTGTTCCTGCTTGGGCATCTGCATTTCCTGTCCTCGAGCGACGCTAGCCGCTGCCAGCACGCAGGCAATCATCATTGTTCCGAATTTCCCTCTGACTCGCATGTCGTTTCCTCTTCTTCTCTGTGAACTCTGTGTTCTCTGTGCCCTCTGCGTTAAATCTCTTTCCCTCTTTTTACGATTCATGGTGATGCTCTTCCTGCGCCGAAGGGCTTGCTGACTTCTTCTTCGACAGAATGTTTTCGTATTCCTTGTCCGGCAGAATGCGGATCATGGTCATCATCCCCATCATTCCCGCGCTCCAATTTTTCGGCAGGCCGTAGGTTTCGGGCTTTTCCACCACTTCGTCCATCCCCATTTCCATGAAGGCGTCCTGCGGAAAACCCGGCGCGCTCTCAGCATTTGCGGCGACCGGGGAAGGATGCACGTGCTCGAACGGCACGCTTCTCGCGAGTGATTCCATCTGGCCCATGGCCTTTGCCTCGGTCTGGTCGGCGGTTTCGATCTGCCGGTCGCGCATCAAGTCCATCATGCTGTTCATCATGTGGTGTGGCAGGTGGCAGTGAATCATCCAGGCGCCTCGGTATTTCGCTTCGAACTCCACGACTCGGGCCTGCGCCACACCTACCAGCACGGTGTGGATGATGATCCATTCCGAGATTCAGAATGCGTAGGCGCACCCGGCTTCCTAGCCGCGCGAGTAAGGGCGTCGTCATCGGCGCGGAAACGCCGTTGAACGTCAGCCAGTTGAATTCCATCGCCGCCGTGTTCGGGACGGTGTTGCTGGGCAAGACGGCCCATTCCTGGAGGATCAAGCCATAGTCGTGATCGACCTGCGGCTTGTAATCTTTTTCCGGATGCGCCACGAAAAATCCGATTTGCCCCATCATCTCCTGCATGGCGCTGTGCGCGTGGTAGAAGAACGTGCCTTCCTGGTGCACGGTGAATTCATAAACGTACTTTTCGCCGGGAGCGACGGGCTTCTGGCTGATGTACGGCACACCGTCCTGCTCGATGGGTATTTCCAGACCATGCCAGTGCAGGGAAGTCGATTCCGGCAGCCGGTTCTCGAACACCACGCGCACGCGATCGCCCTGCTGCACCTGAATCGTCGGCCCAGGGCAGCTTCCGTTGTACCCCCACGCATCAATCGTCTTGAACGGCGCAATTTTTCTCTTCACCGGCTCGCCCACAAGGTGGAAGACCTTCACGCCCCCATCCATTTCGTGCGCCAAGTCTGCAACGTCTGGCGTCATCATGGGCAGCGTATGATCGCGCACGACGGCGCGTGCCTGAGCCGGATGCGGCCCGTGACTCCCGTATGGGGAGTGGTGCCTTCCATTCTCATTTTCGCGCGGTGATTGGAAGGTACTCTCCGGCGCGCCAGCATGCAGCGTTTCGCGCAGCCCGAACAACCCCGCTCCCAACACCGCCGCATCCTGAAAAAATCTTCTCCGTGTGCCGCTCATCTTGACCTCCTGGATTTTCTGGTGCTGCAACCCGCATGTTCGCTGAAGAGAAATGGGAGTTATCTCGCCATCCATCGCGTTGAAATTCGTCTGATTGGGAAAGCAGGCAGAACTCTTGCCCGTCGCGGGCCGGCCTGCTCTAGTGTTTCAGGAGGGACAATTCAGATTCGAAGGACACTCGGGCGTGCGGGCGCAAATCTACTAGAGAAGTCGTGGGATCGGCCAAAATAAAAATCGGGGAAATGCGCTGGCGATGCAGAATTCTCCAGCTCAACTGCGAGGAATATTCCATCGGGCGTACTCAAGCGGGATACGCCGGAAGCATCTCCACGAGGACTGCGAGTCAAAACGGTCGCGGGCAATTCCGGTGCACTGCAAGTCAGAAAGGCGTGCGCCTGAGGCGCTTCGTGGTGCATTGCACCGGCTCTGTGGCAACTCCCATCTGCTGCGGCCGATGCGTGCGCCCGCGGACAATTCTGACCGGCGCAAAAAGACGCACAGGCCGGCGTCACAACGAGAGCCACGAGCGTCGCTAGACTCAGAGCTCGTAGCGGCCAGCTTGCGGATCGAATTCGTATCGCTGTTGGCATCCTATTGTTACGCTACGCCGGCCACCCGCTCCCGTCAACTTGAGCGTCGCCGGACGTTCAGAAAAGCCAATGCTTCAGTCACCTTAGCCGTGCGAGTCTTTATCGATCACCACTTTGCCGGCGAAAGAGCGATAGACGTAAGTAAAATATCCTGCTGCCAAGATGATTCCGAGGAGCCACCAGGCCAATCCTATTTTCAAACCATAGTCTCCGGCTTTTGCCGTCGCCACCGTCAACGAATACAGCGGATTCCGCGCGGGCAAGACCAACGGATACACGCCAAAGACAAGGCTGGTGAGCATACCCGTCAGGTATGCGCACGATGCGAAGAACGCTTTGCGCTCATCGCGTTTTCGCAATTCAAAGAGGACGCCTGCTATCCCCGCCACCGCAAGCAGAGGAAAAACGAATCCCCACGGCCAGGTCGTGAAATTTTCTTTTACTTGTGGCTGGATGCGGAACGTTACGGCAGTCACCAGTGCCGTAAGCACCGCGACGCCCCACCACGCATGGCCGGCTAGTTTTCCCGCGCGCGCATGGACTTCGCCGCTGGTCTTCATCTGTACCCACAGTCCACCGTGCATCATGAGTGCGAGCAGGGCCAATACTCCGACCAGAATGGTGTACCAGTCGAGGATGCCGGTTTCGTCTCCGAGGCAGAAATCGGTCCACAGCGGCTCGAAGAAATAACCGCTCGAATCCAGTGGCACACCGCGCACCACGTTGCCGAGCGCCGCCCCGAAAAAAACCGCGAGCAGCAAGCTGGACGCACAGAACAGAAAATCCCAAAGCGGATCCCAAATGGCGCTTTTGATGTGATTCCGGAATTCGATGGATGCTCCGCGGAGAATCAGAAGCCACAGAACGATCATCAGCGGCAGATAAAACCCGCTGAATGCGCTGGCGTAGAGAGTGGGGAAAGCGAAGTACAAAGTTCCGCCTGCCGCAATCAACCACACTTCATTTCCGTCCCAGACCGGGCCAATGCTCGCCAGAACTTGCCGCCGCTCTTCATCCGTTTTTGCCACCAAGAGGTGAATTGCTCCCGCGCCCAGATCAAAGCCATCCAGCAGCACGTACATTGCGATCATGATTGCTACCAGCCAGAACCAGATCGTTCCCATCACGCTCTCCTCACTCCGCCGCCAGTACGATGGCATCTTCGCCGGTCGGACGACTGCCTGGGTCCGGTCCGAGTTCGATCTCACGATAAATCAGGAACAGCCACAGGATCGCCAGCACCGTGTACATCCCCATGAAGCCAATCAGCGTGAACCAAGCATTGCCCGCGACCACGCGCGGAGAGATACCGCTGGCGGTGCGCATCAATCCGTAGATCAGCCAAGGCTGCCGCCCCAGTTCGGCAGTCATCCATCCAGCGGTGTTGGCGATGTACGGCAGCGGCACACACAGCATCAGCATCCAAAGCATCCAACGGGAGTCATACAGTTTTCCGCGCCATAGCAGCAGGGAAGACAGAACCATCACGGCGATGAAGATCGTTCCAAGGCCGACCATTACGTGATAGCTGTAGTAAAGCAGAGGAATCTGGTCCGGCCATTCTGTTTGAGGAAAGTCGGACAAGCCTTTGACGTTCGCGCGCCATTGCTTGTAAGTCAGAAAGCTCAGCATCATGGGAACTTCCAGAGGGTTGTCGAGTTTTCTTTTTTCTACATCCGGCTGTCCGAGAATGGCCAGTGGCGCTCCTTCTTGCGATTCAAATAGTCCTTCCATCGCCGCCAGCGTCGGCTGCTGATTGTACGCAACCAACTTTCCTTGCATGTCGCCGGTGGGAAAGAGCTGCAAGATCGCTGCAACCGTTCCTAACCATACGCCTGCGCGCAAAAAAGTGCGGCCGTACATTTCATCTCGCTTCGTAAGTAAATAAAAAGCGCCGACACCTGCCATCACAAAGCAGCCGGTTTGCACCGCTCCCAGCATCGTGTGTGCATACTGCCACAGCGCCCACTTGTTCAGCAGGAGATCCCAGAAGCTGGAGAGTTCGATGGCCCCGTTGGCGCCAAACCGGTAACCCGTCGGGTGTTGCATCCACGCATCTGTCGCAACGATGAAATAGCCGGAGAGCCACGAGCCGAGAAATACGAGAAACGCCGACCACCAGTGTCCCATGCGTCCGAGTTTTTTCTCCCCGAACAGAAACAGCCCCAGGAAACTCGATTCGAGAAAAAACGAGAACACGCCCTCCATCGCCAGCGTTTGGCCTATGACGCCGCCCGCAGTTTTCGAAAACGCAGCCCAGTTCGTCCCGAACTGAAATTCCATCGGGATGCCGGTGACAACGCCCAGCACAAAATTGATCCCGAAGATCCGCGCCCAGAATCGTGCCGCGCGGTTGTAATGTTCATCGCCGGTTCGCAGCGCTTTGGTCTTCAGGTAGACGAGCAGCAGCGCCAGCCCCATCGTCAATTGCGGAAAAATATAGTGAAACGTAATCGTGAACGCGAAGTGCAGCCGGTGTACGTCCACTGCTTGTCCCATCGCGTCACCTCATGGAGATTCTTTGCGATGTTCAGTCTTTGCGGCCGCCGTTTCCCCGCAGCATGCGAAGAATGCTGATGATTCAGCAGCATTCTCGCACGTCTGAAGCGCTCCACAGCAATTTTCTTGAGCAGACCAACGCCATTCCGGGGGATTCAGTCACTTTAGACAAACGCCTGAGTTTCGTGCCGCGAAGCTCCTCATCTTCGGGAATTTCTTCAATTTTCATACACTTCTGCGGCTTCCGATGTATTGTTTTGCCGCGCTTTCTCTCCGGAGGATTTCCATGAAGTACGATGCGATCATCGTTGGTTCCGGCCAGGCCGGCAATCCGCTCGCTTATCGGCTCGCCGATTTGGGATGGTCTGTAGCGCTCATCGAGAAAGAACACCTGGGTGGCACCTGCATCAACGTTGGTTGCACGCCGACCAAGACAATGGTTCATCGTGCGCAAGTCGCTCACTACGCGCGAAACGCCGCGCGCTGGGGTGTGAACGCTTCGAACGTCAGCGTTGATCTCGCCAAGATTGTTGCCCAAAAAGACGAAGTCGTCCTCAGTTTTCGCGGCGGCCAGCAGAAACAAGTCGACAAGCGCGCTAATCTTCGCCTCCATCGCGGCCACGCCCGGTTTGTTGGCCCGCATCAACTCAAGGTTGGCGATGATCTGCTCGAGAGCAAAAAGATTTTCATCGATACCGGCGGCCACCCGAACATTCCTGCGATCCCCGGCCTGGATACCGTCTCGTATCTCACCAACGAATCCGTCATGCAGCTCACAAATGTCCCCGAACACCTCCTGATTCTTGGAGCCGGCTACATCGGCCTGGAATTTGGGCAAATGTTCCGCCGCTACGGCAGCCGCGTCACCGTTCTGCATACCGGCAAGCAAATTGTTTCTCGCGAAGATCCGGAAATTACTGCCGAGCTGCAGACGGCGCTCGAAGCCGAGGGAATACAATTCCTGCTCAACGCCCGCACTACGCGCGTCGAAAACAAGAACGGCGCTGTCACTCTTTCTCTCAACGGAACTGCAGGCCCATCCAGCGTCACCGGCTCGCATCTCTTGATCGCCACGGGACGCGCTCCTAATACGGACGATCTCGGCCTGGATAAAGCCGGCATCGAAAGGGACAAGGGTGGCTCTATCAAAGTGAACGGCCGCCTCGAGACGAACGTTCCTGGCGTTTGGGCCCTCGGCGATTGCAAGGGTGGCCCGGCTTTCACGCACATCTCCTACAACGATTTCCAGATCGTTTACGGCAATTTGGTGGAAGGGAAGAATCTCACGACCGAAAATCGGACCGTGCCGTACTGTGTCTTCACCGACCCGCAGCTCGGCGGCGTTGGCATGACCGAGAAAGAAGCTCGCGCCAAAGGTTATAAGCTCAAAATCGGAAAATGCCCGATGACGCGTGTGGCGCGCGCCATCGAGCGCGGCGAAACGGCGGGGCTCATGAAGCTCGTTGTCGATGCCTCCAATGACCGCATCATTGGAGCCTCCATTCTCGCGTCCGAAGGCGGGGAACTTGTGCAAATCCTCGGCACCCTCATGCTTGCGAATCAGCCGTACACGCTCTTGAAAGGCGCCGTCTATATCCACCCCACACTCGCCGAAGGTTTTTTCGCTCTCATGGAGGCCGTCAAACCTGCCGACTGACGAACCTCGCATCGCGAAACTTTTCGAAAAGGAAGGTCGGGCGTACCAGCCGGACTTGCTGATGCAACCGGAAGATGTGGCGGAAATGGTGACCCACTCGCTCGGTTTGCCGCGCACCGCCGAAGTCACCGACATCGGCATCCGGCCGATGCAAAAGTCCTACTAAGGGAAGGCACTAGCACGGCGCGCATCAGCTGGAAGTAGTCTCGCGAGCGCGCGGATCCACAACCTCGCCTCGCAAATCCTTTCGTGTGACGACATACTGAAAACAGATCACTGGAAACTTTTTTCTGGTGGGGCTGGGGAGATTCGAACTCCCGACAAACGGTTTAGGAAACCGTTGCTCTATCCATCTGAGCTACAGCCCCACTTCTCCATTGTAATACTTCTCATGCTTTTCAGTTCCGTCTGTGTTTGTTAGGGGGATGGCCGAGTCGCTCCCGGCGTAGCCGCCGGATCCGATTTCAACCCCGGCGCGATCTTCGTGATGCGCAGATTGCGAAAGATTGTCGGCCAGTATTCCCGGAGCGCGTTGCTGGCCGTGTTCAAGCCGACCCGGATTCCGTAGCGTTGAAAGGTCCGGCCCGCCGTTTGTTCTTTCACCGGCAGATAGCTGGTCGCCAGGCTCTCGGCCAGCAGCGGGCCCAGGATTCCCGGCCAATTGGCCGCATCTCTGCCATCATCCTTGCGCGAGACCACGATGCGGCTAAGCGCGTAGCCGATGCGATGTCCCGGGCCTCCGTGCAGCGTCACAAAGTATCGCGGATCGCGATGCAACAGGGACGCAATGAGAAACGTTTCGAAAAAATTGTTCGACGCGGCCGTGGCCATCGAAGAACCAAAGCGCTTTCCGTACCCCCCTAGTCCCTGGCCATACCACTCCAGCGAATTCTGTGCTTGGCCGATCCCTGCGCCGAAGGCCGAACTGAGAAAACGGGAAGGCGCCACGCTCTCATCCGCAAAAAGTTCGAACTTCTGTTTGTTGCTCAGCGCGCCCACGCTGGTGGCTATATTGGGAAAGAAAATAGACCGCCGGCCGAGAACTTCGATGGTTGTATTGTAGGGATTTTGGTGCTTCTGCGGAGTGCCGTCCTGTTTTGCCGCTGGCGCATCGGGAAGGTCTTGCGATTTCGGCTCCTGCTGCGCGGCAGCCGTTGCGGCAACGCCCAACAGCAGTGCAATCAGGGGCAAAACCGGTGAGCGGTCCCGCATCCACTCATCCTAACATGAACCCAAATCTCGCTCTTACAGCCTCGAGTCCCCGCGCAGAATTTGCGCCCGAGGTTCTTGGTCGTGCGCAGGTTGGCCGCGGTTGCACTTTCAGGCAGTCGAGGACCGCGCGATCCGGAAACCATAGTCTGCGTATTGAAACTCCGGCGGAATGCTGGAACGCGCCGCCGTGCGCGTGACCGTAATATGATGCCGCCACGAGCCCCCGCGCGAAGCCCGCCGGCTGCCGCTCTTCGGCCCTAGCGGATTTCGTTCCGGTGAACGCTCGTAGTAGCTGTCGTCGTACCAGTCGGCGCACCATTCGTGCACGTTGTCGCCGACATTGTAGAGCCCATAAGCGTTCGGCGGATACAAGCCCACTGGCTCCGGTCCCAGCTTCCACCGCTTGTCGTAATCGGGAACCATCTCAGGAGGCGCATCTCCCCACGGGTATAAAAGCCCTTCCGCGCCGCCGCGCGCCGCACGCTCCCATTCGGCTTCGCTCGGCAAACGATAGCATTTGCCTGTCATGCGGCTCAGCCACTCGCAGTAACTCGCAGCCTCGTGCCACGATACGGCCACCACGGGCATCTTCGGATGTTGGAAGTTTGCATCACTCCAGCACAGCGGCGGCGCAGAACCCGTCACCGCAAGAAAACACGCGTACTCCGCGTTCGTCACCTGGTGAGCCGCAAGCTCAAACGCATCCACCCACACGCGATGCACCGGCTTCTCATCATCGCGCCCGCTCTCGCAACCCATCCCAAACCAACCCTCCAGGATGCGCACCATCTCCGGCTCGATGACCGCACTTTGCGCCCCGCTCAACTTTGCTCCACTCAACTTTGACGTGCTTGCCATGCCTTCCCATCCATACGTTTATCCTGACTCCCGATCGTTGTAGTGGCGGGTCTTCAGACCCGTTCTTCTCACGCTTTGCTATCTCTCCCACATGCGGAAGCCGCCGAGGAACGCATTTTCATTGCTTCCAAGCCGGGTTCCGGCAGGCAGCCTCTTCAATTTCTTGCTGTTTCCCCCGCCCAGGACGACGTAATCGGCTTCCAGAGCAGCCCTTAGTCTCTTCGCAACTATCGCCACGTGCAGACGCCATTTTTTCTTCCCCAATCGTTCCAGGCCGCGCTCGCCGAGATAATCTTCGTAGGTTTTCCCGTTTTTATAGCTGAGGTGTGCCAGCTCCATCGGCTGCAGCATACCATCCGCAATCATCGCCGACCCCAGCCCCGTGCCAAGTCCCAGAAACAGCATGCGGCCGCCCTTATAACTGCCGAGCGCCTGCATGGCCGCGTCGTTGAGTATCTTTACGGGACAGCCAAAAGCCTTGCTGAAGTTGAATCTCATCCAGCCGCCTCCCAAATTATGCGGCTCGCGAAGAGGGTGTCCGTTAATGATCGGACCGGGATATCCCAAGGACACCCGGTCGAACTTCCAATCCCTGACGCACGCTTTCACTTCGCGGACCATTTTGCCCGCCGTCATGGCGGGACCGGAGGGAATTTTGCGCGGCTCCTTTTGCCCGGTGGCCAACAGCTTGATGTTCGTGCCGCCGGTGTCGATGACGAGAACTTTGTGAGTTTTCCCCCTTTGCGCTCTCTTCATAGTCGTTGCTCCCCTGGTTCCATGAGGTTATGGTTTTTTCTCCTCTATCGGCAAGGAAATTCTAGAGTTGGCATTCAAAGCCAATTGAAAATCCGCTGGTTGCTGGAGCCCGCTTGTTAGATGCCTGAGAGATTATAAGTAGCCACGCGATGACAACTTAAGCGGAGAGCTGGCGCCACTCAATTTCACTTTTGTAATAACAATCGACGGGAAGGTTTACCCTTGCGAATACAATCATTGAGGGTAGCCAACGCGGCGCACCAGGTCTTGAAAGCGCGGGTCAGAGCGGAGATTGTCGATCCGTAAGTCAGCTTTGATGTGCCAAGAGATATCCAAAGATCTCTCCTGGTAAGCTCTTTCTAAGAACTCAAACGCTTTGTCCTTCTTGCCAAGTCCGGCGTAGATCGTTGCGATCATATACGGCGAAACATAGCTGCTTTTCGATTTTCGCTCGAAGTCATGAAGGATCTTTTTCGCTTCGGCTCTTCTGCCGATCGCTGCAAACGCGTGTGCCAGCGAAGCGGTGGCATCGTGATCGCCATTCGACACCTCAATCGCTTTCTGATACTCAGAAATCGCTTCCAGTAGTTTTCCTGTACCTTCATAGCCGATGGCGAGATTATAGTGTTGAGTCCATTCATTCGGAGAAGAGACCACCCCCCTTCGGCTTGCTTCCACCAAACTTTGGTAATCCCGCAGCTGATAGTAGGCCGCTGATTCGGCCATACCGGAGCTGGGACCAGGGTCCAGCTCGCGGCTCCTGGTGATCTCAGCTAGAGCTTCGGCGCGCCGGCCAATAAAACTGAGATAGACTGCGCGATCCTCATGAGCGCAACTGTAACTCGGGGCCAGGGCAATGGCGTGGTTGAACTCCGGTTCGGCAGCGTTCCAGTTCCACTCAAACCGCCAACTCAATTGGCCAAGGGTATCGTGGGCTTCTCCTATGCTGTCGTCCAGTTCCAGAGCTTTGCGTAAGGCTTCCTTCGCAGGTTTATAGGCAGCCTCTGGCGATAACTGACGGAAGAACGCCAAATAGACATAGGAATCTGCCAGCCCCGAGTACGCCAGCGCAAAGTCAGGATCCTTTCGGATGGATTCTTCGAAGTAGCTCTTCGCCGTATTCAGTGGCTGCCCCATCGTGAACTGATTTGATAGGTAATAACGGCCCCTGAGATAAGCTTCGTAAGCGTCTGGATTCACTGAACCGGCCGAGCGGAACCGGGCCTGCTGCTGCGGAGTTAACTGCGCCCGGACTTGCTGCGCTATCGCTTGCGCCACCTCATTCTGCAACCTGAGGACATCTCCAAGATCACGCTCATACGCCTCCGCCCAGAGGTGCTTATCTGTAGGTGCATGGAGCAGTTGGGCCGTGATTCGCACGCGGTTCCCCGACCGCATAACCGATCCTTCGACTATGCCGTCCACGTTCAATTCCTTTGCAATCTCCGGCAGACCTTTCTTTGTGCCTTTGTAACGCATCACCGAAGTTCGGGAGATCACGCGCAGGGCGCTTACCTTGGCAAGGTCCGTGATCAGCTGCTCCGTCATACCATCGGCGAAGTATTCTTGTGCCGCATCACCTGAAAGATTTTGCATCGGCAGAACGGCAAGGGAGCGTATGGAGGGCACCGGGCTCTTAACGTAAAAGTGCCGCCAGGCCGCCCAGGCGGTAAGTCCGATTGCGGCGCAAAAGGATAGAGTGATGGCTAAGGCTACGCGCCGCGCGGTTGGCGGCGCGACTGCCACCCCTTCGGATGTTTTGTTGCCGTTGGCTTCCGAAATCCGGGGCGCCTGGACTTCCTCTACTGGGGCAATGAATCTGTATCCGCGACGCGGCAGCGTCTCGATGTACCGGGGTGTCTCCGCTGAATCACCCAGAACTTCGCGAATGCGCCCAATGGCGTTGTGGAGGCTGTGGTCGAAGTCCACAAAGGTATCAGCCGGCCAGAGCTGACTGCTCAATTCCACGCGAGTCACAAGATTGCCAGCCGACCGCAGCAATATCGTAAGCACTTGCAAGGGTTGACCCTGCAGACGCAGCTTTACGCCGCGTTTGTGCAGTTCGCCCGCACGCAAATCCAGTTCAAAAGTGTCGAATCGCAGCGCGCGAGCCGCTGGGGCTGGAGCGGGCATACAAACCTCTGGAAGTTCGGTGAAGCATATCACAATTCTTGCCCTGCGGAGTCTTGCCTGCAGGCGCCGCGAAGTCCCTGCTTTTCATTAGGTTAGGGATGGAGAAAACTTTGGGGACAAATAGGGGCGGCAAGGATTGACACCCTCACTCTTCCCGGCGAAAGTTGCCCCTGTTTTTGCGCTTGTGATCCAGTAATCGGCGGCCATGTACATCACGAGCCGCCGGCGCTTTCCCGAGCGAATCCCTGAACGAGAAGGAAGGAGAACCATGATGAAAATTACCGTAACGAAGTTCGGCTTACTCGCTGGCGGATTGATGTTCGCTGGCGGTCTAATCTTTGCGGGAGGGACGCAGGAAGAAGATCCACCAAGTGTCGCGCAGGTGGTGGCCTTGGACGAATGCGATCCGGCCACCTTCAATGCCCCGACGGCGGTTGGGCCGGACTTTTGCAAGAATGTCGCGCTTGGAGCGTCCACCAAGTTCGCCGACTTATTTGCAAAAGCAGCTCAGGGAACTCCGGACCCGAACTGGGACTTCGAACCTGACACACTCAACATCAAGAAAGGAACCATTCTTAACGTATTCGACCAGGGCGGCGAGCCACACACCTTCACCGAGGTGGCGCACTTCGGCGGCGGCTTTATAGGGGATCTTAACGCAGGAGAGGCCACGGTTCCCGAATGTGCCGGTGGCTTTTCGAACCTCGCGGTGGCCAGGACCCGAATCCTTCAAGGCAGCCAACGCCAGATCACGGGCCTGTCAAAAGGTGAACATCTTTTTGAGTGCTGCATCCATCCTTGGATGCGCATGAAAGTCGAGGTGAAATGACCCACGGCACGCAATAGGAAGAGAACGCTGACGGCAGAATCGAGTTCTTGGACGTCGGAGGCAGGAGTTTCGATGACTGTGCCGTCGGGCTTGCGAACGCGAGCGTAAACGACTTCGAGCGATTCGAATTTAGAAGAAAAGGAGTAAACGAGAAGGCCAAACTCGTGCACGGCGGACTCGGATTGGATACGGACGCGAAGGATGAGATCCCGGTAGCCCTTGCCGTCGGGCTCGAAGCGAACCGCGGTTTGCACGAGGTCATAGACGTAAGGTTCTTTGGCGTAAGAGTCGTCCGTCGAATGATTCGCCGGGGCGGAGCTAACGGCGGGGGAAGCCTGAGGAGCCTGCTCCGGGGTGAATGTACTCGAAAGAAAGAAGGGAGACAGCAAGAGACAAGCCGCGAGAGGAGTGCGCATTCAATTTTGTCCTGGGCCGAGTACCAGAGGATATCGTAACGCAGAACTGAAATAGACGGATGGGTATTCCAGAGGAATGGGTGATGACGCAACGAGAATGGAACGGCGAACTGAGAATTCGGCCTGTCAGTGGAAAACTTGGCAAAGATGGCCGGGCGTCGCACCTCTGTGATTCTTTTACGGGGGGGGGCAGTTTCTCCGTTTTCCCGGTGCCAATTTAAACAGACACACCGGTACCCCGGGCATCCAGACCGCTTATAAATAATCATTGACATACGGTACCAATGTGCTACAATGGTTTCGTTAAGTCGGCACGATTCTTCCGTGCCCTGCGAACCATGCACCTCCCGCCCCGCGGTCCTTCTAATTCCTTTAAGCTTTTGCACCTTCCCGCGTCTTCTGCCCGAAGAATCAACGCGACCCACCCGGTTACTTTCTCACCTTATTTCCTCTGTGTAAGTTCTTTAGATGCAACACTTATGACTTCCCCCGCAAGTGTTGCAAACAAAAGACTTACGGTAGAGCTAAACCCTTTAGATGCAACACTTACAAAAAACAGGGGGTGGAAACTCCGTCCTGTGTACACTCTTCCCGTCCCCTCCCGATCTCTTCCCGCTCCCTCTCGACCGCAACGTTTCGACCAAAGACCCCGGCCCTGCCGGAAGGAACCCGTTCCGTCAATCGCACAAAACACCAGTCGCGATTCACCAGTCACGGCTCACATCCCCCTGTCCACAACAGAACAGTCGACTTCATCCTCCGTCATGTATATTGTCCCCGTGCTATCCTCCCCTCTCTGTGTCCGGGGGATCGCCCGTTCCTTCTGCGTCGGAGGCTGTCATGAACAAAGCATTGAAGATTGTCTTCATCGTCGTCGGCGTGTTGATCGTTCTTGTTCTTGTCGCGCCGTTTTTGATTCCCGTCAATCAGTTCCGCCCCACCATTGAAGAAAAAGCTTCGGCCGCGCTCGGCCGCAAAGTGGAATTGGGCAATATGAGTCTTTCTCTCATCAGCGGCTCGCTTTCCGCCGACAATATCAACCCTCAACGTCACCGGCGTCACGATCGATACCCCCCAAGTGATGCTCCTTCACAATGGCGCCGGCCTGTGGAACTATTCTTCGCTCGGTGGCTCGGCAGCAAAATCTTCGAGTTCGTCAAACTCTGCCGCGGACCTTTCCATCGGGAAATTTGAGCTCAAGGACGGCAGCATCATCGTTGGCACCACGAATTCGCAGAAGCGCAACAACTACGACCACGTCGATGTGACCGCTTCCGACGTTTCCATAACCTCGAAGTTTCCGGTAACCGTCGCCGCCGATCTTCCTTCCGGCGGCAAGTTCAAGCTCGATGGCACTGTCGGCCCTATCGATCAGGCCGACACTTCGCTGACTCCGCTCAGCGCCAAACTCAATATCAGTTCTTTGAATCTCGCCTCCACGGGTTTCCTCGATCCCTCCCTGGGACTCGGGGGCCTTCTCGATCTCGATAGCACTCTTGAATCGAAAGGTGGCGAAGCCGAAACGAAGGGCACCGCCAAACTTTCCAAAGCCCTGCTCATCGCTGGTGGTTCGCCGGCCGGCGTTCCCCTCACCGTGGATTTCAATACCAAATATAATCTTGCCAAAAACGCTGGCGTCCTCGAACCTTCCACTCTGAAGATCGGCAGCGCCGCTGCTCATCTCGGCGGCACGTACGAATCTGCTGGCGAAGCCACCAAGGTCAACATCAAGCTCGAAGGCAAGGACATGCCCGCAAAAGACCTCGAAGCCTTTCTTCCCGCTCTCGGCATCAATCTTCCCAAAGGTGCTTCGCTTCAGGGCGGCACGCTCAATACCGATCTCAATATCACTGGTCCCACCGACAGACTCGTCACCAACGGCACCGTCGGCGTTTACAACACTAAGCTTGTCGGCTTTGATCTCGGCTCGAAACTGTCCGCCATCTCGATGCTCACCGGCGTAAAGACCGGCAACGACCTGAACATCGAAAAACTTACCACCGATCTCCACATGGCGCCGGATGGTCTGAAGGCTGACAATTTCTTGGCGGTCCTTCCCCCACTCGGCAGTCTCACCGGTCTCGGCACGATCGACTCAAAGAACAATCTCGATTTCAAAATGGTCGCAAACCTCGCCAACGCGGCGGCCGCGCCTGCGAGCGCAGCGGGCGGCACAACCAGTGGTGCCGCAGGCGGTATTGGCGGCATCCTGACTCAAGTCAAGGGCGCCGCAGGTGGATGTAAGGGTGGTACGACAACCGTGCCTTTCCTGATTCACGGCACGGCTTCCGATCCAAAATTTATTCCCGATGTTGGCGGTCTTGCGGCGGGCATGCTGAAGTCGCAGCTTGGATGCGCGGGCACTTCCGCCGCCGGCACCACCAAGACATTGGCGCAGGGGCAAAATCCGGCCGACGCCATCAGCAGCCTCGGCGGCCTCTTCAAAAAGAAAAAGCCCTAGGACAGAAACTCGAAATTAGAAACTCGAAACTGATGCTTCACTCGTAATGCAAGGCGACGATGGGATCGACGCGCATGGCGCGGCGCGTGGGAATCCAGCATGCCAATAGGGAAACACCTGCGAGCAAGAGCGAAACTCCGGCCAATGTGACCGCATCGGTGGGGCTTACTCCGAACAGGAGCGACTGCGTCGTGCGAGTCAGCGCGAACGAACCCGCAATGCCGATAGACACGCCGATCGCGGTCGTGCACATGCCCTGACCGAGCACGAGGCGGAGCACGTCGCCACGCGCGGCTCCGAGGGCTATGCGAACGCCTATTTCGCGCGTGCGGCGCGTAACGCTGTAAGCCGTTACTCCATAGATGCCGGCTACCGCGAGAAGCAACGCCGTTCCTGCGAACGCCAACACCAGAGTGAGATTGAATCGCCGCGCGGCCAGGGAAGAAGTGAAAACTTGGGCGAACGTGCGGAATTGCGGCGGGACGTCTGGATCGACCCCGCGGACAATCTCGCGCGCCGCGGGAATCACGCCTTCTGGACGCAAACTGGTCCGCATCACAATGGTGAAGAGATCGGATGATTGCGGGCGCTGACGGTAGTTTACGTAGACTGTGGGGCTCGGAGGTGCTTCGAGGCTGCGATTACGCGCGTCGCCGACGATGCCAACGATGGTGAGCAAGCGCAAGTCGCCGTCCATGTTGCCGAATTCAATCGTCTTGCCGAGTGGGTCTTCGTTTGGCCAGCGGGTGCGCGCAAGAGAATCGCTAATGACGGCGACGTGAGGCGCGTTCATCACATCTCGATTATCGAAAAATCGGCCACGCAGAAGCGGAATAGCCAGCACGCGGAAGTAGTCTTCGCTGGCCACCAAGTAGTCGGCATAGCCGGTGATGGAAGGATTGTGAGATAGCTCTTCGAAGTCTTCCATCCGCGTGGGCACGTCGCGCGGATTGAGTATGAGAAAAGCTCCGTCGGCGAGGAAGTCACTCACGAGCGGCAACGCGTTCGCACCGCCCACTGCTTCGACACCGGGGATGGCATGCAGGCGTTCGAATAAACTGTTGAGCTTGTTCACGTGAAGCGCTTTGGCCGCGTCGTTGTCGCCAGGCCGTGCAAATGCAAGGTCCATAGTGACGACGTGCTCGGTGCGAAATCCGGGCTCCACGGAAAGAACGCGGATCAGGCTGCGGCCGAGAAGTCCGGCGCCGACCAGCAACACCAGCGTAATCGCGAGTTGACCGGCCACAATCGTCTGACCGAATCGCCGCGCACGCCGACCGCCGATCTGTTCGCGGCCGCCCTCGGCGAGAGCATCGCGGACATCACCAGAGGTCGCGCGCATTGCGGTGAAGGTGCCGAGGGCTACGGCCATGACGCACGACAAGCCCACAGCAAACAACAGCACCGGCCTGTTGAGAGAGATGGCGTCGAGGCGCGGCAGATTCTTGGGAGCCTGCGCCAAAAGAACATTCACGCCCCAGCGAGCCGCGAGCGCTCCAATGATTGCGCTTATGGTGCAAAGCAATGCCGACTCAATCAGAAATTGCCAGACCAAACGGCGGCGGTCGGCTCCAAGGGCCGCGCGGATGGCCAGTTCACGATCGCGGCGCGCCGCCTGGGCCAAGAGAAGATTGGCCACATTGGCGCATGCCACCAGCAAGAGAAAACTGACCGCGCCGAGCAGCAGAAGTAAGGCTGCGCGTATATCGGAGGTCATCGCGTCTCTCAGACGGTCGGCTGCTGCGTCGGTCATGTCTATGTCCTGGCCGTATTGCTGATTCAGCCGGTGAGCGATGGAGGAAAGCTCGGCGCGCGCCTGCGAGAGTGCAACGCCTTCGCGCACACGGCCGAAAACGTGCCAGTTGTGCGCGGTACGGCTTTGGCTGTCTGGAGGATAGAGTTCACGCGGAATCCAGAGGTCCGCCGCAGCGGGGAAGCGAAACCCTTCCGGCATCACTCCGACGACGGAAAAAACTTTGTGATCCGCGACAAGTTTGAGTTTCGAAAGTTCGTTGGAACCGCCGAGGTGCTGCCGCCAATAGCTATGGCTGACCAGCAATACTGGCGCCGCGCCTTCGCGCTGATCTTCTGGGCTAAAACTTCTGCCGAGAAGAGGGGAGACGCGCATCACTTTGAAGAAATCCCGGGAAACCGATGCGGCAAAAGTTCGGGTCGGTTCCGTCCCGCCAGTAATAGTGAAGGGCCCAGCGTTGCATTCAGCTAGAGCCTCGAGGGTTTGGGAGGCACTGCGGATGTCTGTGAAATTCGGTTCCGGGAAGTTCATCCGACCGCCCTTGGCATTAACCTCCCACAACTGAACGATCTGGTCGGGATTCGGGTAGGGAAGCGGACGCAAGAGAACCCCGTAGACCACGCTGAAGATGGCGGTGGTAGCGCCGATGCCAAGCACCAGGGTCAGAACGGCAATCGCGGTGAAGCCGGGATTTTTCAGCAGCATCCGAGCGGCGAAGCGCAAATCCTGGAAAAGTGTTTCAATTAATGGAAGACCGCGCCGGTCGCGGTAGATTTCCTTCGTTTGTTCAACGCCGCCTAATTTCATCAGTGCCTCCCGACGTGCGATTTCCGAACTCATGCCCGCCCGCAGATTGTCTTCGATGTGCATCTGGAGATGGCTCTCCATCTCCACAACAAGATCGCGCTCGCTACGGTTCCTGAGGAAGAATCCGCCAAGCCGCACAAACCAGGCACGCAACTGCCTCATAATCGTTCCTCGACACGGACCGGTCTGAAGACCGGCCACTACTGTAATCATTCGTGGCGCAGCGCCACCATCGGATCCACCCCGGTCGCCCGGCGTGCGGGGAGCCAGGTAGCAAGCAGCGCGATGGCTCCCAGCAAAAGCGACACGCCGGAAAAAGAAACCGCATCCATGGGATTGAGGCCGAAAAGCGTCGCGGCCATCAGGCGCGAGACGCCAGCAGAAGCGACGATGCCAATCACTATCCCGGCGAGAATGGGCTGGAAGCCTTCGCGCACAACGTGCCGGAGCACCTGAACACTTTGCGCGCCAAGCGCCATGCGTATGCCGATTTCCCGGGTGCGCTGAGCGACGCTGTAGCTGACCATGCCATACACGCCCATGCACGCCAGCAAAAGCCCAAGCATGCCGACGATGCTCGCAAGCACCCCGCCGATGCGGGAGACTACAAAATAAGGATTCATGGAGATCATCGTATACAACGGGGCGCCCATGACGGGGAGATTGGCGTCCACGCGGCGAACCTCTTGGCCGATCGCCGGGAGCAAAGGCGTGGGGTCGCCTTCGGTACGCGCGAGCAGAGTGCTTGTCCACCGATGGGTCTGCGAGAGCGGCAAGTACACGTAGGCTTCATCAATTTTGCGCAGGTCCATGCTGCGCACATCCCGGGCAACGCCGATCACTTCGCTGCTCGCCACGAACGGACCCTTCTCTCCGGGGAAGGACGTGGTCCCCTTTTCCGAGCCGATCTTGAGGCGCTTGCCTAAGGGATCTTCGCCGGGCCAGAAGCGCCGAGCGGTGGCTTCGCTGATAACGACGACTGGCGACTCTCCCTCGGCTTCGCGCAGCGCGAAGTTACGGCCGCGAACGATGGGAATGCTGAGCGTGCCAAAGTAGTCTGGCGTCACGAAGCTGTATCCAGCGACAGGTGGTTCGTTTCCGTTAGTGCCGGGGATGGAAGGCGCAGCGTCGACGGGAGATACAGGCACCCACCGGATGCCCCCAAACGGACCGCGCGAGGCTTGTGCCACAGAGTGCACACCGGGAAGACCGGCGATCCGTTGAATGAGGTCGCGATTAAGCTGGAGCAAACGTGACGGGGAGTAGTGCAGGTTCGCGGGATTGTACATTTCCAGGTAGGCCACGCGCCGCGCCTCGAAACCCGGATCGATCTTGAGGGCGCGCTGCGAGCCGCGGAGCAGCAGAGCGGAGCTGATGAGCAGGACGAGGCATGCAGCCATTTGTCCAGCGATGAGAATTCCGCGCAGCCGCGAGCGGCTCAAATGCCGGCCGAAGGCGCTGCCCTCTTCTTTGAGAGCAGAGTTAACGTCGGACTTCGAGGCCTGCAAAGCGGGCACGAGGCCAAACGCGATTCCGGCCGCGCAGGAAACAAGCAGAGTGTAGGCGAAGATGCGGATGTCGGGAGAGATCTCAAGTGCGATGGTGCCCCAGAACGACGGGAGAGCCGCAGCGATCTCGACGATCAAAAGGTGGAGCATCCATCCAGCCAGAGGCAAGCCGAGCGCTCCGGCGAGAAGGGCCATCATGATGCTTTCTGTCAGCAACTGGCGTACGAGGCGCCAGCGGCCCGCGCCGACCGCCAGGCGCACGGCAATTTCTTTGCGCCGGGCGGCAGCGCGGGCAAGCAACAGGCTTGCAACGTTCGCACCGGCGATGAGCAGGAGCAAAGCGACGGCCGTCATGGCAGCAGCGACGACGGCCCACGCCTCAGGGTCAAGTCCAGAGAGGTTATTCCGACCGGAGACAACACTCACACTCATCTTGCCCTCGGCTTCGGGGTACTGCGTTCGCAACTGCGTTGCGAGGACATTGACTTCGGCTTGCGCGCCGAAAAGCGAGACGCCCTGTTTCAATCGACCACTGGGGAAGCCGGCCGGCACCAGGCGATTTTCTAATTCCTGGCGGGTTATTACGCCCAACGCGATTTTTGCAGGGATGGGCGCCCAAAGATCGGGAACAGATGCAGCGGTAGCAAGGTAATCGAGAGGCGTAACACCGACGACTGTAAAGGCCACACCATTCAGATGGAGAACTGAGCCGACAATTTTTGGGTCGGAATGAAAGCGCCGCTGCCAGGAATTACCGCTTATCAGGACAACCGGCAGGGCATTGGCTTGGTCATCTTCGGGCAGGAGGATGCGGCCTAAGAGAGGAGTGGCTCCCAGCATTGGGAAGTAGTTGCCAGAAACAAAAAAACACATGATGGGTTGAGCGCCGCCCTGAAGCAATTGCGGGAGCTGGAAGCCAACGGCACCAGCGATGCGGGGGGTGGCTTCCGGACTGGTGGCAGGCAGGTCGGAAGAAGTGACGGCCATGCCGAAGGCAAACAGAGAAAGATCAGAGAACGAGCTACTGTGGTCGCGATAGTAGATGTAATCGGGGTAGGAAAACCAGCCATGGGTTTCGCCGGGAGTGGTGCGAAAGACGGAGGCCAGACTGCCGGGATCCTTCACCGGCCGCGGGCGCAAGACGAGCGCATCAAAGGCCGTAAAGATGGCGGTGTTGACGCCGATGCCGAGGGCCAGGGTCAGCACGGCAACGGCGGTGAAGGCTGGATTCTTTCGCAACATTCGCGCGCCGAAACGCAGATCCTGCAGCAGCACGTCCAGCATCGGCAGCCCTCTGCGCTCGCGAACCATCTCTTTCGTTTGCTCGATCCCGCCGAGCTTCATAAGAGCCTGCCTTCGTGCCTCTGCAGCGCTCATGCCCGCCCGCAGATTGTCCTCAATGTGCATTTGGAGATGGCTTTCCATCTCTGCGGCGAGTTCGCGCTCCCGCCGCGCTCTCCCGAAGAGTCCACCCAGCCGCAACAGCCATGCACGCAGCCTTCTCATAACACCCTCTGCCACTCGCGATTCGAATCTCTGAAGACTGACTGCAAACTTCCGAAAAATCATTCGTAACGCAGCGCCACCAATGGATCGACCCGCACGGCGCGCCGCGCGGGCCACACCGCCGCGAGAGCGGATACCACGAGAACGAGGCAACAGACCGAGGCGAAAGTGATCGGGTCGGTCGGTGTGACTTCGAAGAGAAGCGTTTGCAGGACGCGGCTCAGGGCCAGGGAGCCAGCGAGGCCGAGACCCAGAGCGATCCCAGAAAGAGCGAGCGCTTCGCGTAGAACCAGACGAACGATGTCCGAGGAACGAGCGCCCATGGCGACGCGGATGCCGATTTCATTGGTGCGCTGACTGACGGAGTAGGAAACGATGCCGTAAACGCCGATCATCGCGAGCGCAACGGCAAGACCTGCGAAAACGAGCAACAAAATCGCCTGAAAACGCGGACTGGAAACCGAATCGGAAAGGACGGTTTCCATGGTTTGAATGTCGGAGATAGCCTGGTCAGGGTCGACGCGGTGGACGGCGCCTTCGGCGGAGCGTGCGATCTGGCGCGGGTCGCCGGTGGCGCGGACAACGAGAGTGGCGAAATACATGGGCGCCTGTGAATTGGAGAGAAAGATGGTGGGCGTGGGAACCTGTTGAAGCTGTGCCTGGCGGGCATCGGCCACGACACCGACGATGGCGACCGGCTTTTCAATCGTCCAGCAGACGCGAAGTTGCTTTGCGAAAATGTCCTGCCCCGGGAAGTAGCGCTCGGCGACGGCGTGGTTGACGATGGCGACGGGCTGGGAGTTGAAATTGTCGCGCGCGTCGAAATCGCGGCCCTTCAGGATGGTAGTGCCCATGGCCCGGAAATAGTCCGGGCTGATGATGAGAAATTGGGCAGAGGGCGATTCGGCAGGCGTGGGAGCGGGCTGGTCCGCGGGAGAAAAGCAGGAGCCGGAGATTTTTTCCGTGAGCGGCAGGAAATGGGTCGAGCCGGCGGCGCGGACGCCGGGAGCGCTGCGGATTTCGGAGAGGATGCGGTCAAAATACTGCGAGCGCTTGAGGTTGTCGTGATAGCGCGCGGGCGAAGTCCAAATGTGCATGGTGAGTACGTGCTCGGGGCTGAAACCGGGATCCACGGAGATGAGCCGGGAGAAGCTGCGCAGCATCAAACCGGCACCGACGGAGAGGAGCAGAGCGAGGGCCACTTCGGCGACGACAAAACACCTGCGGAGGGTTTGATGGCCGCCAACGCCACCGCGGAGAGAACCTTGCTTGAGCGCGCTCTGAAGGTCCACACGAGAGAGGCGCAGCGCGGGAACGAAGCCAAAGATCAATGCGGTGAAAAGAGAGGCGAGGAAAGTGAAGAGCAGCACACGTTCATCGATGACGATGGGTTCGCTGCGAGGGAGAGGCGCGTTCTGAGGAATGAGCGCGAGCAGACTGCGCAGGCCGAGCTGTGCGAAGAGCAGGCCGGCGGCGGTGCCGGCGAGCGAGAGGAGCAGGCTTTCAACGAATAACTGCTGAATGATGCGCGAGCGCGCGGCGCCCAGCGCGGAGCGCACGGCCATTTCACGCAGGCGGCCAGTGCCGCGCATGAGGAGAAGGTTGGCGAGATTGGCGCAAGCGATCAGCAACAGGAAGCCGACGGCGGCGAGCAAGACCCAGAGCGGACGGCGAACGCCCTGGGTGGCGTCTTCGAGCATGGGCATGACCTCGGCGCTCCACCCTTTGTTGAAATCCGGCCGGGTTTCGGCGGCAAGATTGGCGACGTTGAGCATGTCCTCTCGAGCCTGCTCAAGAGTCACGCCGGGCTTGAGCCGCGCGACCACGGTAAGATAGCGGCCGGCCTTCCAGTCCTCGGTACGGGCGAGAGGCAAGGGCGTCCAAACTTCGGAATGCGTTTTCGGAAAAGAAAAACCGCGAGGCATTACTCCAATCACGGTAAAAGGGACGGCGTCAACGTCCATCTTCTGGCCGATGATTTTAGGATTCGCGCCGAATTGGCGCTGCCAGAGTTCGTAGCTGAGGATGACCACCTGATGGTGTCCGGCAACCCCGTCCTCTGAAGTGAAGGTGCGCCCGAGGAGCGGCGGAACCCGGAGGATGGAAAAGAATTGCGATGACACTTGGAGGCCCTGTACGGCGACGGGCTCGCCGTTGGCGCTGAGATTGGTCATCAAGTCGAGAATAGCGGCCATAGATTCGAAGGAACGGGAGTTGTCGCGCCAGTCAAGGAAGTTGAGGGGATTGACCACGTTTCTGAAATATCCTTTGCTCGGAGAGGATTCCCAGACCCGGACCAGGCGTTCGGGTTCGGGATAAGGCAAAGGTCGGAGAAGGATGGCGTTGACCACGCTGAAGATGGCTGCGTTTGCTCCGATGCCCAGGGCGAGCGTGAGAACGGCGACAGCAGTGAAACCCGGAGACGCGCGCAGCATGCGCACGCCGTAGCGCACGTCCTGCAAGAGATTTTCCAACACGGGCAGCCCGCGCCGATCGCGGTAATTTTCCCTAGTCTGTTGGACGCCTCCGAGCTTGATGAGCGCCTGTCGGCGCGCTTCATCTGAGCTCATTCCGGCACGCAGGTTGTCCTCCATGTGCATTTGGAGATGGCTTTCCACCTCCGCGGCGAGTTCGTGCTCGCGGCGGTCTTTGCGAAAGAGTCCGGCCAGACGTAGGAACAACGCGCGTAAACGCCTCATGCAGATTCCTTCCCGGGAGACAGGAACCGCGCCAGAATTTCCGTGGTTTGCTCCCACTCGCGCGCTTCTTTTTCCAATTGCTTGCGCCCGGCGCGCGTCAACTTGTAATACTTCGCTTTGCGATTGTTGTCGGAGGTGCCCCACTCGGAGGAAATGTAGCCCTCCTGCTCCAGCTTGAGCAGGGCGGGGTATAGCGTTCCGTAGTTCACTGCCAGCAGGTCGCCGCTGGTCTGTTCGATGCGGCGCGCAATCCCATATCCGTGTAGCGGCCCCAGGGCCTGCAAAGTCTTCAGGACCATCAAGGCCAGGGTGCCTTGCCAAACGTCTGCTCGTTCGCCCATCGTTTTCTCCTGCAGCTCCTATGGGATGCCCATATCTATATGTCACAGTCCCTATGGGAATGCAATAGAAGAAACGTAAGACCAGCGATCTCGGAACTATGGAGGCACCAGGAACGAATGGATCCTGGGGGTAGCATTTTCTGCTCACTTACAGAGCGGGGCGGAACGGGCCTATTTTCAGACAGATTTTTTCTTCGAGGTGGTAACCTCGGGCATGGCT
>WNFS01000641.1_pt1 | contig 29521 bp, 23 predicted proteins | sample 5400141 | NCBI WGS metagenome assembly WNFS01 (sample SAMN13153358, study PRJNA577476) | soil metagenome | isolation source: 60 cm saprolite under Madrone tree | place: USA:California | collected 2016-06-14
AGCGCCCAGTATCCGGGTTCTTGACCACCAGCCGGTGCTGCTCCAGCACCATCATCAGCCGGTGCACCGTGCTTTTGTGGAGCTTCAGCGCAGGGCACAGTTCCGCCAGGCTGCAATCGCTCGAGCTCTTTGCCAATATTGCCAAGGCTGCCAAAGCACGGTCGAGTACTTGGACCTTGTACGGAGAACCGCTTGTCTTAGATTGTGGCACGCGTCTCATATTATGGAATCGCTTCTGCTTGTCAACAAGAAAATTCGACAGTTCGCATCGAAGCACCCGCTCCACCCCGGTTGCCTGCGCCCGAGGCAGCCGTTTCTTACCACCAACCGAGCTTTCGCGTATAACAGTTCACCGGAGCAACTACGTGAACCGAATCTTCTCTTTTCGTGAACCAAGCCTTGTTCCCACGCCCCCATCGTGGGTGGAATGAACTGGATTAGAGCGAGCGTGGTTCAGCGGTAGAAGAGACGCTTCCCAAGCTTCGGAAGTGGGGTGGACGCTGTATCGTGCGATTCAGTCAGTTTTTCCTGTCTGGCGGCACAATCCATCCAGTCAAGAATCCAGAAGTTTATGTAGGTTTCTTTGGAGCAACTTTGGAGCAGGTCAAGGATGGCTCGGAACTCGTAAGCGCAACCGTCGCAACGACTTAGATTGAGTTTGCGTCCACTTAGAGGGCAGACGCTCCGTCCATTTGAGCTATAGGCAGCTTCCTTGTCGAATCAGGAGCTGAGTTTTGAATTCGTCTACTGTCGCAGGTATATCACTCAAAGCCAGAAACCATGTTCATAGAACCCTTTCAACCTCTGCTGGTTCCGCAGGTTAGGTTCCAGTTTCCCTGCTACTCAGCAAAATAGCCCCCTCGTTTTGTACTGGTTTAGGTCAGGGACGCGAACGCAGCCGGCCTCCAACGGGCTTGGGCTACTTATTGTATGTCCCGTCTTCACAAGAGCTTGCGGACGGGAACTGCCCCGATGCGAACAACAAGCGCAGGTTCTGGCTTTCTCTCCTGACGAGTGCGACAGTCCTCTGCACCGGAGGCAATCGCATCGATTCCGCGTGAGGCGCAATTGCAATGTTCAGAATCCGCGACACAATTCGGCGGACAGAGACGGTGGAAGGAGGAATTCTCCTCGACATCCATCACGGCCAGATGTTTTGTCTGAACATCGTTGGGTCCAAAATCCTCGAGTTGATGCCACAGGGATACGACGAGTCACGTATCGCCGAGGAAATCAGCCGTGACTATGGGGCCAGCAGGGAAGTGGTTCGTATCGATGTGCTCGAATTCATCGAGACGTTGCACAAGCATCACATTGTTCAACCCGTTCGATCCGCTGACAGCGTTTGACGATTTGAATGCAAGAGAGGCTCGCATGCAATCACTTGGCGATTCCAGGGACAGCTACCGGTTGATCGTCACCCAGCGGAACGCATCCGAGATTCTCCTTTCACAAGACGGCTCCGGTTGGACGCTTCCCCGTGTTCCCATTCGGCCGCGCCAAAGGCTGGCGGAACAGCTGGTGTCCAGGGTTAACGAGAAGTGGGGACTCGAAACTTACTGCCTATTTGTTCCAAACCCGACGAGTTCCGTCCAAACCGGAGACGGGACAAAGTGCGCGGTCATGGAGTGCGCCCGGCATAACGATAAAGCGCCTTCGGGAACCTGCTGGATGCCGCCTTCCGCGGCCGCTGACTGCGGCGAGGCGGCAGAAGCCGCGGCCATCAGAGAATCTCTCGAAGAACTTGATTCTTACGAGAGAGGCGCGAGGCCCGGCCCATTCGCGAGACCCGGCTGGCTGCGAGAACTCTTTCTGTGGGTTGAAGAACAAGTCAGTCCGTTAGGCCTCCGAGTCACCGGGCGCTTCCGGCAATGGAATGCCAGCCCGACCTTCAGCCTCATCCGCCTGGAAACAAATGATGGGGCTCTCTGGTTCAAGGCCACCGGGGAACCCAACTGCCATGAGCTGACAGTTTCTCTGCTTCTCGCCCGGCTCTTTCCAGGCCATGTCCCCCGGATCCTTGGAGTCCACACATCTTGGAATGGCTGGCTGTCGACGGAAGCTTCGGGCACCGCGCTGGACGAAATCTCAGACTCTTCTGCCTGGGAGCGAGTAGCAGAGGCGCTCGCTGAACTCCAAATTGCATCCATCGGTAAGAGCAGGGAACTGCTGGAAGGGAAGTGCAGAGATTTGCGGCTCCCTGAGATCGTGAACTTCATCGATCCCTTCCTTGCTCGCATGGCGGAATTCATGGGCGCTCAGGAAAAACGGTCTCCGGCGCCACTCGCGAACTCGGAACTTGCCTCTCTCGGTGAAGGGCTCAAGGAAGCGTGTTCACTGCTTCAGAGTTTTGCCCTCCCTGACACCATCGGCCACATCGACTTCAATCCCGGAAATATCTTGGTGTCTTCCGATCACTGCGTGTTTCTCGACTGGGCGGAAGGCTGCGTCACCAATCCGGTGATCACGTTCGAGTATCTCCGCCGGCACTTCGGACGCAGCGCTCCTCCGCAACCGTCAGCTATTGCGCATCTCACTGCCGCTTACGTGCGACATTGGGCGTCTTTCTATCCTCCGGAAGATCTGAGGCGGGCACTGGAAATTTCGCCTCTGATCGCCGTCTTTGTCTACGCCATTGCAAGCGATTCGTGGCGCTCGCCGGCTTCCCAATGTCCTCCCGCGCATGCGGGCTACCTTCGCAGTCTCACGCGGCGGATGTACCGCGAGGCCGTCCGCGCGGCGGAAGGGAGCGAGCTATGCTTGGACTAGCTTCGGCTCCTCCGTTTTCTCCGGTTGAACCGGTCACCGACGTTCTTCACGGGGTGTCCGTCACGGACCACTACCGCTGGCTCGAGGACCAGGACTCCCCGCGAACCCGCCAGTGGATCGCAGAACAAACACAGTACGCCCGCGGTTATCTGGACCATTTGCCGGGGCGGCAGAAGATCCGCGAGCGCATTCGCGAGTTCTTGGCCGTAGAAACCTACGATTCACTCCAAAAAACAGGGAGCCGTTACTTCTTTCGGAAGCGCCTTCCCGACCAGGAACAGCCGTGCATTTACATGCGCGACGGGGCCGATGGGAAAGACCAATTACTTACCGCGGCCCCGCCCATGAGAACGCCGGTCCAATGATCGTATCGAAGCCCGAACATCGTAGCCGATTCACCCCCACGGGCTATTCTCGCGAAGCTAGCTTGGCTGCTTCGACCTCCTCAATCGGCCTCTCGCCTGCTCGATCAATGACTCAAGGCGGCAGAAGCAGCGCGTTTTGTTCCTTGCGAAGATGGATGTCGCTTCGCATGTGGCAGATCGGCTGAAGACTGACCCTGCAATCCGTATTGGCGTGGACGATGGAACCTCGGTCGAAATCTCGGGGATCAGATTTTCCGGCATCGCGTCGGCCCACGAAACAGTGGAACGAGATGAGCACAGCTGGGCGAAGTACTTGGGATATGTTCTCGAATTCGGCGGCTGGACGATTTACCACAGCGGTGACACCGCCCGGTACGAAGGAATGGCAGAAAAACTGCGGTCCTTCAGAACAGATGTCGCGCTCCGTCCCATTAACGGACGGGCACCGGAACGACGCGTTCCGGGCAATTTATTCGGACGCGAAGCGCCCAGTTGGCAAAGACATGGACGCGAAACTGGTTATACCATTTCGAAATATTCGAATTCAATAGCGCTTCGCCGGAAGAATTTATCGACGAATGCCGCAAGCTGGGTCACCCCTTCAAGGTGCTGCGTTGCGGCGAACAATGGTGCAGCTAGTCTTAAGAGAAAGCCTGGTGTTCCTGCTGATGCGGCCAGCTGAGAATCTGGAAGACTCGTCCAGACCAAGTCACCGCTGCTTCGCGACGCCACCGGGATCGTCCGTGGGTGTCCCGAGTCTGGAACCACCTTGTGACCTCAGGCGGTCAGCTTCCGTGAGCTCACGGCGGGAATTTTCCTGTTGTCCTAATTCCGCGTAGACGTCGGCAAGGAAGCGGTGCGCGTCAATCGAATCGGGACGCAGCTTGGCCGCTTTACGCAAGTAAGGCAGGGCATCCGTCGCCCTTTCCTGTATTAGAAAGAGCCGACCCAGAAGCAGATTGGCCGGAAAGTTCTTAGGGTCCACGCGTAGCGCGCTCTGGAACTCTCTGGTTGCCTCATCCATGCGGGAAGTTCGTTGATACACCAGAGCCAAATAGAAGTGCATCATTGCCGAGCCGGTCATCTGAGAAACGGCGGCTTCGAAATGCGGCAGCGCCTCGTCCCAGTTGCCGGTTTTCACCAAAGCGCACCCCAATTCGTAGCGGGCGAAAGCATCATCCGGTTTCTTTTCAACCAAACTCCGCAATGGCGTTACTGGTTACTGCCTTCTGGTACTCTTTTAATGACATATAGGCGCGGCCCAGTTGCAGAAAGGCTATGGGAGTATTTGGTTCATGCTCTAAGACCTGTTCCAAGATTGGTACTGCCTCCTGATACTGCTCCTGTTCCATATCCACCAGCGCCTCATAGAGCAGGTTTGCACTGCCGATTTTCTCTTTCGGGTCCGACCCGCCCTGGTGCTCCGCCTCGTTGGAGATTCCGGAATCAGAACTCAAATAGCCGAGGGCGTGCAAGCTTTCGCTTTGCTCCGGACTCAACTGTGTTTTTTCTGCGGGAGATCCTTTTGTCATCATCCGGTTGAATTCCGCAATCTGGGCTGCTGCGGTGTCTGCGACGGCCTTGGAATCCGGAGCCAGGTTGTGCGCCGCAAGCGGATCTGCGGATTGGTCATACAACTCGCGCTCCGGAGCTTCAATATAGAGGTATTTTCCTGTCCTCCACGCACGCAATGTGCTCCAACCGAAAGAAAGGTGGCCATAGCTGCTTTCTGCATAAACGGGACGCTGCAAATTCGAATCGCTTGGTTGGTTGGAGGCTCCGGCCTGTTCCAATTTCATGAAGCTCAAAAGAGACTCGCCCTGCATGGCGGGGGGAACCGGCAGATGCGCGGCCCGCAGGATAGTGGGCGCGACGTCCACCAGTCCAACCGCGGTTTCAACTTTCCTCGCGGAGTGCTGCCCAGGAAGCTTGAACAGTAATGGCACGTGAATCGTTTCATCGTACAGAAAGATGCCGTGATGGTTCTCGCCGTGTTCCCCGAACGCCTCCCCGTGGTCGGCCATGACGGCAATCAGAGCGCCATCGAAGAGGCGCTGCGCGCGCAACCCCGCGAGAAGTTTAGCCACCGCCGAGTCTGTGTATGCAATCTCGCCGTCGTATGGCTCCGCCTGGTAGCGCGTCTGATATGGTTCCGGAGGACTGTAGGGATCATGGGGATCGTAGAGATGAACCCAGAGAAAGAACGGCCCTGCAGGCTGCTTGCTCAGCCAGGCTAGGGCACGATTCACCACTTCCACGCCGCGCCGCTCCAGGCTGCGGTAGCGGTCCTCACTCCCGCGTCGCCGGTGAAATCCAGCGTCGTAAATACCGAAGCCGCGTTCGAAACCTGGAGCCAATTTTCTCGGGTCGAGCACCAGCGCTCCCACAAATGCGGCCGTCCTGTATCCATTTCTGTGAAGAATTTCGGGTAGAAATGGGAGAGCTTTGCCAAGTGGGTCTCCCATATAGTTCACATGGTTGAACCCCGGGTAGGTTCCGGTGAGGATTGTAGCGTGCGAGGGGGTCGTCAAGGGCACTTGGGCGTAGGCTCGAGAAAAGACCACGCCCCGCCGGGCCAATTCATCCAGATTCGGCGTAAGCCCACGTTCGGAGCCGAGGAAACCCATGCGATCAGCACGGGTGGTGTCCAGGGTGATCAGTACTATATTGGGACTCGGCAAGGCAGCCGTATTGGGAGGTGCCGAAGTCGCCGTACTGGCGCATGCTGCCAGCAACATCGCCCACAACCAGCACCACGGAACCCGCGATTTCGCAAAGTCCGCTCTCTGCCGCCCTGGAAATTCAGACATAACGTCTTCCTCGTAAACCACCACATGCAAGCACCAGCCGGGAATTGAACTCCCGGTAGTGATTGTCGCCGGATTCGTTCTCAGACAATGCGAAGGATATGCTCTCGGGCCGCAGCGGTGGATTTGCGAACTACCAACTCTGTTTCCAGATAGTAGTCGGCTCCTCTCCGGCGTTTCAGGCTCAACATCTTGTCGAGGGCCTCAAAGGCGATCGTCCCCAATTGTTCGCGAGGAACGCGGATGGTGGTCAGGGGAGGGCGTGTCAGGAAAGCGAAAGAGATATCATCAATGCCGATAACTGAGACGTCTTCTGGAATCTTGACCCCCGCTTCCTCCAGCGCACTCATAGCGCCCATCGCAATGAGGTCGCTTCCGCAGAAAACCACCGTGGGGATTTCCGGCTCTGACAGGATGGTACGCACCGACGAAGCTCCGGCATCGACGCGATAATTGCTATCGAGAACGGGGAAAGGATTCAACTTTCGTGCCTGCAGCCCAGCTACCAACGCTTCTTTAATGATAACGGCGGTGTGGTTATCCTGAGGCCCCGCAATGACGGCGGCGCGACGGTGGCCGAGTTCGACCAAATGTTCGATAGCCTGGGAGATTCCCCGTTGGTAGTCGATCGAAATGTTGCTCACTAACTTTTCGGCCGGACCGAGGTTGCAGAAAACGACTCCGACTCCCGCTGCGATCAGGTCGGAAGTCACGCTTCTGTCCACGGAGGAAGTCATAATGGCGACCCCACGGACATCACTCTCGATCAGCTTCCGTATGACCGACTTGGTCCGCGCCTGGTTGTACTCGGTGTTACAGAGAAGGACGTCGAGGCCTCGGTCCCACGCAGCGGCCTGGAATCCGCGGATGATTTCAGGGAAAAATGGATTTGCGATCTCTGAAATCACCAGTCCGAACAAATCGCTCTGGCCGGTCGCGAGCCGGCGCGCGTGAACGTTCTTGTAGTAGTTAAGCTGGCGGACTACCTCGAGGACCCGCTGTTCCATCTCCGTCGAGATGTATTGGGTCTTGTTTAGTACGCGTGACACCGTGGCCGGGGAAACCCCCGCTCGTTTGGCCACCTCTCTCATGGTGTGGCCCATGGTCCCTCCTTTTCGTAAATGCGCGCCGCTCAGCGTGGCCAGTTAACCCAGCGCAGGTCAGGCTGTGGTCCACTGGCCAGTAACTCTGGAACTTGGAGGAAGAACCAGGCAAGAAAGCGCTTTCTGCAATGGCTGGTCACGCCCCCGTTGAAGCTATCACGACTGGCGGGCAAAAAGCCACGAGCAAGCTCCAGCAGCGGCGATCCAGAGAAAAAGAACTTGACAAGCTTGCCGCCAGACATGTAATAAGGGGCCAAAAGAAACCGATTTCTGAAACCGCTTATCAACGGTCAGGAACCTGACGGAATAGCTGCGAAGAATTAGGAGACGAACCATGAGAGTCAGGCCTTTCGTCCTTGCGCTGAGCGTAGCCTTGAGTGCTGTGTGTCTTGCGGCGCCCGGACTGGGGCAGACCACCTTCGGAACAATTCTCGGCACGGTTACCGACCCCTCCGGTGCGGCGATACCCGACGTGGTGGTTACGGTCACCAACCAGGGCGAAAACATTTCGCGCGAGGTACACACTGACGCCCAGGGGAATTACCAGGCGGAAAACGTGAAGGCGGGTCTGTATACGGTTACAGTGCGAGCGACGGGCTTCCGCGAAGTGACCACGAAGGACATTGTTGTCGCCGCGCGTCAAACCGTGCGCGCCGATGTGAAACTCGTGATGGGAACTGCGGCGGAACAGGTCACGGTCGTGGCCAACCCTGAACTCATCAACACGGAGTCACAATCGATTTCTTCCAGCTTCGATAGCAACGAAGTGCTCAATCTTCCGGCCAATTACCGCGGAGCCGGCAGCACTAGCCCGTATAACCTGCTGGCTTATCTCCCCGGTGTCACAGGCGACACAGACGGCAACATCACGGTCCAAGGGGCAGGGACCAATCAGGTTGAGTATTCGATGGATGGTATTAGTACAACCAATCTCCGCTTTGCCGGCCCTCAAACAGAGATGTTTCCCTCTGCGGAGAGCATTGCAGAAATGAAGGTACAGGGGTCGGGCGGCGGAGCGGAATATGGCGACCCGGCGGACATTACGACGACCAGCAAGTCTGGCACAAATGTATTTCATGGATCCGCATTTGAGTATTTTCAGAACAAGGTCCTTGATGCTACACGAATGACTGTGCCCCAGGTGGCCAAACCTGCCAAAAGCGCTAACGATTTCGGTGGGTCCTTCGGCGGACCGCTATGGGGGAAGCGCACGTTTTTCTTTAGCGATTACGAAGCCATGAGGTTTAGGACCCAGACGGTCCAGCAAAACAAGGTGCCCAGCCAGGCAATGCGGAACGGCGATTTCTCGAGTCTTCTTCCCGCGACCATAGTCCATGATGTCGACGGAACACCCTTTCCGGGTAACAAGATCCCAACGAGTAGCTTCGATCCGAGAGCCACGGCGATTCTAAGCTTTTACCCGCTTCCAAATCAGAGCGGGGGCCTTTTTAATTACGCCGTCAACGTTCCCAATCCTATTCTTTCCGATCAGTTCGATATCCGCATCGACCATACGATTAACACGAAGCAGAGTGTTTTCGGACGCTGGACGTACAAGAATGGGAGGCGGGTCAACCCTGCTGGTCTGGCCCTTCCCGCGGAAACCGATTTCGAACATGACAACCAGATAGTGATCGCGCACAACTACACCATTACGCCGAGCCTGATCAATGAGCTGCGCGGAGGAATCAGCCGCAGGCAGAGTGGCGGGGCCTTTCCGCTCGATGGACCGGCCTTCATGCAGAAATTGGGGCTGAATTCCCAGCAACTGGGGCCTTTCCCTCCCGGCGGTTTCCCCGACTTTGTCTTCGAACCTAGGAGCACCATCGACAACATTGTTCACACCCGGCCTAATCCGGAGCTTGGCTACAATTTCCAGATCAATGAGAACCTGACCTGGATCAAGGGGAAGCACACGATGAAGTTTGGCTTCGATCTCCGCAAGCTTCACCTGGTCACTGCCTGGTACTCCGGTTCGTCGCAGGCGGACGACTACGGAGACTTCTTCTTTAATGGCCAGTACACCGGGAATAATTTCGCCGACTTCTTGCTTGGAGTTCCCTACTATACATACGTCACCCACACTCCACCGAGGAACATCGATGGCCGCACCACTCACTATTACGGTTACGCGGCGGACACGTTCAAAGCCACGCAAAAACTGACGTTGACCGTTGGTCTGAGGATTTCGAGAATACCGCCGTTCTACGACCCTATTAACCTGACTAACTTCGATCCCAGCGTTCCGGGCACGGGGCGCGTGATCTTTTCCTCAGACCCCAGGTCCCTGGCGGCAACGCAGCCTCTGTGGGCAGAGGCCGTCAACACCTGCAACTCACCAAACAATGTCAATCCCAATCCCGGCCCGGCTCCTTGCACCCCTTTCCTGACGTCTCAACAAGCGGGCTGGCCGAAAGCGTTGCGAAACGTTTACACGAACTTCACGCCTCGCCTCGGTTTTGCGTATCGGCCGTTTTCTGACAATAAGACGGTGATTCGCGCCGGTGCTGGTGTTTACGACGTTACGACCTTGGGGGCGATATTTTTCTCCGTGGCAGGTATCCACGACGGCTTCCAAGCTAATTATTCAAATGCTGGGTTTGGCCAGCCGGGGTTTTTCCGGTTTCCAAATGTCCAAGCTCCCAACGGACTCCTGCTGCATACACAATCATTTTTCACTGCGAATCAGAAGGACAAAAAGGACCCGTACAGTGTCGAGTGGAACCTTTCGGTCGAACGGGTAATTCATGGCAATACTTCCCTGCGGGTGTCGTATATTGGGAGCCGTGCGAATCAACTGACCTGGGCCCCGAATCTCAATCAGCCGCTTCCAACGACGGCCCCTTATAACCAGGGCAACGCCAATCCAATTCCGTTTCCAATTTGGAGCCATGTCAGGATTCGTGCAGCCGGCGCCATCAGCACGTATGAGTCTATGCAGACCGAAGTCATCCACAAGTATTCCCACGGGCTCACGTTACAATCTACGTGGACTTGGGCGCGTAACCTGTCGGACACCGAGTCGTGGCCCCGTTCCGGCTTTGACGGGGAAACTACCGGCGATACGATGAATCGGTTTAACCTGCGGGGGGACTACGGCAATGTCGGCGGAACCCGCAAGCATCGCTGGATCACCACGCTGGTGGATGAGCTTCCTGTCGGCAAGGGGCGCCAGTTTCTCGGCAACGCCAATGGAGTGGTGGACGGAATCTTAGGAGGCTGGCAGCTAAGCACGATTTTCCTGGCTGAAACTGGCCCCTTCGATACTCCCTTCATACAATTTGATACCACAGGAAACTCCAATTTTGGTTTTAACCGGCCTGACCTGGCTGACAATCCCAACAACTTTAGCCATACGAGCACGCAATGGTGGAACCCGAACGTATTCGCGTGCCCCGGTCGCACTCCGGGACAGGACCTCCAAAATAACGCCCTTAATTGCCCAACCCAAGACGCGGCCGGAAACGCGTTAGCGCGAGCTGGCCGCTTTGGCAACGCCAGTGTAGGGTCTCTCGTGGGGCCTGGGACCGTTACTTGGAATCTCGGCCTTAGCAAGAGATTCCGGGTGACAGAGCGGATCGCACTTAAGTTCGAGTCTAGCTTTACCAACGTCCTGAATCATCCAAACTTCGATGATCCGCGCAACAATCTGACCGAAACTGAGACTCTTCCGAACAACCAGGTAGTCGGTACATTCGGACAGGTTCAGGCCACTCGCAAAGGTGACGCCGGTGGAAACCGTGTCGGGCAGCTGGCACTGAGGATTGAATTCTAACCCGAGTTCAGTCTTATCATGGATCCTTACGGGTACGCAGTAGGCTCTCAGATACTGAGATTTCCCATGACGTTGCGTCGGCTTGTGGCATTCCTCTTTTTTCTTTCTCTGCTGGCATGGCCTTTGCTGGGACGAGCCCAAAGCACTGGCAAGAACCAGCCTCATGTGGTGGTGGTTGGCGTCAACGGCATGGAATTGGATGTGATTCGTCCACTTCTTCTGAAGGGTGACCTGCCGAACTTGGCCAAGGTAATCAAGAATGGCGCCTACGGCAAGTTGCGCACGCTGAATGCGCCCAATTGTCCCCGGGTCTACTCCACTATGTTCACGAGCACCCGTCCGGAGGAGCATGGCGTCACCGGTTTTCTTGTCGGCGGAATCACAGCGAACACGAATATGTTGAAGCAGGAACCGATCTGGTCCGTTCTCTCGAAGAATGGAATCACGGTAGGCATGGCCAATGTTCCGGCAACCTTCCCCGTGATGTCCGTGAATGGATACATGATCAGCGGCATGCTGACCCGGGGGAAAAATTGCGAGGACGGTGTTCTCTGCGCCCCGAAACTTTCGGAGGTGGAAGGCGGAGACGCAGTTTATCCGGCCGCCATGAAGGATGAACTTCTCAAGAAGGTAGGCGACTTTTATATTGATTGTGAGCGTATGCCCTCGGCCGAGCAGTTGAACGGCCGCGAGACCGAGGTCATTGACGCCTGGCTGAAGAAGGTTCAGCTGATCCGCGATCAGCAGACTCAACTGTTCGAGTATCTATTAGCCAATCATCCCGCAGACTTTACCTGGCTGGTGCAATCCTGTGAAGACCGCACTGGCCACTGGCTCTATCCGATCGCTCCGTACAATGTGGGCTACAATCCCAAGCTAAACAGTCTGCGCACCGATTCCTTCCCGAACCAGTACATCGCCTTCGACAAGGTGCTGGGTACCATCCTGAAACACGTGGACGAAAACACCTACGTCTTCATCATTTCCGATCACGGCATCAAACCGCTGCGTGAGTTCGAGGAGGCGAATCCGCATGCGCACATGGATCACGAGAAGACCACTCCCGTGATTGCCAAGCACGACTTCGCCGACGGCGATGATGTTCCCGGTTCGTTCTTTGCCATGGGGCCAGGAATCAAGCACGGCCTGCGGCTGATGGGTTTCGAAGCCTCCGTGTACGACATTGCGCCCACGATTCTGCACATCTATGGTGTCGAACCGCCAAAGCAGATGCGTGGTCACGTCCTGGACGAGATCTTTGGAACGCCTGGCGACCAAGCCGCACAAAGGTGAGGCGCATTTGGATTGGGGCGCCCTTTTGGATCGCGAGCGAGAAACAGACCCTCCGAGAAGAGCACGGAGAAGGAAACTGCTTGTTCAGGGTCGCTGATTGTTCCGCAGTGCTCTAGCTCGGCTCTCCGCCCGTTCCGCCTCCGCTTTCTTGCCCAACCCAGAATAGCCTTGCGCGAGCAATTCAAAGACCTCCGCATTGTCCGGTTGCGACTTGGTAAGCGGCTCCAACTGTCGCAACGCCTCAGCAAAAGTCCCGGACGCCATCTGCGTTCTCGCCAGCCAGAGTCGCGCTTCCTCGTTCTGCGGTTGCATCAGAAGGGCAGCCTCAAACTGGTCTTCGGCTGCCTTTGTATCTTTCAAACCTAGGTAAACCTGGCCGAGCAGGAGGCGAGCCGGAAACCGTGAGGGAGTAAGTTTCAAACTGGCTTCCAGCGACTCGCGGGCGCCGGCTAGATCACCCTCTCCGTTCAGGGCCTGGCCTTCGTAGAACGCAGCCATCGCGTCATCGGGACGAATCTCACGGGCGTGTTTCAGATGCTCGGCGGCCTTTGCGTAGTCGCCCGCATGCAACTCCAGCTCACCAAGTTGGCGCAACGCTGTTGGAGTTTTGGGATCAAGCTCCAGGACTTTCTCCAAAACAGCGCGCGCCTCGCTCGAGCGTCCATCCTCGGTCGCGATCATCGCCTTGTGCAGCAGGTTCTGTTCTTCGATCTTGTCCTTGGGATCAGGTAGCAACGACGGTTCTGGCACGTTGGTCGAGCTGCCGGCGTCCGCGCGGCTCAAGTATCCCAGTGCTTTTAGCTCGTCGATCGTGCTTGGGCTGACCGCTCCGGCGAAGGTCGGTCGAGGAGGCATCTTGCTCCTCAAGTCCGCGAGCAGCGCGCGAAACTTCTGCACGGTCGCCTCCCACGGCGCATAATTATTTGTTAGTTCTCGCGGGTCGGAGCGCAAGTCGTAGAACTCCGGGCGAGGCGCTTCGATAAACTTAAATCCTTCGCCACGTACCGACCGTAAAGGCGCCCAGCCAAAACGCATAGGGTAATCGGTCTCGCCGAAAACTGTGCGGCCGGTAGTTTCGGGTGTACCCGCAAGGGCGAGATACGGAATCAACGACTCCCCATCGAGCCGCTTCGGCGGGGAGATCTTTAGGAGCTCGATCACTGTTGGCAATATGTCCGTGGTACGGACTTGCGCCTCCACCACTCTGCCAGCCCGTCTCTGACCGCGGAACTTGATGATCAACGGGACGTGCATGGTTGAATCGTAGAGAAAAATCCCGTGCGTTTCCTCGTGATGCTCTCCCAGTCCCTCGCCGTGATCGCCTACTACGATCACGATTGAATTTTCATACCAGCCCTTTTTCTTCAGATAGGCCAAAAAATCTGCCAGCGCCGAATCCGCATAAACGATTTCACCGTCGTAGAGACGGTCCTTGTAGATTTGCGAGTACGGTGGAGGCGGGTCGTAGGGATCGTGTGGATCGTAAAAGTGGACCCAGACAAAATGCGGACCCGCGGGATGGCTGCTCAACCAGGTCTCCGCATGTTGCGCCACGTCTCTGCCACGACGCTCCAGGCGCCCCCATCGCGATTTATTCTGCGCAACTTTGGGAAAGTTGTCGTAGAAATCAAAGCCGCGATCCAGCCCGGGCGCAAAGTTCTGACTGTCGAGAATGACGGAGCCAATGAAGGCGCCGGTGTGGTAGCCCTGCTTCTTCAGCAAATCGGCCCAAACTGGGAATGTACTTGCCAGACGCACAGCGAAGTCAGTGACGCCATGCGTGCTGGGCAACAGGCCAGTGAGGATGGAAGTGTGCGAGGCGTTGGTAATCGGGCTGGGTGTGAACGCGTGCGCGAAAAGGACACCATCTTTCGCAAGGCTGTCCAGCGCGGGAGTTTGTGTAGGTCCGTAGCCATAGCAGTGAACGTGGTCGGCGCGGAGTGTGTCAATGGTCACCAGAAAAACATCGGGTTGCGATGTTGAAGGTTGAGCGCTTTGGGCGGAGAGGCTGGCGGCCCACATCACCCACAAGATGATCAGCCTCTTGGCAGCCTGCATGCCACTCAGACTAACACGGGAGCAAAGCATGGCAACCACACCGACCCTCCGCGACTTAACTGCGCTATTAGTCTGTGCGGCCCACTACATCTGGCAGCGGTTTAGCGGCTTGAGGCACGGAGCCTCGGTAGTCTTTTCCTAACAGCGCAGCCATGGTTGCCGCAATCTGGCTCTGTGTCACGGCCGACGCATGTTCCCGCTCGCCGAGGGGTTGCGTGTCCGGACCAAGCACTCCAATCCAGATATTTTCCGACCCCTTCTGTTCCGTGCCATGGTCCTTCCACGCCGTTAGCCCGCCGCCCCGCCCGTGGTCGGTGGTGATGATGAACGTCGTCTGATCGCGGTAAGACGGCATCGACTGCATGGTATTCCAGAGCTGCTCCACAAATTTATCAAACTGGTGCGCAGTCCTTAACACCAAATCGTAACGTCCACTGTGAGCCCACTCGTCGGTTTCACCATACCCTACGAAAAGCACTCTGGGCTGGCGCACCTGCACATAATCGAGCACAAGTGGTTGCAGGAACGCGTCGAAAACGTTATCGCCCCATAGCCGCGTGGTCGTGCTGTAAAAATCATCGAGCAGCGCCTGCTTGGCTTGGGATTCCGCGCGTGCAGTTGGATCCCATCCGGCGGAAATGAATAGGCTGCTGCGCTTCTGGTTGAAGATGTCCCTGAAGGCGTCCCAAGTGCCAAACACGGCAACTCGTCCATGCAGTTCAGGTATGCGGTTCAGCCACTCGAACACTGTCACGTTCGGATTAGGACCAAAATCGTTCTTGTCGACATGTGGATCCGGAAACCCTGCGAGCATCTCGTTGTAGCCGGGGTAGGAAAAAGCAAATTGGTTGGCCACCCTCGCAATGCTTGCCTTTTCCTGATTGCCAAATATCTGCCCTTGATGCGCGACCGTTTTCCAAATGAAGGGGAGCACTGTTTCTCGGCTTTGGGACGGAGTTGGCCGCCAGAAATCACGGCGCAGGGTGTCGATATTCTCCACGCCTCCATGTTCCTGGTTCATGAGCGAATTATCCGGCCCTTGGAAGACCTCTTGCCACCTCAACCCATCAGTTACGATTAGAACGACATTGCGCGTCTTGAGTTCAGGCTGAGATTTAGGATGGCCAGCAACGCTTATCCCTAGCCCAAAGGAAACGACTAGCCAGATCGTGCAAGCGATTTTCCCTCGGATCATCACAGCTTTTCTCTCATGATCGAGCACTTTGGCTCCCAACCTTGTCAAACCCACATGTCGGAACCTGACGCGATGAAGAAGAACCACTGTTTTTCTTAATCTGCCGGCCGTTCCAATCGGATCGGTGCAAAAAACCATTACGCGGGATGCGATGTTGCCACGTCGCGAAACAAATTACAACGCTTCGGTGGTGTGTCGAAGAAAAACGTCGAATCCGATTTGCAAATGCTCTAAGTCGCGCCATACGAACGGTTTTGATGAGTGCCCCCGGGTATCCCGAGTCTCGAAATTTTGGAACCGGTTGATTGAGAGTGATATCTGAATCGTTCACGATTTGAGGCTTTAGGCTGCCTGGAATGCACCAAGAAAGACGCTCTGCAGAAGAAAGGGGCCTTGACAAGCTAGGTGCAGGTGCGTAAAAGAAGAGCGAATGAAACCGGTTTCTGAACCCGATTGCCGCTTCTCAATTCAAACATTGGGTGGATCTCGCCGTTGTGCGCACAACGGGCACTGAAGCTGTAAACAGCGCCAAAGGAGATCGCAGTATGACTAGGGCTGGATACTCACGCCGTGAGTTTTTGCAGAGGAGTGCAGGAATAACTGGCGCTTCGCTTGTTGGCGGCCCCATTCTGCTGGAGCCCGATCCGTTGGTCGCTTTGCCTCGCTTGACTAGCGCCAGTGACAGAGTTCGCTTTGGGATTGTAGGAGTTGGCATGGAGGGCACCGGACTGCTGACAACTGCGATTCAGCTTCCTGGGGTAGACTGCGCGGCGGCCTGCGATCTCTACGATGGCCGCCACGAACTGGCGCGAGAGATTGTCGGAAAGCCTATAAAGACAACGCGACGGTACAAAGAGCTGCTCGACGACAAAACAATCGATGCCATCATCGTTGCCGTTCCCGACCACTGGCATAAACAGGTCGTTGTTGACGCCGTAGGTGCAGGCAAGGATGTGTACTGCGAGAAGCCCATGTCCCACAGCGCTGCGGACGGCGTGGCGATGGTCGCAGACGCGAAGAAGACGGATCGGATTGTCCAGATCGGCGCACAGCGGACAAGTTCCGTCTTATGCGCCAAGGCGAGAGAGCTTTACACAAGCGGGGCCATCGGAGAACTAAGCCTTGTCGAAGGGAGCTTGGGCCGCAACGATCCCACGGGGGCTTGGGAATATCCACCTCCCGCAGACTTGTCTCCAGAGAATCTCGATTGGGATACCTGGCTCGGCACCGCACCGAAGAAGCCGTTTGACCCATTTCTATTTGCGCGCTGGCGTTGCTGGAAAGAATATGGAACAGGTCTAGCTGGCGACTTGCTTGTTCACTTGCTCAGTGGGATGCAGTTTGTTCTTGGAATTAATGAAGCTCCCAAACGAGCATCTGCTTTTGGCGGCATTTACCGGTGGAAAGACGGGCGCAACACCCCGGACGTGCATCCCGTCCTCTTTGAATATGCAAACGTCCCGGTGTACATGCGTTTGACTCTGGGGACGGAAACGGCGGAAGTTACCCGATTTATGGGGTCCAAGGGCATCCTCGAACTCACCGAGTTCAGTCTAAGCTACACACCCCAGGCCGGGATTGACCTGTCTCCCAGCTACTATTGCTATGGACTGCCAGCCCGCTTGCGAAATGCTTATTTCAAGCAGTGGCACGACGAGCACGATCCAAAACCTGGGCAAGAGCCCGCTCCGGAGACACAAACTTGGCGCGGAAATGACTACGATGATCTGCGGCCGCATCTCTGGAACTTCTTCCAGTCCGTCCGATCGAGGAAACCGGTCGTGCAGGACATCGTGTTCGGTCACCACGCGGCACTCGGCTGTCATATGGCCAATGAATCGTATTACCGCAAGAGTCCGGTGTATTGGGATGCCGGGTCGGAAACCATTAAGTCCTGAGCCCCAACGGGAAGAGGTCCGCAGTCTTATGAAAATTCAAAGAATCGCACTCACCCTGTTGGTGCCGAGTTTGCTTCTCTCAGCCAAGGCGTATTCTCAGACCGCAAAACCCGAGAACACCTCGTCCTCTCCTTTAACAGCGGCCGTCGAAGGCTATCTGGGTCGCTGGGATTTGACGTTGAAGGCACCCGATCGGGAGTACCCCTCCTGGCTGGAACTCCGCATGGAGAGCGGCCAATTGAAGGCCCAATTGGTGAGTCGTTGGGGAAACGCCAGGCCACTTCCCAAAGCTGAGCTTTCGAACGGCCACCTCACCTTCGTTTCTCCCAAGGGGGAAGAAGAACGGCCTGAAGATATGGTCTTCGAAGGAACGCTCGTGGGAAAGATGCTCAAGGGGACGACGAACGGGCCTGACGGAGTCGCCTGGCAATGGACCGGCCAGAGAGCGCCAACCCTAAAAAGAACAAGCACTCCGAAGTGGGGAAAGCCAATTCCGCTGTTCAACGGAAAAGATTTGAAGGGATGGAAAATGTCGGGAACCGGTACTACAGTGTGGAAGGTCGAAGACGGCAACCTAGTCAGTCCTGGGAACGGACCCGAACTGATCAACAATTCCAAGTTCGAAGATTTCAAATTGCATGTGGAATTCAAGTGTGATGAGAATTCCAACAGTGGCGTCTATGTGCGCGGCCGGTATGAAGTTCAGGTCGAAACCGACTCCATCGAGGAACCGCCCAGTCACCACATGGGTGGCGTATACGGTTTCTTGGCGGCTTCGCCGGAACTGCCCCGCAAGCCGGGAGAATGGCAGAGCTTTGACATCGCACTCATCGGGCGATGGATCACCGTGGTTCAAAACGGCCAGACCATCATTGATAACAAGGAGATCCCCGGCATCACGGGCGGCGCCCTGGACAGCCACGAGGAATTACCTGGTCCCATCTATCTCCAAGGGAGTGAAAAAGGGCACGTAGCCTTTCGCAGTATCGTTATCACACCAGCGGAGAAGTAAGACCGATTAGCACGCTACACTAGGGTCAATGACTCACTTCTTGCGCGACATTCTTCGCCAGTCGAACGAGTTACAGCGGACGATCGATTTTCTTTTGGGAGCAGGCCGTCCCGCTTTGGACGCGGCGACGGCTGCAATCCGCAACGCTCGCCACGTCTACTTGACTGGGATTGGCAGCAGTTGGCACGCGGCATTATGTGCCGCAACTATGTTCAATCTCGGCGCCAGCCCGGTGTACCTGTATGACGCAGCTGAGTTGCTGGAGTTTGCAGCATTTCCAACGGATTCCGTAGTCATAGTGATTTCGCGCAGCGGGCGCAGCGTGGAAATCATCAAGCTGCTTGCGAAAGTGCGTGAGCGTGGAGCGACAGTCATCGCCATCACCAATTCCGCTGAAGGGCCCCTTGCGCTAGGTGCGCAGCTTCCCATCGCAATTCCCATCGAGCTGGACCATGCGATTTCGGTCAACACATATTCCACGCTGGCCGCGACTGCTGGAATTCTAGCGAGTGCCACCGTCGGAACGTGGAGTGCAAGTCTTGCCGCTACGCTATCAGCTTCCTTCGCGAAGACTCACTCCGCGATTTCGGGTTGGCAAGCGCAGGTTGCAGACACGACTTGGCTTGAACCAAAGGCCGTTCCTTATTTCTTGGCGCGCGGATGCAGCATTGGCAGTTGCCAAGAGACGAGGCTGCTGTGGGAAGAAGGCGTGAAATCGCCTGCGACGGCAATGAATACGGGCAGCTTTCGCCACGGTCCGCAGGAAATGGTTGGGGCGGGGACGAGATTCGGGATATGGATTGACGCGGAGCGGATGCGCGGACAGGACCTGGCGGTGGCTCGAGATCTGCGGAAACTCGGAGCCGCTGTCATGCTGATCGGCCAGAATGTTCCGCAGGATGCGGGTGACCTTGTGTTTCAGTTACCGAGCGTGCCGCTCGGCTGGCAATTCTTGATCGACATAATTCCCGCGCAGCTCGCAGCGGAAAAGCTTGCGCGGCTCTCTGGAGTGGATAGCGACACGTTCCGATATTGTTCTTTTATTGTGGAAGACGAGTACGGTTTATTGCCGGAAGAGATGGGCTCGCCGAATGAAAAAAAGTAGCATGGCTTTGCCGTGTACATACGAACGCGTAGGAATCAGGTTCAACAGGCGAAATTGTGATTGGCGCCGTTGATATCGGGGGAACAAAGATAGCTGTCGGGATGGTCGACGACAGCGGGAAGGTGCTATCAAGGCTCGAGTCTCCAACTGACGCTCCGGGTGGATACGCAAACGGACTTGCGCGAATGATCGACATGCTGCGCCGGACCTCTCGGGATGCCGGCGTGGAAATTTCCGGCATTGGAATAGGCTCTACCGGAGTCGTGTATCCGGGCAGCGGCGCATTTGGGGATGTTGATTTATTGTCTGGATGGCAGGGAAATAATCCTGTGCAAGACCTGGCGCGCGAATTCAAGGTGACAGTCGCGCTTGAAAACGATGCCGACGCTTCTGCGTTGGGCGAAGCAGGTTGGGGCACGGGGAAACTGAAATCACGATTGATTTACGTTACCGTAGGCACGGGCATCGGCGGCGGAATTATTTTGGACGGACAACTCTATCGCGGGGTGGATATGGCGCATCCCGAAATCAGCCACCATGTGATTGACCCTTCGGGACCGGATTGTTCGTGCGGTTACCGAGGTTGTTGGGAATCGCTGGCGACGGGGCCCGCGATGGCCGCATGGTTCAACGCGAATGCGATGGGAGATCGAGGCTCTCCCGAAAACTTGACCGCCGCACAAATCTGCCAATTGGCAAGACGTGGAGAGAAGTTGGCCATACGAGCGGTAGACCGCGAAGCCTACTACCTGGGTCTCGGCGTGGCTAATCTGATCAATCTATTCGTGCCGGACATGATCGTCTTGGGTGGCAGCGTGATGAAGAGTGCGGCCCTCTTTCTTGAGGGTATCCGCAAGGTCATTCGCCAAGGTTGCCGGTTCGTTCCTTATGAAAAAACGGAGCTGGCACCAGCTTCCCTGGGAGAGGACGCCAATCTCATAGGTGCAGCGCGGGTCTGGCACCATCGCTTCAAGCAGGGAGTCGGTCGGCCTTCGTAACGTATCGCCGTGAGCGACGGCCCTTTGCCAGACCGATCCAGCCAATCCTCCGGCGTCGCTGGACACACAGCAATCAGTTGGGAGAGAGAGAAAGGCAACTCATGGTGAGAAGTCGTTATACCGTCAGCTTGGTGTTCCTTACTTTTTTCGTGATCTCCTTGCTGACCAATATTCTTGGTCCCATTGTGCCGGACATTATCAGCAGTTTTCACGTGAGTCTGACTGCGGCGGGATTTCTGGCTTTCGCTTTCTTCATCGCTTATGGAGTGATGTCCATACCTGCCGGTTTCTTGTTGGAACGATTCACCGAAAAACCTGTGATGGTGCTGGCCTTCTTGGCAGGGACGCTGGGATCGCTGAGTTTCGCACTGTTCCCCGGATATCGCGTAGCCATCATTTCCTACTTCACCATCGGCGCAGGGATGGCTGTTCTCCAAGTGGCGATCAATCCGTTGTTGCGGGTCGCCGGCGGTGAAGAGCATTACGCGTTTAATTCGACTGTGGCCCAATTGGTCTTCGGAAGCGCATCATTTGTCAGTCCGCGAATTTACTCTTATCTTGTGCTAAACCTCAGGTATCCTTCGCCCGATCAAAATATCGTTTTGCGAATCCTGCGATGGCTGACCCCCGCACAATTGCCATGGGCTTCGATCTACTGGATTTTCGCTGTTTCCGCGCTCGCGATGGTGGCCGTTTTATTCTTTGCCAGGTTCCCAAAAGTTCAGCGCACCGCCGAAGAACGTGCGGGGTCTTTGAACATGTACCGATCCCTGGCGCGCCAACGGGTTGTGTGGCTTTACTTTGCGGCGATGTTTGCTTACGTGGGTTGTGAACAAGGCACCGCCGATTGGATGTCGAGCTTTCTGAACCAGTATCACGGTTTTGATCCTCATACCACGGGTGCGGCAGCGGTTTCCTGGTTCTGGGGCTTACTCACGGCGGGTTGTCTGGTGGGGATGTTATTGCTCAAGATATTCGATAGCCGCAGGGTGCTCATAGGTACATCGATAGGGGCTTTGTTCTCTTTGTCTGCAGCCTTGTTTGGACCCGCAAGGGTTTCCGTAATTGCTTTTCCCGCAGTCGGTCTGTTTGCCTCGGTCATGTGGCCCATTGTTGTGTCGCTTGCGCTCAATTCCGTCGCAGAGTTCCACGGTTCTTTCTCGGGCATTTTGGGTACCGGAATCATAGGCGGAGCCGTAGTGCCGGTGATCATTGGGCGCATCGGAGACTCCGCTGGACTCCGCAGTGGCGTGGCATTTCTCTATCTCACGTTTGGGTTTGTCCTCAGCGTTGGCCTTTGGGCGCGACCAATGATCAACAATGCCACCATTCGTCTCAAGAAAGTGTCTGAAATCCAAACTGAATCTGCCGGGAACTGGTTGAAGTCGAAGTGACTACCTGGCTGTGAGCGACTGCTTTCCCGCGGCGGATGCGAACACCAGGGGATTCGGGATGTTGAGTTCGCGAGGTTGAACACGTGGATGAACTCGGAGCGGAACTGTAGGGGTAGGCGTTTCGTGAATGCGCATCGGCAGAAGCGGAGACGCGGGTCACCATGGAAATGTGACTAAGCCTCGAAGTTTGGTGTCTTTGGTGTCTGCTTGGGGCCGAAATTAGTGCTATTCATGCGGAACAGTTGCTTCCGTATCTTGGTTGAGCTGAGTTCCAGGCCCAAAGAGAAAATTCATGCCAGACATTTGGTTCACCGCAGATTTTCATCTCGGGCACAAGAACATCATTCGGTACTGCAACCGCCCCTTTGAAACTGTTGAGGAGATGAATCAGGCGATCCTCGAACGCCTGAACGCTCGTGTAAAGGCAAACGATATCCTGTACTTCCTTGGAGATTTCTGTATCGGCCCAAAGGCACGAGCGTCAGAACTCCGTCAGCAAATTCGGTGCAAGAAAATCTTTGCGGTTCCCGGAAATCATGACAAAGACACCCGGAAACTCACGCAGGAATTCTCCTGGCTAGACGCTCTCGCAGAAGTCTCGCTCAATGGACAACGAATCGTCTTGTGTCACTACGCGATGAGAGCCTGGAATCAGTCTTCCCATGGAGCATGGCATCTCTATGGGCATTCCCACGGACGGTTGCCGGACCAAGGTACATCGCTATCGATGGACGTGGGCGTGGACACTCATGACTATGGCCCTTGGCACTTCGACGAAATCCGAGATCGAATGAATGCAAAAGCCGCACCGACTGCGGGTTGAGATTCCAATATAGGTTCCTTCAATATTTGTTTACAATAACCTGAACCGGGGCATCTGCTTTTCGCTCAAAAGTTAACCCGAGCGATCCAATGAAAATGAAGTTTTGACACAGGGTGGAGCACCGGCTTTCGCAAAGTGTGCTCTACCCGAAACAAGATTTCAGATGTGAATGTCGGTGTCCTGAACGCACCGGAGTGTCCCTCATAATTCACGAAGCCAAGCCCGGAATGCGTCGGTTAGATGGAGGCCCGCTGTCCAGACGTACGGGAGCATGAATTGCTCACCTATCCCTTGCCTCCTTCGGTTTTCCAGTCTTCTCTTCGACAATTCTGACTAGCCTGTATGAAGTGCTTCTTCCCCCCGCTTCTTCTTGTTCAATGACCCCGACCGCGATCAGTTCTTCGATATCTCGAAGGGCGGTGCGGGAAGAAGCTTTCGTTAGTTTCATCCACTTGTCTCTCGTTAGCTTTCCTTCGAACCCGCTGAATAGTTTGTTCAAGACTTTTTTCTGCCGATCATTCAGAGAGACCTTCCTTTGCGTTAAGGTCTTCCAGAACGATTCCTTCTCCAGGGCGCTACTGGTGATTTGATTCGATTGTTCAATGGCTCTATCCAGGCATCCGAGAAACCACTCTAGCCATTCCGTGATGTCCAACGATCCAGCCTGCGTCTTCTCAAGAACTTCGTAATACCCCTTTCGCTCTTCCAGAATTTGCGACGACATGCCGTAGAAGCGCTGAGCACTGCCGTCTGATCTGGCCAAGCACATCTCAGCGATTGCTCTTCCAATTCTCCCGTTGCCATCTTCGAAAGGATGGATCGTAACGAACCACAAATGTGCGATTGCGGCCTTCAAGAGCGGATCTTCCTGCTCATCTCCGTCGAACCACTTGAGAAAGCGTCCCATCTCGCTCTCGACTCGGACAGCCGCCGGTGCAGCGTAGTGAACTTTGTGGCGACCGATTGGTCCTGACACGATTTGCATCGGACCTTGGCTGTCGTCACGCCATGCGCCTACTCGGAATTTATCGCTGGTCGTACGGACTCCGGGAAACAGATGAGCATGCCAGTCCAATAAACGGTCCCTTGTTAGTGGCTTGCTGAATTTCTGCGTCGCGTCCAACATCATTTCAACGACACCATCGACATTGCGATCTTTGTGGGCTTTTAGCCCTCCAACGTCGATTCCCAGCCTACGAGCGAGGGATGAACGGACATTCTCTGGATCAAGCGCGACTCCTTCGATTGCGCTGGATTTGATCGTTTCTTCCGTAAGGACTTTCAGTGTTGCGGTCCACTGCGAAGTAAGTCCATAGCTCCGCATCTTGCCCAGCAACAAGCCCTGCCGCAGCCTGACGCCAGAGAGCAATGGGGCAAGAGTCTTTGAATCCCAGGTAAATCTCGGCCAATCCGTAAGTTCGTGTATGTATTTCCTCGCCATAGTCCCGCCTCTAATCTCGCCAAAATCGAACTACATTCTCGTCACGAACTCGCCATAATCTCGCCTTATTCTCGCCAGTTTGCTCGCCACTGTCAAGCCCGATGTCCATATCGCAAGGACCTGCCGGCCAGGTTGACGAAAGGACTCCAAGCGTGCTCGCAGTTTTTTCTCCATCGCGCTCCTTAGGAAACCAAACGCCCGACAAATAAGCAAACGCTCGCACTCGCCTCGACACCGGAATAAGATGGTGCCAGATGACCGTGCGCAAAATCATTCACATCGATATGGACGCGTTTTATGCGTCAGTGGAACAGCGGGACGATCCGCAACTGCGCGGTTAACCCGTCGTTGTTGCATGGCGCGGCAGCCGCTCCGTTGTGTGCGCTGCTTCGTATGAAGCGCGAAAGTTCGGCGTGCGTTCCGCTATGCCGGCTGTTCGTAAATTCCGGTCTCATCTTCCAGACTCAAAAAGACGAAGCCCTTCGCCGTTCCCGGCCGTTGCCGTGCAATCACGCATCCCGCCACTTGACCATCCGGCAATCGAGACAGGTCACAAGCCCGCTTCACTTGCAGCTTGGAGCCGAGCCTCTTGGCATATGCGCTTACGGTTGGGTCTGCTGCTGGGCTCTACATCATCATTCGCTTGTCCTACAAACGATATCCATACCTGGCGTACAAACACATACACACAGTGTTTGAAGGAGAGGCCGCTATGAACATTGGAGTTCAGCGAGATTCACGTAGAGCATCGAGCCACTGCACAAAAGTCTCACTGGAGTTCGAATCGACCTCTAGAGCCTGAAGGCCCATTCCTAGTTTCGGCTTTAACACGCGAACTATGGCGAGCATCATCACATCTTGGTTTTTGTGCTTCAGTGTAAGGCGGACACGCGTTCCAATCTCCAGCGACTCCCGCGTACAGACAAAGCATCCATCGAGTGAGACATCCGAAGTCACGCCGGAAAGGCGAGTACCAGATTTTAAATCCACAATCTCGGCATCGGCTGCAAAGGAATACCGAGGGGTATACCCGCGGTCACGAAGGTCAGATTTTGTGGCGGGCTGATCGCTCACCTCTTCTCGTTTGCGCGACAGCTGACTCCCGATCCGCGCGAGAGCTACGGGAAAGTCAATCGGTTTCGTCAGATAATCGTTGGCACCTAGATTTAAGGCCCTGATAATGTCTTCCCTCTGGTTCCTCGCGGTCACCATTATGATGGGCAGCTGGCTGGGCGAATAATCCTTGCGCAGCGCCTTCAGGGCATCAAAGCCGCTGACTTCCGGCATCTCGATATCCAGGAGCACTAAGTCCAATCGGTTTTCCTTCACGCGTTGCATCAGCTGCCGCGCGTTTTCCGCAAGATCGACAACATAGCCGCTGCGTGACAGCCGGCGCGCAAGCATGTCCCGGTTCATTTCATTGTCATCCACAATCAGCAGGCGGTACTGCCGCGGATTCATGAAGGTTCCTCGCAATCAGGCTCAACGGCTTTCTCGCTATCACTGATTTAAGCAAGCTGCCTGACGACCTTTACTTATAAGGGTTCATTTCGTCTGACAAAATGGACCGTTCGTAGTCTTCCCCTCTGCCAATATGTTAACCGCATGAGAATATCGAATTATGGGAATACCCGTGACGTACGATGCTCCCATTGTAAGGCCTCCGCGTCTGCTTGTAACCACGTGACCCGGAAGCATTTACCGAACAGCGATCAAATGTAGAGTCATTACTCACGACGGCGGCAAGACTTGGCGGCTTGCTTCGATTAGTTCCGCGAAATGCCTTTTCTGTTCTGCTGCCTCGGGTGTGTCACCCGCCAGCCAATCCGGGTTTTTAGGTTGGATTCCGTGGTTGCGTCCGAGGACGTAGATCATAGTGCGACAGTACCGACGGCGCAGACCGAAAGCAAGGACGAGCGCCGTCGAGCCGCCCGTTGACTAGTCCTTTGCCCTTCCTACTGAAAATCTGCGCCTGGACCGCCAAAGCTACTTGCTTCCAAACCCTCTTACCTAAATCGGCCGTTTAATTTCTTAGGGTAAGAGATTTGGAAACCGCACGCCACAGTACTAATGCCAGCTCTGATGGTTCAGAGTGCTTCCAACATTCGACAATCGAGGCGTCCGTGCGCCACGGCGCCGGTCCAGTAGACCCGAAATCACTCGGCCGTTCCCACTCAATCTCTTTTTCGCTTCATTTCCAGATCCAGAGCGGCATAGCGATGCGCTTGAACGGGGTAGCAAGCACGCCTGTAACTGAAGTAGTAGGTGGAAATTTATATGGCGCTGCGATAGCCTGCGCCGTAGTCGGGAGGTATTCATGATCCCCAATCTCAAACACCGTCAGGTCCTTGTCGCTCTCACATTGGCATTGATCGCTGGTGGCGCCCATGCCGTTCAGGGCCAGCAACAGACTCCTGTATCTACGATCCGAACGACTCTACCGTCGGTCGATCCACAGATACAAGCTGCGGTTGAGCCGCAACGGCCTCTTTATGAGACGCGAGCCATTCATGACCAAAATGGTACCGGGAAGTTCTACATGGGTCGAGAAATCGCTCAGGTGATGGGACCGGGAGGCATCCCCTGGTTAGACCGCCCCGAGCGCGATGACGAAGAGAAACCTTCAATCGTACTAGATGCTTTGAAACTCCGGGGCGGTGAGACCGTCGTGGACTTGGGTGCTGGATCTGGCTATTTTACATTCCGCATTGCTCCGAGAGTTGGCAGTGCCGGTAAGGTGTTGGCCGTCGAAATCCAGGACGAAATGCTTCAGACAATCCGTCAACGTGCGCAGGTGCTGAAAGTTACGAATGTGGAGGCGGTGAAGGGTAGCGAAACGGATCCAAATCTGCCTGCGAGAGCCGTGGATCTCGTGCTGATGGTGGACGTCTACCATGAGCTAGCCTACCCCTTTGAAGTCATGACCAAAATCCGCGAGGCCCTGAAGCCCGGCGGTCGCGTCGTCTTTGTCGAATACCGCAAGGAAGATCCCGATGTGCGCATTAAATTGGTGCACAAGATGTCCGTGGAGCAGGTCAAAAGAGAGATGAAAGCTGTCGGGCTTGCACACCTGCAGACGTTGGAGACGCTGCCATTGCAGCACATCCTGGTTTTCGAAAAAACCCACTGACCCCCAGTCGGGAGAACAAGTTCGCTCTCTCGACTCTGCTAAATAATTCAGATCGACATATTCACGTTGCAGTGGAGCACCAACGGATGAGCCTTTCAATTGGCCAACTCCCGATAGACGCTAGTGCAACATCTGCATTACTTCCGAGTTGCTCGCCCACAACCGGTAAAACGTGCAACAACGCGCTTCAGGGGATGGTTTCTGGCAGATCGCCCTCGTATTCGCTTATTCCGTTCGCAACGCCTGCATTGGATCGATTCGCGACGCCCTCCATGCCGGAACGAGGCAGGCCAGGGCCGCCACAACTAGCATGGACGCAGCCACAGACGCGAAGATTGCCGGATCGAGCGGCTGGGTTCCATAGAGCATCGACTGGATTAGGCGTACCGCCCAGATGCTGGCGGCTAGGCCAAGTGTCAGTCCATAGAGCGCTGGACGCAGGCCGTCGCCCAGCATCAGGCGCAGAATCTCCTCGCGTTGTGCACCGAGCGCCATGCGAACGCCGATCTCTCCAGTGCGCTGCGTCGCGAGGTAAGAAAGGACTCCGTACAACCCTATTGACGCCAATATCAAGGACAGCACTGCGAAGCCAAGCACGAGGCTGGCACTCAGGCTGGCGTTACCCAATGACCGTTCAATGATTTGCTGTATGGTGAGTACATCGAAGACCGGCAACTCCGGATCGAGTTGCGCAATCTGTTTCTGAATCGGAACGGAAAACACCATTGGATCCGATCCCGTCCGCACCACTAGCGTCAACCCCTCATATATCTCCCCGTTGAGAACGGGGAAGTACATGGTCGCCTTACCCGGCTGACCCACCTGATACAGTGTGTCGGCGACGACCCCGACGATTTCGCAATCAGAGTTACCGCGCGCAGCGACGTGGAGATGCCTGCCCAGCGGGTCTTCGCCCGGGAAATACTGCTGCGCCAGCAGGCGGTTGATGATGACAGTCTTTGGGCGGCCAGCGCGATCCCCACTGGTAAAAATCCGCCCTTTCAACAACGGTATCTGCAATGTGGTGAAGTATCCGGGGTCAGCCAGCCGGGACAGCGCGTCGGGCAGCGCAGTGCCGGGCACGATCGGTGGGTGCTCGGGAATCGTAAAGCGATCATCCCCTCCGGCTCCCGCACCGGGCACGATCGACCCCAGCGCCGCGGCGCGTACACCCGGCATAGCGCGTACCTGCTCCAGCAGGGTCTCGTTGAATGCGTTCATCTTCTCGGGACGGTCGTATTTCTTGGCAGATAGGCTGTAGCCCATCGTGAGCACGTTGTCCGTCGCACAACCCACATCCGTCGTCCGCAGTCGCCAGAAATTCTTGAGCAGAAGCCCGGCGGCCATTAACAAGACCACAGTCGTCGCTATCTCTACCGTAAGCAGCGTCTTGCGCAATGCTGTGCGCGCCTGGCTGCCTGCCGCGCCCCGCGACGAGGCCTGTAGCGCCGCGATCCCTTGTTTGCCTGTCGATGAGATCGCTGCCAGTAAGCCCGCCGGCAGGGCCGCGGAAATGAAGAGCGCACAGGCAAACGCAAGTACTACGCCGTCAGCGTGGACACTCCGGGCGCTGGGGAGATCCGTCCATGTGGTAACCAGCCACTTCGTGGCCGCAAGCGATAACAGCACTCCCGTGATGCCGCCCGCAAGCGAGACCAGCAGGCTCTCCGCCAACTGTTCCCGGATCAGAGTCATCTTCCGTGCCCCGAGTGCGCTCCGGAGGGCAATCTCCTTCTGTCGCGCCGCCGACCGCGCCACCATTAGGTTGGCCACGTTGAGACATCCGATCAGCAGCATGCATGTGACAGCGCACAGCAGGATGATCAATGGCTTCTTCACATCTTGTGCCAGGTCCTGGATGAGAGTCCGTGATGCCACGTCCTCGGCCACCGGCGCATTCAGGTTCTGCAAATGCAGCCAGGACTGCACCGCCTCCACCTGGCCCAGGGCGTTTGCCAGGCTGACGTCCGGCTTCAACCGCGCTACCACGCGGCTAAAGTGAAAGTCGTGATGCTGCAGAATTGCCGGTGGCAACCCCGACGCATACGGAACCCATACCTGGATCTTCGCATCAGGATAGGTGAACCACTCCGGGAGCACGCCGATGACCGTGTATGGCTTCCCGTCGAGGTGGACTTGCCTGCCGACGATCGATGGATTGCCGCCGAACCGTCGTTCGAAGAGATTCCACGTAAGCATGACGGCATTTCCGTCCGGACGATCTTCGCTCTCCGTAAACGTGCGTCCGATGACCGCATTCACCCCCATGAGCTGAAACAGGTTCCAGGTCCCGCCCCGGGCGCTCACCAGTTCCGGCAACTCTCCGCGCTCCCCGGTCAGGGTGAATTGCCACCA
>WNFS01000855.1_pt1 | contig 29505 bp, 32 predicted proteins | sample 5400141 | NCBI WGS metagenome assembly WNFS01 (sample SAMN13153358, study PRJNA577476) | soil metagenome | isolation source: 60 cm saprolite under Madrone tree | place: USA:California | collected 2016-06-14
TAGCTCAGTTGACGTCTCGCAGGGTGGGCAAAGGGAAGCATGCCCATCGCTGCGGCAATCTGCGTGGGCGCGGCGCGAAGAGAGCGCCGTTTGCCCACCCTGCAAGTTCTCCGAGTCGATCGAAATGCGTGAAAGTCGCTGCCGGCGGCGCATCAAAAATCCGGCCGCTCGGCCTTCGGGGTTTCAGCGACGGCCGCGTCCCCTTCGAAGGCGAAATTGTTTTCCGCGCAGATGGCCTTCTCCCATCTTCCGGCGCGCGTGCGATGGAAAATCTGCCGCGCTGACCATGCATGTTGAACGTGCCCGGATCGTCGACCTGGATTGTCGCCTCAAGCGTCTTTCCGCCGTTCGTCACCTTGAAGCGCTCGACGACATGCAACTGCGTCGTGTGCGGTGTGGGGTAATTATCGATGCCGCGATACGCGGGGCGACCTCGGCGCTCGGCCAAGCCGCGGTAAACATTGCAGCGCAGGCGGGCGCGCGGGTTGTCGCGACGACGCGCAATGTGTCTCGCGCCGCGATGCTGGAGGGGCTCGGCGCGCGCGGCGTTTTGCTGGAATCCCCTGAGCTCTGCAAGCGGGTCCGCGAACGCAATCCCGAAGGGATCGATGCGGTGCTGGATATCGTAGGCAACACGACGATCTTGGACTCGCTCGCGATGTTGCGCCGGGGCGGGCGCGCTTGTCTCGTTGGTTTTCTGGGCGGCGGCGGGCCGCTCGCGCTTGAGCCGGTATTCCAGATCCCGAGCGGAACGCATCTTAGCGTTTTTGCCAGCGCCCTCGTGACGGGGACCTCGGCATTCCCGCTATCCGAGATTCCGTTCCAGGCGATCGTCGATCGCGCCGCCGATGGCACCTACAAGGCGAAACCAGCGAAGGTGTTCCGGTTCGAGCAAATCCAGGCGGCGCACCAGCTGATGGAGACGAATGGCGCAGGCGGCAAGCTTGTCGTCACGGTCTAGTCGCTTCGCCCCGCATCTAACGTACCCGATTTCAGGCGCGGAGCCGCGAAGTCGATGAATGCCCTCACCTTTATCGGCAAAAGCCGCTGACTGAGATAGACGAGGCTGATAGGCCAAGATGCGGGCTCGAACGCTTCAAGTGCTAACGCAAGGGTGCCGGCCTGCACCGCCCTCGCGACCTGATAAGAGAGCACGCGTGTGACACCAACGCCCGCGATGGCCGCGTCGATGGCAGCTTCCGCGGTGTTCACGATTAGTCGCGAATGAATTGCGACAGAGGTCTCGGACTTGCCTGAGCCGAATTTCCAGATCTCCGAGGACGTCAGCCCTTCGAACGTTATGCATTCATGGGTGCCGAGGTCACCTGGTTTCTTCGGCGTTCCGCGTGCGGCGAAATACACAGGACTCCCGCAAACTACGTGGCGGATCATGCCGACGCGGGTTGCAACCAGGCTGCTGTCCGGCAGTTCGCCGATCCGGATCGCAAGATCGATCTGCTCTTCGAGGAGGTTTACGGCGCGGTCTGTGAGTACGATTCGGACGTCGATCTCAGGATAGGCCTTCAGAAACGCGGCGACCACCGGCAGGACATGCAGGCGACCAAAGACGATTGGAGCGGTGACGATCAGGTCGCCTTTCGGCTCGCTGTATTCCCCCGACGCAGCACGCTCGGCCTCTTCAACGTCCTCAAGAATGCGCTTGCAGGCAGCGACGTAGGATCGTCCTGCGTCGGTCAAGGTGAGACGCCGGCTGGACCGGTTGAGGAGGCGTATCTTTAGATGCGCTTCGAGTTCGGAGACCTTGCGACTGACCGTTGCCAGCGGCGCGCCCAAGCGGCGGGCGGCTGCCGAAAGGCTGCCCGCCTCAGCCGCGGAAACCAATATAGACATCGATTCAAGGCGATCCACGTTTCTTCCACATAGTGAGAGAATTGGTATCAAAAATAACATCTCCTTGGCGATTTCGGAAGGGCTAGTTAATCGGCAGAAGCCATCCTGGCCCAGCTTGAAAGGAGAATTCCATGTCCCGCATTCCGACTCCGGCTACCGTTGCGGCGGCGCCTGCCGCCTCACGGCCGTTGCTCGAAGCCGTCAAGAAGCAGCTCGGCGTGGTGCCCAATCTGTTCCGCCTTGTCGCTACCAGCCCGGCGGCGCTGGAAAGCTATCTTGGCTTGTCAGGCGCCTTGAATAAGGGCGCCCTGCCGACGGCGACGGGCGAACGCATCGCCTTGGCCGTGGCCGAGTTCAACGGCTGCAGCTACTGCCTTTCAGCCCACACTTATCTCGGCAAGAACTTAGCTAAGCTCGACGATGCCGAGATCACCGCCAACCGCAATGGCGCCTCGAACGACCCCAAGGCTGACGCGGCGGTGCGCTTCGCGGTCAAGGTGGTGCGCGAGCGGGGCCATGTGAGCGAGGCGGATGTCAACGCCGTCAAGGCCGCCGGCTACGACGACGCGCAGGTGATCGAGATCGTGCTGCACGTCGCGCTCAACACCTGGACGAACTACATCAACGAGGTGGCCAAGACCGACATCGACTTCCCGGTGGTCACACCTCGCAAGGCAAGTTGAGCTCGCCTCCATTGCGGGTCCGGCGGCAGCGTCCCACCGCCGTTGGTCCCGCCATAGGCACCAATATTTGAGGAGCAAACATATGAGCCGCCCGCCGCTTCCTCCATTCACCGCCGAAACGGCCGCGCAGAAAGCGCGGCTTGCCGAGGATGCCTGGAACACGCGCGATCCGGCGCACGTCGCGCTTGCCTATACGATCGACAGCCGCTGGCGAAACCGCGCGGAATTTCTTGTGGGCCGGCCCGAGATCCAGGCGTTCTTGACGCGCAAGTGGAATCGCGAGCTCGACCACCGGCTGATCAAGGAGGTCTGGGCCTTCCGCGACAACCGCATCGCCGTGCGCTTCGCCTATGAATGGCACGATGATAGCGGCCAGTGGTTTCGTAGCTACGGCAACGAGAACTGGGAATTCGACGAACATGGCCTGATGCGCCTGCGCATCGCCAGTATCAACGATACCCCGATCAAAGAGAACGAGCGCAAATACCATTGGCCGTTAGGACGCCGTCCCGACGGCCATCCCTCCTTGAGTGAGCATGGCCTTTGAGGTCACCGTCATGGACATTAACCCAATCTACTCCAGCGATGTTGCGTTTAGCCCATCGGTGAAGGCGATCCAGGCCCACAAAGGATCGCGCCGGTCCTATGCACGCATGGAGCAGGACGGCGCGTGGCAGACTCGTATCACGCCGGATCTTGCGGGCTTCATCGTAGTGCAGACGAGCGTCTTTCTTGCCACCGCCAACGGCGCCGGCCAGCCTTACATCCAGCATCGGGGCGGGCCACCGGGCTTCCTGCGCGTGCTCGACGACAAGACCATCGGATTTGCCGATTTCGCCGGCAACCGGCAATACATCACTTTGGGCAATCTGGCCGACAATCCAAGGGCGCATCTCTTTTTGATCGATTATGCCCATCGGCAACGCGTGAAGCTCTGGGGCACCGCGCAGGTTGTGGTAGGCGACACCGGGCTTGTGGCTAAGCTGATGCCGGAAGGCTACAGGGCCCGCCCCGAACAGGTGATTCTCTTCACAGTCTCCGCCTGGGATGCGAACTGTCCGCAGCACATTCCTCAGCGCTTCGAAGCCGCGGATGTTGCCGCTGCGCTTGCTGAGCGCGACGCGCGCATCGCGGTACTGGAGGCAGAAATGCGGATGCTGCGCGAGGGCCGGTCGGCTGCGCAGACCTCGATTGCGTCTCCCTGAGGCTCTGTCGTCGAACTTTCGGCGCGCATTCCATGGATATGATTGCACGACAGTTGATATGAGCTTTCTCTTCTGCGCCCCTCTCTGCCTCCTTGAGTCAACTCAGCATCGATGCGTGTAAGCAAAAATTTCAAGCTACATTGTATGAGATAACGCAAGCCGCAACGACGCGACTTCCCCGCGTTTGATCGAATTGGCGAGCGATTTCGCGCCCTGCGCCACGTCGTAGCATTGCTGCATCAGCGGCAGCATGCGCTGGCCGAGATCGGTCAGATGCGAGAGCTTGCGAACGGCCGGATTTGTAGGTCAACGGCTGAAAGAGGCGCGCGAGGCGCGCGGCCTGAGCGGTGTGGATTTGGCCGACATGCTTGGCGTCAAGCCGCAAACAATCTACGTCTATCAAAGTGGCGATGCCACGCCGAGCCCTCGGATCATGCAAACATTAAGCGACCGGCTTGGATTCCCCGTTGCATATTTCATGCGCCATTCTCTGCCTAAAGATCAGGCTGGGATTTTTTGGCGGGCAAACAACTCTGCTACAAGAGTCGCGCAAGGGCGGGCGGAAGTGAGGCTCACTTGGCTTAAGGAATTAATGTTATATTTTCGCGAGTTTTTCGATTTTCCCGCGTCAAATATTCCGTTTCCAACCTTACCGAAAAATTTTCGCCTGCTCACATCGGATCACATTGAGTCGGCAGCGGCGGCTTGTCGCCAACATTGGAATCTTGGCAATGGGCCAATCCCCGATGTCATCGGCGAGTTGGAGGCGAATGGTGTGATCGTTTCGATGATTAAGGTTGGTGTGGACAATCTAGACGCCTTTTCCCAATGGTCGTCTCTGGATAACACGCCTTATGTTGTTCTTGCCGAAGATAAGTCGAGCGCTGCACGAGCTAGGTTTGATGCGGCACACGAACTCGGTCATTTGATTTTGCACCATCATCTTGACCGCAGGCGCTTAAATAATTCGAAAGATTGGAAACTGATCGAAGATCAGGCACACCGCTTCTCCTCAGCGTTTCTGATGCCGGCAGCGTCATTTTCGAAGGAGATGTGGGCACCAACCTTGGATACTTTCATTGCTTTGAAGCAACGCTGGCGCGTATCCGCGGCAGCGATGATCATGCGATGCAAATATCTTGGATTGCTCAACGAAGAGCAAGAAAGACGACTTTGGATTAATCGAAATCGACGTGGATGGCAGAAGGCTGAACCGCTCGATGATAAGATTGACCGGGAATCTCCCAGCCTAGTTCCAAAGTCTATTGCAATGCAAGTAGATGCAAAGGTGCGCAGAAAGGAACAAATTCTTCTGGATTCGTGCTTGCCCGCCGCCGATCTAGAGGAAATTACTTGTATGCCGTTCGGCTATTTTCGCCAACAGCCGGCCCCGATCGTTCCGATGCCAAAACCTCACAGCTTCATTCCATCTGGCGACGAACCAAGTGGTGGTGTTGTGATTCCGTTCGGGAAGGCCAAACAGAATTAAGAATTTTGCTTCTTCCAGCGAGCGGCGGCGGCCTTTCTAGCTAGCGAGCGCAACGCGCTCGCTAGGGTCTATCTTGGCTACTCTGGCCTTCCCGCCTTTAAGGCCGCCTCGCCTGCCAAGGCTTACAGCCGCAGGGTCTTTACCCTGTTCCTCCGGTGTCGGTTCCCGGTCCTCGACCTCGCCGCTCGCGATATCGACAACGCGCTTAGCGGCTTGGCTGAAGTCGCGCGGACGTTTGGGGTGCTTTGTCATACCGGAAATATGGCATGCCCAGAGTGGTCTTTCCACGGCTGTCAAGCCCCGCCACAATCAAACTGACCCACTACCCAATCGAGCTTCCGCTTGCCACGGATGCTCGTCACTGCAAGGGGTGGAGTTGATTCATCATGGTAGGAAGCAGCTCGGATACGGTCGGATGAATATGCATCGCTCGCTGGAGAACCCTGTAGGACGCTTTGGCGTACATGAGATCGAGGAGCGTGTGGATCACCTCGTCGGCGCCGATTCCGAGCAGAGAGGTGCCCAAAATGAGCTCGGATTCCTGATCGACAAGGATTTTCATGAAGCCTCGGGTCTCGCCCTTTTCGAACGCGCGCCCCACCCGCTCCATCGGCATCTTCGCGATCAGTGCGCGCCGCCCCGAGGCCCGCACCTCCGCTTCGGTGAGGCCGGCACGCCCGAGGGGCGGATCAACGTAGAGATTGTAGGCCGTGATCCGATCGGTCACGCGACGCGGATCGTTGTCGAGCAGATTCGCCGCGACAATGTCAAAGTCGTTATAGGAGGTATGCGTGAAAGCGCCACGCCCATTGCAGTCGCCCAGGGCCCAAATGCCCGGTACGCTGGTTCTCAACTGATCATCGACCTGGATGTATCCGCGCGCGTGTCGACGGCGACGCCTGCTTTGTCCAACCCAAGATCGTCGGTGTTAGGGCGACGGCCGACAGCGAGAAGCAAATGCGACCCGACAATCTTCGCTTGCCCGCGTTCGCACACGAAATCCGCAATGATATCGGCCCCAGTTTTGGCGACCCTCAGTTGTTTGGCGTCGACATGGACGTCAACGCCTTCGCCGCGGAGCACATCGGCGACGGCCATCGATACGTCTGCATCCTCCCTCGCAATCAGGCGCGGTGCCAGTTCGATGACGGTCACCTGTGCGCCGAAGCGGCGGTACATCTGCGCGAATTCCAGCCCGATATAGCTGCCGCCGACGACGATGAGGTGGCGGGGAAGAAAGTCGATCTCCATCATGGAGCTGTTGGTCAGGTAGTCGAGCTCATTCAGACCGGCAATTGGCGGAGCCGATGCTCGGCCACCTACATTGATGAATATGTATTCGGCTTCCAATAGCTCGTCGGCGACTGCCACCTGACGAGGTGAGACGAAACGGGCGTGCCCGTCATAGACCGTGCACCCAGCGAGATTGCGCAACCAGCTTTCCAGGCCGCGCCTGGACGCGCCGGCGACCGCATCTTTGCGGGCCTTTACGGCCTTCATGTCGACAACGATGTCGCCCTGGATCCTTACGCCGAAGGCGGCTGCGTGTCGCGCGAGATAGGCCGCATAGGCGCTCGCAACCAACGTCTTGGTTGGAATACACCCCGTATTGACGCAGGTCCCGCCGAAAGCCTTGCGCTCAATGATCGCGACCTTTCTGCTCGCCGCTACGAGGCGCCCGGCGAGTGATGGTCCCGCCTGGCCCGTTCCAATGATGATAGCGTCGTACTTGGTCACGGCGTTTCCCCCGACTGCAATCGAACGATGGGCATCTTCAGGCGGATCGCCAGCACGGCTGCGACTGCGAGAGCCAACGCGATTCCGGCGACGCAGGCTGCCCAGCCGAAGCGGTCAAACAATTGTCCAAGCACAGCACTCCCAACCAGCCCCCCGGAAAAATAGCTCGCGAGGTAGATCCCGCTGGCAGCGCCGCCGTCCCGCGCGGCCGCATGACCGACGAAGCCCGTGGCCGTCGCCTGTGCAAAGAAGGTCCCGATGGCGATCAGCACCATGCCCGTGAGCACCGCCAGCAGGTTCGGTGAAAGCAGAAGCGGCAGGCCGAGGACCGCGACCGCAAGGGCAGACCACAACGTCACTCGGGTGCCGAAGCGGTTGACCAGGACTCCGGCAAGCAGCGTCGTCGCGATCGACGGCAGGAACACGAAATAGACAAAGCCAAGTTCCATCCGGCTGAGCGAGAGCGGCTCGCGCACCAGGACGAAGTTCACATAGGTGAAAGTGCCGATGAAGGCGAACAGAATGCAAAGCCTATTCCGAAGGCGGCGCGCAGCGGCCGGTTGCGCAAGTGTGCCGACAATGCGCCGAGCGGAGAGGCCGGGGTGCCGGCGGCTTCCATTGGCGGCGTCTTGCTGATGGTGAAGTAGACAAGGACCGCACCCGCAAGATTGAGCGCCGCGAAGAAGTAAAAGTTCCAGGCGAGACCGAAATGATCGGCCACGCCTGCAGAGATCAGTCGGCCGCTGAGGTTGCTGGCGACATTGCCCGTAATATAGGCAGCGAACGCACCGCCCGCGTCCATCGCGCTGCACTGCTCGCCCAAATGGGCAAGGGTGAGCGAGAAAGCCGAGGCCATGAAGAGCCCTTGCGTGATTTGCAGGATCGTGAAGATCGTCAGATCCGGTGCAATCGCGAGCAGCGCCGTAGGGATCGCAAGAAGCGCAAGACTGATCAGAATGCCCAGCCAGCGGTCGGTCCAATGGCTGAAGAACGCCACGCCGAGACCTGCGATCGCCATGCCCATCGTGCTGGCGTTCACGGCGAAGCCCATGGCGGCGGGAGTGACACCGTACGCCCGCGTGAGCGAGGGCAGGATGGCCTGGGTCGCGAACAGATCCACGACGGTAAGGAAGGCGGTCAACCCGATAATGAAGCTACGACGGAGCACGGCCGTGGCGTGGCCGTGCATCGGTAACTCAGCGGAGCTTGCGGCGGCGAGATCTGGGACATGGCGTGTTCCGTTCCTGGTTGCGCCGGGAACCACCCTGTCCCGCGGACAAGCCGCGCCCCGCGCTCCTGGGCTATCGCCGCAATCATTGCACTACCGTCTCTGTCAATAGAAATGCCCGCTGACTCTGTTTTTCATAGCCAAGCGCTATGTGGCTTCAGCACTCGGAAAAGGTCCCTTGATCGAATATCTTGCGGCCCTGTTTAACTCGAAGCACTCATTTTCGATGGCTGGCCCGGTAAATCCGCCATTTCCCGGCGGCTTCCTCGATGCGGGTGAACAGCGCGCTGGCTGCGAACGAGTCGCGGCTCCAGGCCCCGTCCTGCGGCGTGAGCACGATGACCTTGCAGTCAAAGTCCCACACCAGGGATCCGAGATCGGCGTCGCTGCCGACGCCGGCAAAGACGCGGTCGAACAAGTCAGCTGCCCTGGCGCGCGCCTCTGGCGTGAGCGAAGTGAAAGCGAGCGTCAGCTCATTCCCGGCGAAGCAGGAGCGGCGGTTCGCGAGTAGCGCCCAGGACAGGCCGATCGGCCACGGTGCAAGATCGCTCATCATGCGCGGATTGCTGGCTACGCGTTCGTCCGCGGCGGTCTGCCGGCGTACGGTCGCCCACAGGGCGGGGGCGTCGCGGAACCGGACGCCATCCTCGGAGAGGCGACCGACGATATTTTGGCGAAGAAGGCCGAACCCGTCGGGCAAGGCAAGGCTCAGGAGGGCGACGCCGGCGATCGTTCCGATCAGCCAGCGCCGCGCAAGGCAATGCGCGAAATAAGCGCCGGCGAATGCGGTCAGAATAAGCAGGCCAGGAAGGACCGCGCGCCAGCCGAGATCATTGTTCTCTCCGGCCGTGCTGACCAGCAGCCAGCCGCCGCACAGGCTGGCGAAGACAGCGGTCGACAGGGCCGGCATCAACGCGGACTTCAGCCGGAGTGCGGCGACTGCGCCCAGAACCCACGCGGCTGGAAATTCGATGAGCAGGAGGATCAGCCAATAGGCCGGGATATCAAGAAATTCGCGAAAGCCGTCGGGGACTGCCGGGCCGAGCACCGGGAATGGAGAAATCAGAACAGGCGTTCCGTCGCCACGCTCCACCGTAGAACGAAGCTGTGCCGCAAGGAGCGGGAAGGTGAGAGCAACCGCTATGCATCCTGCGATCGCCAGTGCGGCCAGGAACGCCAGGCGCCTGCCCGGCTTGCCCAAGACCAGCAGCACAATCCCGGCCACGCCGCCGCAAAGCGCGAACGTGATGCCGCCTACCCACAGCGAGCTTCCGAACCCCGCCGCGACCAGCAATCCCAGAACCAGCGTCGAGGCGATGGACGGCGCCCGCGCCAGCCGTTCCATCAGGATGATCGATAGGAGGACGCTCGTGGCCGAGGCGACGTGATGGGGGCTCCAACTGGTCTGGAAAAACCAGCCTGCAAGGCCGGTCGCGCCCTCCAGTGCGTCATCTGTCTGCTCCTGTCCGAACAGCGCCGTGAGCACCGGGCGGAGCGAGCCACCGCACGCGGCCACGAGCACGAACAAGGCGCTCGCGATCCGGCCGCCGGACAGGCGGAAGGCAAGGCCGCACATGAAGGTCAGCGAGGCGAAGGCCGTGAACCAGGTTGCGGCCACGTCCGCATTCCACCCGCTCGCACCCGAGATCAATGCCAGCTGGGCAGCGCCGAACAGCCAGTAATAATAATAGGCGATGCTACCCGAATCGCCGCCCGCGCCGAGAAAGGGATTGGCCGGCGGTACGCCCGTGCGCACGATCTCGTCCACCAGGGCGATCTTCGCATGGTCGTAGATCGGATCGGCGAGTGCGACGCCTTCCGGCGCGATCTTCGGCAGGATGCCGGACGCCGGGCCGACTGCGACAACAGCCGCAGCCGCAAGGATCCACAGCGGCAGGTCGGGCCCCGGCATTTCGCCACGGCTCGAAGCCGGGCCGAGGATCGCGGCAAGGCAGATGAGCATCGTCGCGGCAAGGACATTCGCCGGCGCGAAGCCGCCAAACGTCGCGACTTGCAGGGCGACGACGTTCTGCACCGCCCACCCCAGAACCGGTGCGGCTGCAAAGCACAGGTCACGTCCAAGCGGCAGCCGGCGGGCGATCAGCCAGCCGACCGGCGCCCACAGGAGGAGCGCGAGCAGGGCGCAGAGAATCGCTGCGGACGGGGTTGCCATGATTGTCTATGCGGAGCCCGTCCATGCAGGGCGCGGCATCAGAGCCCGGCGAACCAGTTGAAACCCTGGTTCTCCCAAAAGCCGCCCGGATAGGTGTTGGTGACCTCGATCGCCCGGATCCATTTCGGGTTCTTGTAGCCGAGCTTCACCGCCGTGCGCAGGCGCAACGGCGCACCGAAAGGATCGGTGATGGGCTCGCCGGCATATTTGGTGGCGAGGATCGTCTGCGGATGCAGCGCCGACGCCATGTCGATGCATTCCATGTAATCGTCATTGCCGTGGAAGGCGACGTATTTTGCGGTCAGGTCGGCGCCGACCTGGGTGAGGAAGCGCCGCAGGTTCGGACCGGACCACTGTCCGATATAATCCCAGCCCTCGACGCAGACATGCTTGATGATGATTTCCTGCTCGGGGAAAGCGTAGATCTGGTCGAGGGTCCAGGGGCGCTTGTCGGCGATCAGGCCCGCGAATTCGAGCTTCCAGGTGCTCATGTCGACGGGCCTGACCTCCTCAATCTCGTAATACGCGTTGAAGCGTGGCGGTTTCACCACCTGATCGACCGAATACGTGGGCGCGAGTCTGCTGGGATCGAACAGCAGTTGCTGCACGCGGTCGTTGAAGGATGACACGGTGCGAAGCGCGCTTTGCACCGACTGGCGGTCGGAGACGTTGCATCCGGTGAGAAAGGTCAGCGCGCCGAGGCTCAGCGTGCCGCGCAGCAGCTGGCGGCGGCCAATGTCTGCGACCAGCTTGCGGTGTTCCGCCAACAGCGACTGGTCAGGCAGGTTTTTCGAGCGGAAGCGCGAGAAGGTCCGGGGGCGGATCATCGTCGGGTCTCGGATCAATGGACCGGAGAGGTCGAGGAGGGCATGCCGCCAAGGCGCGGGCCGCCGGTGAGCATGGCGAGGATGGTGCGCGGCACCAGCAGCGCCAGCGTGATGTGCACGACCATGAACAGACAGATGGCCGTCATTCCCAGGAAATGGGCGAGGCGGGCGCCCTGGAAATCGTAGAAGATCGAGACCAGGGACGAGAACTGAACGGGCTTCCATATGGCAAGCCCGGATATGACCTGTACGATGATGACGAGGATCACCCCCGCATAGAGCAGCTTCTGCACCGCGTTGTAGCGAGTGAGATCGGCATGCTCCAGGCGGAAGGTCAGAGCCTTGACCATCTCCGAGAACACCTCGCGCAAGCGAACAGGCCATAGCATGCGCCGGAAGCGGCCGGAGAGGATGCCATAGCTGAGGTAGACGAGGCCGTTGAGGGTCAGCACCCACATGAAGGCGAAGTGCCATTGCAAGGCATGCTGCGCCCAGACGCCGAGGACAATCTCTTCCGGGAAGTGGAGAAAGCCGAACAGGACCTCGTCGTTATAAATCTTCCAGCCGCTCATGATCATGAAGATCATCGCGATGGCGTTGGTCCAATGGGCTACTCGTATGATGAGCGGGTGCATCTTCATCGTTGTGCGTCCGTATGATCCATCCTCGCAGGAAATCAGCGCCGGCCGACCGCTATCCGGATGATTTCGTTTCTGTCGATGGGGCTGCCCTGGGCCGGGTCCCAGGTGGCGAGCTTCGGCACGTCCTCGCGAGGGATATCGAGCAGGTTGATGTGACGAGCCAGGATCGCCACCGTTTCAATGGGGATCGGCACCGGCCGGCCGCCGCGCCCGAACCATCCGCGTTCCGGCATCACAAGAACGATCTTGCCGTCCGGCTTGCGGACCACGTCGATGACGTAGCCGAGGATGCGGTCGTCGTAATCCTGGATCGGAATGCCAATGAGATCGCCAACCCGCACCTTTTGCGGGAAGCGGGCATTCATCCGTTCTTCTGGCGTCTCCTCGTCAGGACCTGGCGCTTGCGGCCCTTGCGTATGGGCGCCTCCAGCCGGTCCGGCCGCGTTGGCCGGAATCGTTGCCAGAAGGAGCGCGAAAAGCGCGGGCAGGGTAGCGGGGCGCATGATCAGGCGGTCCCGATTGTGCGGGTGAATCGGTTGACCTGCCGGCAGAAGCAAGGTCGCGGGCGCAAGCGGAACGGCACCGGGACGCTCAACATGGCGCCGGGCGGGGTGAAGGTGATAAAAGGCATACGGTCCATCATGCTTTACGCCTGAGCAAGCTCGGCCATGCCGTCCGCGAAGGCGACCGTCGGCTCCCAGCTCAGCTCTGCCCTCAGCCGCGAGGAATCCGCGGTGATGTGGCGGACGTCACCGAGACGGTATCGGCCGGTTACGACGGGGGAAGGCCCATTCAAGGATGTCGCCAGCGCCTGCGCCATCTCGCCCACGGTGCGCGGTGTGCCGGAGCCCACGTTGAAGGCCGCGACGCCCAGCGCGTGCATTTCGCAGGCGAGCACGGTGGCCGCCGCCACGTCGCGCACATGGACGAAATCGCGGCGCTGGCGGCCATCCTCAAACACCTGCGGCGCCTGGCCGTTGCGCAGCGCGGAAGTGAAGATGGCGGCGACGCCGGCATAGGGCGTGTCACGCGGCATGCCCGGCCCGTAGACATTGTGATAGCGCAGCATCGCCGCCGAACCGCCGGTGACCCGTGCCCAGTTGGAGGCGTAGAATTCCTGCGCCATCTTGCTGCTGGCGTAAGCGTTGCGGGGATCGAGCGTCGCTTTCTCGGTGACCAGCGCAGCATCGAGCCGGCGACCGCAACGGGGACAGGGCGGCTCGAAATCGCCCGCTGCCAAGGCCGCCTCAAGTCGCGGGCCCGGGGTCACCGGGCCGTGTTCGGAACAGAGGCCGACGCCTTCGCCGTAGACCACCATGGAACTCGCGAGCGTCAGGCGCGGCACGCCCGCCCGCGCCATGGCGGCAAGCACGACCGCGGTGCCCCCATCGTTGGAGGAGGCATAATCCGGCAGGTCGTCTGCATCGACGCCGAGTCCCACCTTGGCGGCGAGGTGGAGAACGGCATCCACTCCTTTTACGGCTCTGTCGAGGGCGTCTGGATCCTGCACGTCCCCAAGCAGGAACTCCACGCCGAACGGCGGTGTCCAGGCCTTGCCGCGATGCACGTCGGCGCGCAGGGAATCGAGCACCCGCACCTCGTGTCCTCGGGCAAGCAGCCGGGCGAGGACATGCTGGCCGATGAAACCTGCCCCGCCGGTCAGAAGCACATGCATGTCAATTTCCTCCCGCCAGGGAGCCGTGCCGTGCGTCGGCCACATCGCGGCGCAGCGTTGCGGCGAGGCGCAGGAAAGTGGTAGTGATCTTCCACGCCGCGTTCAGCCCCGCGACGAGCTTGCCGGAAACTTTAGATTCGCCACCGCGTCGGCGGCGGTGATCCACCGGGATTTCCACGCTGCGCAGGCCGCTCGCGGCGACGCGCATCTGCATTTCCAGATTCCAGCCGTAGGTCTTCTCGGCCATGCCGAGGGCGTTCAGCGTCTCCGCTCGTATCGCGCGGAGCGGCGACATGTCGGTGAACCACGCACCATAGGTGAGCCGCAGAAGCAGACCCGCGAGCCAGCCGGCCGCGACCTGCTGCGCCGTCATGCTGCCCGGCTCGCGGCGGCCACGCAGGCGGGAGCCCATGACGAAATCCGCATCATTGTTTGCCACCGGCGCGATGACAGCGCTGATGAAGGACGGGACATCGCTGCCGTCGCCGTCAAGGAAGCAGACGATCTCCGTACCTGGCTTGACCGCCGCGAGGCCCGCTGCGCAGGCCCGGCCATAACCACGCAGCGGCTCGCGGACGACCCGCGCGCCGGCGGCCGCGGCGCGCTCTGCCGTGCGGTCGGTGGAGCCGTTATCGACAACGATGACCTCGCCGATGCCTTCAGCGAGGACTTCGCGCACCACATCGGAGATAGGCTCTTCCTCGTTGAGGCAAGGGATGATGATCGCGGTGGCGTGGGGGCGGAGCTTGAACGGGGTCATGTGAGCACCAGGGCCTCGCGACGGCGCTGGACGAAGGCGCGGGTCTTCGGGGCGTCCTGCGCTGGCCCCTTGGCGAACAGCGGACGGACGCCGTTCAACTCACGCTCCAGGATTGTGTAGGAGGCGCCGTCGTCCACATCGTACCAGCCGTCCAGTGCGATCGCGGACAAGTTGATCTCTCGCGCCCTTTGGAGGGTCAGCTCGTAGACGCGTTCGGTGCTCCAGGGGATGTCCGCAAACAGATGCGGATGCGGCTTCGATAGCCCGATCAGCGTGTAGCCGCCGTCGAGCGCCGGGCTGATGACGAGATTGTCGCCGCTCAGGACGGCCGCCGCCGCCGCTTCGAGAAGCGCGCGCGGCAAGGTCGGGCTGTCGGAATTGATGAGGATCGCGCCGGCATGGCCGGCAGCGATGAGATCGCTGATCCCCTTGTCGAGACGCGCGCCGAGATCGCCGTCGCCTTGCAGAATAAGCCCGAACCCGCCAGGGAGCAAAGCGCGCAATTCTGCTTCGGTTCCCGCGGGCGTATAGACCGCATAGCCACGGGCCCGGCCGTCGCCGGCAACACTGGCGATGGTGCTGGAAATGTCCTGGATGAAGCAGGCCGAGATGCCCGCGCATTCCTCGCGGCGCAGCGGCGGCGACAACCGGGTCTTCGAATGTCCGGGGCGCGGGGTCTTGCAGATGATCGCAACGGCGACGGAGGACATCACGTCATCTCCTCGCCGAAAAGCTGACAACGCTCAGCGCCTGCAGGAGGTCGCGATAGAGATCATCCGGATCCTCCAGTCCAGAGGAAAGGCGGAGCAGATCATCCGGGCAGGGCGAGTTCTCGCCTTCGATGGAGGCGCGGTGCTCGATCAGGCTCTCGACACCGCCGAACGAAGTCGCACGCCGCCACAGCCGCACGCCGGCCGCGACCGCGATCGCCTCCGTGCGGCCCCCTAAGCGAATTGACAGCATCCCGCCGAAGCCGCCGCTCATTTGTCGGGCGGCGATGTCATGGCCGGGATGGTCGGGCAGGCCCGGATAGAGGACAGCCTTGATGGCGGGATGGACCCTCAACAGTTCGGCCAGCAGCGCCGCCGTCCTGCTTTGTGCGAGGACGCGAAGATCGAGCGTCCGCATCCCCCGCAGGAGAAGGAAGGCGTCGAATGGGCTGAGGAAGGCTCCGTGGCGGTGGCGGACGTCTTTGATTCGCGCCCAGGCGCCATCGTTGCGCGCCGTGGCAATGACGCCGGCAACGACATCCGAATGGCCGTTCAGATATTTGGTGGCGGAATGGATCACGAGATCGCAACCGCAATCCAGCGGCTGGGTCAGGATCGGAGTCGAGGCGGTTGAATCCACACAGACAATAGCGCCGGCCAGATGCGCACAGGTGGAGACTGCCCGGATGTCGGTAATGGTCCAGAGCGGGTTGCTGGGCGTCTCGATCCACACCAGCCCCGTCTTCCCGGGGATTATTGCCGCGCGGACCGCGTCGAGGTCCGACATGTCAACGAAGGTGACCTCGTGGCCGTAGCGCGGGAGGTCGTGCAACCATTGCTGCAGGCCCCAGTACATCATATCCGGCGCCACGATATGGGTGGGCGCGAGAGACAGGCAGACCGCCGTCGCCGCCGCCATGCCCGAGCTGAACATCATCGCCTCGCTGGCATGCTCCAGCTCGGCGATCAGCGCTTCGGCCTGGTGGATGGAGATGTTGTCTGAACGCCCGTAGACGAAGCCCTTGCCATAGCCGCTGTCGGCGTCGCTCATATAGGTGGTTGCCACGTGGATCGGCGGGGTCAGGGCGCGCGTCGTTGGCTCGCCCGCGCCAAGCGCGCTCGCGGCGAGGGTGCGCCGCGAAAAAGAAGGAAACGTCCGTTCGTCCATCCGGGTCTGGCCTCGATCGAGTTGAACCGCTATCGATCGGTATTCGCGCAGGCCGCCGGTTCGTTACATGCTCACGAGAGTGTGATGGCGGGCGGCATTCGACGCCCTGGTTCTGTGGACGTTCGCCTGAGCCGTGCATGCTCACCATCAAAATAGCAAAGTGCCAATCGAGGATTTGACGGACGTGCTGGAGGCCGCCGGGCAACCGGACATGTCGCATGGTCGCAACATCGACCGGATATTGAGTACCTTGAAGAACCTCCAGTGTGATATAGTGTAGTCCAGATCGGCAGGCGAATCCCGCAGGCGAGAGACCGCGGACCGCCTGAATATGAGCGAACGCGCGGCATGCGTAGCGTTGCATCGTGCGTGGCGAACGCGCGGTGGCTTCTCGAGGCGACATGTGAAGACTGCGCACCTGATCAACGTGCTGGCGCAGGATGCGCCTGTGAGATGGCAGCTGTCGAGCCGCCTCGCGATGGCGTTCGCCGTGGGGGCTATGATTGCCGCTGTTATTTTCGTGTTCGGTGTCGGCCTCCGCCCAGATATTTCCGTGGCCGGCCACACCGTGCGTGTCCAGTTCAAGTTCCTGTTCGCACTGACGCTGCTGTTTGGGGCAGCAGGCGCCGTGGCCCAGGTGGGCCGTCCGGGTGCGAAGCTCGGTCCGTGGACTTTCGTGCTTGCCGTGGTGCCCCTTCTTCTTGCCTTGGCCGTCGTCGCGGAAATGTTTGCGACGCCGGCGCAGTCCTGGATGACGCGCCTGATCGGTCAGTACTCCGGGTACTGCCTGGCCATCATCCCGACCCTGGCTCTGGGACCCCTGGCGTGCCTGCTCTTTGCGCTCAGGGAGAGCGCGCCGGTGCAACCCGGACTGGCCGGCGCCGTGGCAGGCCTCGCGGCGGGCGGGATCGCCGCCTTCCTCTATGCATCGCATTGTCCAGACGACAGCCCCCTCTTCGTGGCCGTCTGGTATTCGTCTGCCATCGCCGTCGTCGTGGCCGTAGGTTATCTCGCCGGGGCACGGCTGCTGAAATGGTAATCACCTTCGCCGGCTCTTCGTCGCGAGACAATCATCCTCTCAACTTGCTCGGCCGATCGGCTTCATGACTTGACGCGCTAGGCGAAAGCTTGAGTGCCGGCCGCGCCAAGTACGAACACAATGTCCCGGAAACTGTAACTTTGGCTGCCCAACTCGACCACGCGGGCCAACACGCGTTGATCGACGGGCTCGTCAACCGAAATCAGCATGCTGCCGATTTCCATTGTGGTTTGTAGCCCCGCCGACATCGACCAGTTCCGCTCAAATTTAGCTCTCACTCCGTCGCAACTACACCGGCGCGTTGGCGCGGGCCATGCATGACTGCGCAAGATGTCGGGCCAGGCAGTCCGCTTGGAATGGAGCCCTTCGCATTGTAGACCGCTAAATCTAAAGCGAGCGGGGCCGAAATGAGGATTCCCATTGGATCGACAGCCAATCGTGGCGTGAACAAGCCGTGACTCAGGGCGTCACGGCTGCAACAAGACCAGGGCGAAGTCCGTAAGAGGGCAAGACGTGAACGGCTGGGCACGGGAAGGGGAGTGGACGGCGTGGATGCGAGCCGCGATTTCGGGTGATGCCGGTGCGTATCGCCGGTTCCTCGTTTCGGTGACGCCCCATCTCCGCGCGATGGCGCGTCACCGCAGCCGCGTGGCGGGCGCCCCCGAGCGGGATGTGGAGGATATCGTGCAGGAAGTTCTCTTCGCGATCCATCTCAAGCGAGGGACCTGGGATCAATCGAGACCCATCGGCCCCTGGATCGCGGCGATCGTCCGCAACAAGCTCGTCGACGCCCTGCGCCGGCGCGGCCGGCATATTATTGTGCCGATCGAAGACGTGATCGACACACTTGGTGCGGAGGATCACGCTGACAGCGTATCTCCGGGCGAGATCGACGGGCTTCTCGGACAGCTGAAGGTACAACAGCGCGAAATCGTCAAGTCGATTTCGATGAATGGAAGCAGCGTGCGGGAGACCGCCGACCGGCTTCATATGACCGAGGGCGCTGTCCGCGTTGCCCTGCATCGGGCGCTCAAGACGCTCGCGGCGCTGTATCGGAGCCAGACCTCGTGAAGACGGACACACTCTTATAGGATGCCCAACCTCCCAGGTCCTTCACCACGTATTGCGTCTGTCTTGAACTGAGGTCCCTTCCCTCCACCGGCATTACCCAGCTTCAGCGGTACTACGAACCCCTCCGCCAGCCCAAAGCGCCCAGCCTGTCCCTCGCGGGCTTCCGGTTGGTCGTCGCTCTGACCACGCCTTGGGGCTTCCCGTGTTGCGTACGCCTTCCTTGTGTGCGTGCTGCCGCCACTACCCCGGCGCAGCGTCTGGGCGTATTGTTTTCGCTCAGTCACCCAGCCGTGTCAGCCTTCCCCCAAAGGCTTGTCGGGTCGGCCTGCGCATCGTCCTTTTCGAGGCTTGCTCAGCATTCACTCTCGTTGGGGCCTGTACACGCACGCTGTCACCAATTCGTGACACGCATTCCGAAGGCTTTAGCCAGTTCGTTACCTCCTTGGCTGCTCCGGCTGCTTCCGGCTGGAGCGGTCGCCGGGTGGGACTTGCACCCACTGGAAAGCGCCGCCTTGTCACGGTGCACACCCACTTCGGTCAGCGAACCGCTACGCGATCACCTCCTCAGGGCGGCTGATCGTGAGCTGTCGGCATTTCGTACGTTCGGCCGCACGAACTCGATCAGCGCCTGAAGCGGCGCCGGGTTTTGGCGCCGACTGGGATAGTACAAATAAAATGTCGTCGGGCGCGGTGCCCAGTCTTCCAGCAGCGGAACGAGCCGCTTTTGCGCGATCAGCGGCGCGACGTAGTCGCTCAAGACACGGCATATGCCGACTCCGTCGAGGGCCGCTCGCACCGCCAGATCCCCGTCGTCAACGGTCAGAGATCCGTCGACCGTGACCTCCAGCTTCTTGCCGCACTTTTCGAATGCCCAGCGATGCAATTCGCCGCTCGCGAAGCGCAGGTTGATGCAGTTATGGGCGTGGAGATCGCCAGGCGCTTTTGGTCTGGCTCGCCCATGCAAATAATCCGGCGAGGCGACGACGATCGGACGCGTTTCGTCGCCGACAGGAATTGCAATCATGTCCTTCTCAACTCGACGACCCGGCCGAATTCCGGCGTCGAAGCGTTCGCGTACGATATCGATCAGCGCCCTATCGACGGATATTTCGAGGCTGATCGCAGGATGCGCCGCGAGAAATTGTGCAAGGATCGGTTCGATCACTGATCCCAACGCCGGCCGTGGCACGCTGAGGCGCAGCCGTCCCGCCGGTTTGCCGCGGAATCCATTGATCGACTCAACAACCGCCTCGTAGTTGTCGAGCAAGGGCCGCAGCTGACCCAATAGCCGCTCTCCGACCTCGGTCAGCCCGACGCTGCGCGTCGTGCGATTGAGCAGTCGAACACCGAGCTTTTCCTCGAGCCCGCGGATGGTCTCGCTGAGCGTCGACCGCGAAATGCCCAGACGCGTGGCCGCCTTGGTGAAGCTGCTCTGCTCTGCAACCGCCGCGAAGGCACTCAACTCGGCGAACTCTGGTTGGCGCATCGATCGGTAACTCCGAATAGGTTATCCGGATAATATTGGGTTATCGAACGATGGTCAAAGCGCCATGTCTGGGCCCGGATGGAGAGACAGGCGACCAGATGGCACCAACACTTTCGCGGCGGGCGGCCAACAATCTGTTGATGGCGGTCTCGACCGCCGCGCTCGGGCAGGCCAATCCAATCGGAGCGCTATCGATGACCGAGGCACAGAAAGCGGGCTCACCGATCCGCGAGGACGATGTCCACCCAAGGCACCGTGTCAAGGTGCTCGATACGCAGATGAGCTACGTCGACACCGGCAACGGCGATCCGATCGTGTTCCTCCACGGCAATCCGACCTCATCCTATCTCTGGCGGAACATCATCCCCCATCTCGCGGGGCTCGGGCGATGTCTCGCGCCCGACCTGATCGGGATGGGCCAATCGGGAAAATCGCCGACGTCGGCATACCAGTTCGCGGATCATGCGCGGTATCTCGACGCGTGGTTCGACGCTCTGAACCTCACGAGCAATGTCACCCTCGTCGTGCACGACTGGGGATCGGTGCTGGGGTCTACCGAGCGTTCCGCTACCCGAGGCAGATCAAGGCCATCGCCTACATGGAGGCCATCGCGCTGCCTCGGCGCTGGGCGGACTTCGGCGAGGCCAGCAACATCTTCAGAGCACTACGCTCCGACAAGGGCGAGCACATGATCATCGACCAGAATTTCTTCGTGGAGACGATCTTGCTGGCGAATGTCCTGCGCAAGCTAAGCGATCAGGAACTGGAGTCGTACCGTGCGCCGTTTCGCGAGCGAGAAGCGCGCCTGCCGACGCTGGTCTGGCCACGTCAGATTCCGATCGAGGGGGAGCCGCCCGACGTCACGGCGATCGTCGAGAGCAACGGGAAATGGCTGTCGCAGAGCACGCTCCCCAAACTGCTGATCATCGGCGAGCCCGGGGTGATCATGACCGGTCGCACCCGCGAATTCTGCCGAGCCTGGCCGAACCAACGAGAGGTCACGGTCAGGGGCAGGCATTTTCTGCAGGAGGATTCTCCCGATCAAATCGGGGCGGCGCTCGCCGAATTCGTGACGAGTCTGCCAGTGTAGCACGAACAATTTCCCCTTGCACTTAATCGGCGGCAAGCCGGCAACGGGCCCGATGTGGCGCCCTGCCAGGAGAACTGAACATGACGCAAGTCTCTCGTTACCACCCGCTCCTTGTGGCGATGCATTGGCTGCTAGCGCTGATGATTATCGCCGCATTGGCACTCGGCGCCCTCGTGCTGGTCAAAATCCCGAACAACGATCCGGTGAAAATCGATGCGCTGCGACAGCACATGACTGGCGGGGTTTTGATCCTGGCGCTGATGCTGGTGCGGTTGCTGGTGCGCGTGCGCACCACGCACCCGGCTCCGGCCCTGGCCGGCTATGCCCTGCTGAACAAGCTCGCCTGGGTCTCGCACCGGCTGTTCTATCTGCTTGTCATCGGCATGGCCGGCAGCGGCATCATCGCGGCGGTGGAGGCCAACTTGCCCGCCATCGTGCTGGGAGGCGATGGTTCCTTGCCGGCTGACTTCTGGGCATTCACGCCGCGCATCTTTCATTACGTGCTTTCGCGATTGCTGATGGCACTGATCGCACTGCATGTCACCGGCGCGCTGTACCACACGTTCTTCCTGAAGGACCGATTGCTGCGCCGCATGGGTTTCGGCGAGCGCGTCGTGGCCGCGACTATTTCCACGTCGCCGACTCGCAACCGGCCAATCTCGGAGATGCAATCATGAACTACTTGCAACCCGCACAAGCCGGTGCGCAGCTGTTGAGCCTCATCGTCTTCGGAACGATGGCGAGATGGTACGTGGCACCCTGGCTCAAGACCCTCGGGCGAGCCGACGCGCTCGTTCCGCTGCTTTGGATTCACGTCTTCCGGTATGTGGCCTTGCAGGCGTTTTCGGCGCAACGAGACGGCTTTCCGATCTCCGACGGCGGGCTCATGGAGATCGTCGTCGGCGATGTCGCCGGCACAATCCTCTCGCTCGCCACCATATTCGCGCTTCGCTATCGGGCGCGCCTGGCAATTCCACTGGCTTGGCTGCTCGTTGCCGAGACGATCTTCGATACTGTCACCAACATACGTGGCGGAATTCATGAAAATCTGATGGGCGCGGCGAGCGGCGTTACGTGGTTGATCCTCGGCTTTTACGTCCCGCTGCTGGTCGTGAGCCTCGCCCTGATCATCTGGCAGCTTTACTCGAGACGCAGCGAAGCGATCGATAATTCCAAGGCAGTATCAGTCGGTCAACGCAGCGCGGTCGTCACATCTCCATGAAAACTACAAATGCACGAGAGTCGGCTTGTGGCCAAGGCTGCCCCGATCTGAGTGCCCCATATGGGTCCGCTTACTGGGGAGCACCGGCCGAGCATACGCGCGCCGTGGAGGTGGTCGGCGCGGCCGAGTCTGTCGAGTGGCCCGGAGGACTTTCACCTCCGGGCTCTCCCAGGTAGGGTCGAGGACTGGCGCGCCGGTTTAGGTCGAAGTTTGTATTCCCTGTTTCTCGCCCTTTCGTTTGCGAGTGTCACACTATCTCGACCGTGCCACGTTTCCAGCACCAGGCGGATCGAATCAACCAGAGAAATCGGTCTGTCGCACTTGTAGCGAGGAGTGGCGCGCAGACACCGGCGGGCGAAAAGGCGATATCCAGTCGCTATGACCTATCTGACACGGCCGCGCCCGTATTTCGAAGCCAAGGCAACGTGAGGCCGAGATGCTTACCGGCCTGAACACGGAGCGGGCTGCCGCCACCGCCAAGGCTCATGCGGTCGAGGATCGAGGCGGCGCCGATCCCGTGCGTGGCGCAGCTGCTTGGTGGCACAACGGAGCAGGCGATTCAGCGGCTCACATTGGCAATGGTGCCGTGCTGCGACCCGCTTGCGATTGCGCTGACGGCGGCGACCTCGGCCCGGCGCTGATTGGGTCTTCCGCCCAAGGGGAAGTCAGCCCAACGCGACCGGCCCGTGGTCATCGCAATGGCCATCATGCGGGTGATGTAGTCGGCCGTCCACAAGGTAATCGACGTGATCACCGTGCGGTACGGGTTCGTGTCCGCAGCCCGGACCATGCGTATGAGAGCACCGGTTCTCGGGCGTGCAGCGCAAGGGGTTGGTATCGCTAACCTCGATCACATGTTCGTCGACATGATCTCCATGCATGTGATGCAAATGACCATCGTGCAGATAATCGACATGGCCGTTATGGCGCACAGCCGTGTGCCCACAGTTAGGACCATGTTGATGTGTGTGATCAGGATGATGCCGCTCGGTGCAGGTGGCCATGGGTCTGCTCATCGTTCTTGGGTCTTGTCTGATCGAGCTTCGCAATGCCGCTTACCGTTTGAAGAAACTTGCGTTTAACGTAATTTCCGCCACGGCATTTCTTAGTGCTTGCCTAAACCTTCCCATTAGGCCCGTCTGCTCGGAACGTGACATTCCAGATGTAGTGACAGGCTGCGATGCACCGGCCCGTCTGATCGGGTGATCCGCTTGCCAAAGCCCTCGGCATCGGCCGGGCGAGCGTCTACCGGGTGCTGGCAACTGGCCAATAATGGCCGCGCCATGGATCCCAAGGGGCAGGACACACGGGCGATCCAGGGATCGCTTGGCGATCGCTCGATGACGTCGATGGCGGTTTACACCGCGTTAGATAGTACGATGATCGAGACGGCGCCCCTCAATCGCAGCATTCAGCTGCATTGGAGAGAACGGGGGTTCCCGGATGCCCCGCTTTCGCAGGGCATCCAGTCTGGCTCAACAGGTCAACACCAGCCGGCTGGATCAAGCATGCCTTGCTCTCGGATCCAGCGCCGGCGCGCCCGGGCCACGTCGGCGCGATGCTGTTCTGCTGCCCGCAGACTCTTTTTTTTGAAGGTGATGTCGTGTCGCTCGAAAAACCGCGAGACCGCGCTCTTGCTGGTTCGAATCCGCCGCTTGCGCAGTTCCGCAAGGGTCTCCTCCAAGGTCAGGTCCGATTGTTCGGCAACGAGAGCCAATATCTGTTCCCCATGCCGTTCCAGCGGAGAAACGCTTCCTCCCCGCGGTTTCGGCGCGCAACGCCCGGTCTCGTTCCACCGCCGAACTCGCGTCAATACCGAAACTTTCCGCCGCCTCCCGCCGCGATGCTCCTGTTTCAACTGCCTCGATCACGCGCCTGCGCAAATCAGCAGAATAAGACTTCAGCATTGCCCACCCCCTCAAAGGAGAAACAATGCCACAAGAATCGCTCACCTCTAACCCCTTGGGAATCCCGCCGATTCAAATCGGACGGGAAACCCTCTAGCGTCTGTGGAGCGGTGAGCAGGTCCAGCATGTGGCAGGTTTCGCGCCCCGCGGTACGGCTGTCAACGAGTCTTCGCGCCGTGGCGCGTGGCTGCCGCAGGAAAGCGCACGGACGGCCAAATGGCGAACGCTGCACGGCTCGTTTCTTGCTTTGTTGGCAGTGCGCGCGGCCCCGTCACACCACGCATCGTGACCGTGCGCTTCCCCGGTCCCCTTCCAACCCGGCGAAGGGGGCCGGGGTCCCCTTGTCTTGCGGCCAAGTGTCGGGGGTGTCGTTCATCACCTTTGCTGCGGCGCCGGCACGCGCCGCTTTTGCCCCTACCAGCTGCAAATGCGTTATGCGGCTTTGGCGCCGAACCGGTTCATGGATTTCTGGCGGGAGTGAGCACAGTTGGTGCCTGTGACAGCCATGAACGGGTTTAGGCACCTGGGCCGGAGCTGGCCGCGGCGTAGCATCTGAGGTCTTGTAAAGGACGTACCGTTCGACCGCCCGCAATTTAGCGATCTCGTGCGTCATCTGCTCCAAGCCGGCCGTGAGCTGATCGATGCTACGCGTTGTCTACTCCACCCTCCACCGCACAAGTAGGGATTAGATAGACGCTCGCGCACGGGTTTAACGTCGACATGTTGGCCGGTCTGGTCCGCGATGGCCTCGCCACTGCGCGCCGCGAGCCGGTGAAGGTGCACAGTCGGATGGTCAAGGTCGCTCGCCTGAGGATCACGAACGCTGGCCGGAGCGCAATCGAGGGTCGATCGCTATAAGCCCGATTAGCGGCTTTGCCGTCTAGGAACGCGCCGACGTAGCCGGCGTTGGATTCCTGCGTGAGGTTGGCAACGGGCCTCACGCGGCCCAAGCCCTTGCTCAGCCCCAATAGGGCCGGGGGCCTCAGACGTGATCCTGGTCCCACATGCGCCCAACGGAGCGGCGATTAACGGTAAAATTTGATTGTGATCTCTGGGGGCACTTTCTCGATCGCTTTCTGAATTTCGTCGGCAGCACGAGATAACCGGTTAGCATCAATGTTGATCCCGACGCCACATCCCGGACAACGCATGTCCTCGCTCGATTTGATCTGCCCTATCGTTTGCTCGAGTTCGTGGCCGCACTTCGGGCATTGGAATCTGACCGCATGCGCATCAACACTTGTCATCTAAGAATGCCCTCCCTCTAGACTCCGAGACCGATTACTCCATTTGCTAGGAGATGCACAAATGAAACTCAGGGTTCCGCTTGAGTTGCAAGGTGCGGCACTCTTGCGAGGCGCCCGATGGATCAGCCCGTCGCCAATGCCGGATCCAAATTTTACGGAAAATGGAAAATTCCTATTGTCTTCAATGATAGACGCCGGCACCGAAATGCACTGAGGCGGGGCGGGACGCATTTGGGGAGTAGGTTGGAGCGACCCGAAGGCCGCCCGATGCTCTGGAGGTTCCCGGTCAACGCACACGTCCGGCTGATGCCTATGCGTTATTTGGAGAGGCCCCGCCGGCCCGCAGCTTCATTAAAGGCACTTCACTCGCACGCAAAGGGAGGTGATGCTGATTGCACAACCAACCATTGGCTGAGGCCTCGGTCAGCCGAATTGCCGGCCGGGGCCGTGAAAATTGACGTTTCGTTAAAAAATGCTGCGAAATGTTTCTGATTACAGCGAGTCGCTCCACTGGCCGGTAGGTTGATGGTCAGTGCAGCTTTGGGAGCACGAGATCACCAATGTCATTGATGAAGTCTATGGCGAGGGCTCCAAGCTTTTCGGTGATATCCTCTGGCAAATCGTGATTGGAGTAGAATTCGATGCCTGATCCTTCCTCGTCAGAGAACTCAAACCCAATTTTGAATGTTTCGGGGGTGGAACCCTCGATCTCGACCACGACGCGGAACTGCATTGCCATTTTGACTTTCTTTCTGCTGCCGTGCCCGATCGCACGCCGGGCGGCATCGTGAACGATGGCGCCGTGCTCGGGATCACTCGTCCTGTAGCACGATAACGTCGCCGGCGGCCCGGCCGCCAAGCGACGCCCTGATCAACTTCACGGCCATCGCCTGGTCGCTCTGCGAGCGCTGACTCCGCTCCAGCGATCAGCGAGCGCGTGTGCGTCGGCGACCGTGAAGGTTGCGAGGCGGAGTGGGTGATTTACTCAACGTCATTCTCCTTCAGGTCAGCCCGGCGGCGGGCGTGGCTTATGCGGCGCGCACCTTGATGCGTGTCGGAGGGGTGGTAGGGGTAGTGGCCCGCCGGGGCGAGGCCACTGGGCGGGCTTGCTAGGCGAGCTGTATAGTAGCTCGACGCTTCAGCTCCGTCTTGAACGCATCGGCGACCAAATTGCCGACTCTGTCAGGATGACCCTTGATGTACTCAATCGCCGATTCAAGCATCGGCATTGGCATATGATGAAGTTCCGCCAAGTCATATTCGACGCAGCTGTCATTCTCCCGGTCTTTACGGTCGGTCAACTTTACACGAACGCTATTCGTGTAAATGGGCTTCAGATCATATACAGATTCCACCATTGGCGATTTACTCCTCTGCAGCGGATGATTCCGCCCCATTTCCAATCCTTCGTAGCGTTGCTGCTAAAAGCGGCCAGCGCCGCATTCGTGCTGTGCCGATCGATATCGAACGCCATCTGGATGACCGACTGAGCCCCGACTCGGCCCTCGTCGTTGTATTGGTTCGTGGCAAGCTGGTGCCGCTGCATGAACATTCCGGCGCGCTACTGCACCAGCTATCTCGGCGATATCGGCGTACCGCTCGACGATGCTCCGATGGATTTCAGCGCTTGGTTCGAAGCCTATCTCGGCGGCCGCTGGTACGCATTCGATGCTCGTCACAACAAGCCGCGCATCGGCCGCATTTTGATGGCACGCGGGCGCGACGCCACCGACGTCGCGATCGTGACCTCGTTCGGTCCGTGCACGCTCGCGAGCTTCAAGGTGATCACCCAGGAGGCCACGTCGGCCGCTTCTGCCAGTACGTGACGCATCATTGCCTTTGCAACTCGGGGGGCGGACTATGCCGCTGAGGTGCTTGCCGACTCGTCCGATGGCTCGGACGATGGCGGCAAGCTTGAAGCGCGCCTCGTCCGACCGCGACTGCCCACAGGTGTCACTCCGATCGGCCGACAATAAGCTCCTCCAGACGATGCAGCGCCCTGCGTCGCTGCATCGCATCAGGTTCACTTGACGGTAATGCTGCTACCCGGCGCAGCGACGGTCTCCAGGGTAGTGGCTCAGCTTGAGTCAAGCTGAACCGTTCTGGCCTTCTGCTAACTCGATAAACTTGAGCTTTTCATCGGCCAACAAACCAAGCAATATTTTTTGCTCCGCCTCCGTCGTGGCGATGGACGCAAGGGCTGCGAAGTCTCTCTAAGTTCTGATCATTGAAAAATCTGTCCATATCCATGGTTGCCTTTTTTCCCCCAGGGCGATCAGTCACACGAGTAGGCGCAGTCGGCGCCTCACTGCGACAGCACGCAACTATCGTTTTGTCTTTGAAATGGCCTGTCACAACTCCAGTCATTCCCGGAATAATCAAGATGAGCATTGATCGGTATCTTGACGGAAACGCAATCACGGTCCGCCTTCTTGAACCCGCGCTCGCATTTCCAGTCTCTACCGAAAGTATCAAGGTACCCATTCCGAGGAATCTCTATTGGCACGCAAGTGTCGCCGCTTTGGCGGAAGCCACGCTCGCACTGCCAATCGGCTGTGATCGATGAGTCCGACAAATATGCGTTCTGCGGCACCTTCACGGCAACGCATTCATTGCTTGATACGCGAAAGCCACGGTCGCAATTCCATCCCCGACCCTGCAATGAGAATGAGTCTGTTAAATATCCGTTTTTGGGTACGACCACCGAAATACAGCCTGCTCCGGTTTTTCGATAGCCGCGCTCACATTCCCAATCATCTCCGTTCCTGGAAGCAGAAAGATACGCGTTCTGCGGCACCATCACGGCAACGCACTCATTGCCTGCTGCGCGAAAGCCCCGGTCGCAATTCCATCCCCGACCCTGCAATGAGACTGAGTCTGTTAAATATCCGTTTTTGGGTACGATCACCGAAATACAGCCTGCTCCGGTCTTTCGATAGCCCCGCTCACATTCCCAATCATCTCCGTTCGCCGAACCAGAAAGATACGCGTTCTGAGGTACTTTGACGGCTTCGCAGCTATTGCGGTCGAGTTTATAGCCACGTCGACACTCCCAACCGGATACATGGGAAGTCTCCGACAGATAGGCATTCTCAGGCAGTTTTATGGCAATACACGCGACCCCGTCCTGTCGAAACCCCCGCTTGCATTCCCATCCAGTCCCGTACGGTTTTGCCTGAGCATTGACCGGCACTTGTTTCGGGATTTCCTGGGAACGCGAGCCGTCGGGAATTGCGAGCAATAGCAATGGCAGCGCAGCGCACAGTCGCTTGAATCTTCTGTGGTGCATCCGTGGATCCTCCAAACTTCGAGACCTCATGGATATTCGAAAAGATTTGAACGCAAGCGCACTGGCCCAGCTTAGACCAACTACGCGACAACGCGGCTGAGCACATTCGGTTGGCGGCGGAAGCTTGCACTTCGGGTGTCAATTCTTGGCCAACCACGTGATTTCCTTTCACCGAAGATTGATGAAGGAAGCCCGGTCAGGAGAGGCTTCGCCCCCGAATAAGGGAGACGGGCCTCTGGTCGCTGTGCCCGTCTTTAAAGTCCGAACAATTTAAGCCAAGGGCGACGCACTGCCGACGCTCAGGACCCACCTTCAAATCAAGGCATAATGCGGCGCGCCTCGCGGAAAGAGACGAGCCGTTGCCGATCTTCGTCCCACAGAACCAGTCGCACGCACCTGAGACTCTGAAGCAGGGTCAGCCGGCCGATGCCGTCGAGGTCCGGATGGTCGCGCAGCACCAGCGGCAGCCGGTAAAAGGGGATGCGGCTGCACAAATGATGGATGTGGTGAATGCCGATATTAGCGGTGAACCAGCGCAAAGGGCTCGGTAGGGCATAATGGGAGCTGCCGTGAAGCGCCGCCTCCTGCAGGTTCCATGTTCCGTCGCCGACCCATAAGGTGTGCTCGAATTGGTGCTGGATATAGAACAGCCAGACACCGATCGAGGCCGCGAGCACCACGATTGGCAGATGCACGAGCAGGAACGGACCGACGCCGACCAGCCATATCATGGAGGCGACGACAGCCGCGATGCCAGCATTGGTCGCCATCGTGCTCAGCCAGGGCTGCCAGCCGCTGCGCATGAGGCCGACCGGCAGGCGATGCTGCACGAAAAACAGATAGGCCGGGCCGATGCCGAACATAATGACCGGGTGCCGGTACATGCGGTAGCGAAGGCGGCCCCATCGGGAGCGCGCCAGGTATTCTTGTACGGTGAGCGTGTCGATGTCGCCCATCCCGCGGCGATCGAGATTGCCGGACGTCGCGTGGTGCGCGGCGTGGGTGCG
>WNFS01000502.1_pt2 | contig 29409 bp, 26 predicted proteins | sample 5400141 | NCBI WGS metagenome assembly WNFS01 (sample SAMN13153358, study PRJNA577476) | soil metagenome | isolation source: 60 cm saprolite under Madrone tree | place: USA:California | collected 2016-06-14
TTTGACAGACTGGGGTGACGTACCGTGGAACACAGTCTGGAGATTCATACTCGCCTCGGGCGGGCCGGCACGTCGTGAAATCAATTACGACGAATTAGAAAACAAGCGGAAAATATTAGATGTGCCCCGAAGGTGAGTATGAGTGTCATACCGCGATCATTGCTGGGACTACTTCTGGGAATCGCATTGACGATCGAAGCTGCACTCATTGCCGGAGTCGGCCATGGAAGCTATGCGCCACTGGCTTTCGCGGCGTCGATTGCTGCCCTTTTCCCGGTTGTAGCTCTTGTAGTCGGGCCAATGCTTTGGCTCGTTTATTTCTTATTGATCCCAAAACTAAGGACTTGGAGAAAGTCGGCGGCAATATTCTTTGTCTTATTGATTCATATTGGTCCCGGTCTCGAGTTCGCGCATGATGATCGTGCATTGCTCGAAACGAATGTCGGAGTCCTTTTGTTGTTCGCGGCGACATTTCTCGTGACATTGATCTCATTGAGTTTCCTGACTCAAGACAACAATAGACTTAGGAATTCCTAATGCTGCTTCCGCGAGAGAGGGTTATTTAGGTAATTGGGGACTTATGATGGTCGGTCAAATTCTCGACAGCTTCGCTTTCGCATACTGATGCAGTTCAGAGCATCATTGAGCGGAAGTGGGTATCGTTTATTCGGAGTCTTCTCCGGGGCCAGAATTGCTATCTGCGCCGCCGTCACCTTCTTGCTCTTGCGCAGTTGCGTCGTCCCAATCTTCAGCGTCTCCTATGAGGATTATGCTCCTTATCGTGGTCTCGCTTGCGGCTTGTGTCACTAATCCGGCAAAACGGCGAGAGATTCTCTCCAAGCTCGTGTTGCTATTCCGTAAGGTCTGGGATATTGTTACGAGGAACGCTGTTTCATGGATGCAACAAACCAAGAGGCTATTAGCCATGTACGACGCCAGAAGTGTAGCTAACGAACTGTTGCGAATCGCTAAGAGTCGGGGGCTTGCGCTTACCAACATGCAAGTCCAGAAAATCGTGTATATCGCTCACGGATACTCACTTGCGATTCTTCACAGATCGTTAGTTAGACAAACCATAGAAGCTTGGCGTTACGGGCCGGTAATTCCTGATTTGTATCACGCCTTGCGTCGGTATGGGGCCGGCATTGTTAATGAGCCTATTCCAATCATTAACATGGATAAGCTGACTGAAACAGACCGGAAATTACTGGCTACTGTGCTAGATGCCTATGGACGTTTTAGTGGGCCGCAACTATCCACGATGACTCATCGGGACGGTACTCCGTGGCGAGAGGTCTATCAACCGAATGCGTCCTTTAATAATGACATTATTCAGCCTCAATTGATCGAACGGCACTACACCGAATTGCTGAATGCCCGAGCAGGAATCGCAGCCAATTGAACTCGTAGACGAGGACGTCCTGCAGCAGCTTAGCCGCGTTAGGCTGACAGCCGATGCTCAAGCTGTACAAACGGACGTACCGGACACTCGTGCGCTTGAAGGTGAAGACAATCTCATTGTCGCGGGCGATCAGTGGGAAAAGCGACGGGACAGGCAGTTATTTTATGCCAGGATTTTTCTACTTGTTGCGCTCTTTATCTTGGTGATCTTGTGGGTCGTTTCGATTCCCGGTCTTTTGTTGATAGTTGGTTATCATTATCGAGACTTTAACCTGTCTGACTCAGTTATCATTGCCTATATCACCTCGACTACTGTAAGTGTTTTAGGACTTTTCCACATCGCGGCGAGGTGGCTCTTTTCGAGCAAAACTAGCGGCTAATCCAGGTCGCCTTGACAAAAAGCGGCGAGCGATTATGTCGCTCGCCGCATGCTGCGTAAGGCGGTTCAGATGCTTAGTCAGGTATCGACGCCGCGGTCTGATATTTCAACGCCGGTTCGTCGGCGGTTTTGACCGGCGCGTTCACAGTACTTCCTTTGTCCGCACGGTTGCCGTTGTTTCCTGGTTGCGACTTCTTAGCAGCGTTCACATAAGTCAACCAGTCGCCCGGCGCTTTGCGCTCACCCTTGGTGATCTCAAAAAAGGCTGTCTGAATCTTTTCAGTTATCTCGCCGCGACCACCAGCTCCTACCGTAATGCGATCGACGGAACGTATCGGAGTAATTTCCGCGGCTGTTCCTGAGAAGAACAATTCATCCGCCACATACAAAGCTGCGCGTTGAATGCTTCGCTCCTTGATCGTGATTCCCAGTTCGTGGCAAATCTGAATGACGCTATCGCGCGTAATGCCAGCCAGAATTGAAGACGAAAGCGGCGGCGTCAATACCACGTCATTGCTCACCATGAAAATATTTTCGCCTGAGCCTTCTGAAACGTAACCGCGATCGTCGAGGGCAATGCCTTCAGCAAAGCCGTTGATCAGCGCTTCCATTTTGATCAACTGCGAATTCATATAGTTCGCGCCACTCTTGGCCATCGCCGGCATAGAATTTGGCGTCAGCCGGTTCCAGGTCGAGACGCAAACGTCCACACCTTTTTCAATGGCCTCGTCTCCGAGATACTTGCCCCAGTCCCAGGCGCCGATATAACAGGCCAGCGGATTTGGGAAAGGGTTCACACCGAAAGCCGGCCGCGCTTCGTCAAGACTGCGAAAAAGAATTGGTCTGATGTAACACTGGGCCAAACCACTGCGTGCCACTAATTCCACCGACGCATCGGACAACTGCTCCAAGTTCCAAATATGGTCCATGCGATAAATCTTGGCAGAGTTAAGAAACCGCTGCATATGTTCCTTGAGGCGGAAAATCGCAGGTCCCTGTTTGGTCGCATAACAACGAATGCCCTCAAAAATGCTCGAACCGTAATGCAACACGTGCGACATCACGTGCACGCGCGCGTCGTCCCATTTAATAAACTGGCCATCGTGCCAAACGACGTCACAAATGCGCGGAGTTGCTACATCTTTCGCTTTGCCTTCTTTTGAGAACATGCTTTGTGCTCCTTAACTTGGGATCAGATCAGGAAACTGGCAGCGAGGGAATTGCGAAATTCAGTTACGTTTCGGAAAAGGCCCCTTGAAAAACTTATTCTACAGGAAGCGCGTCGATCCTTTCGGCCTTTCGGAAAGGACATTATGGTTATCGGTACAGCGCACGATACCGTAGATTTGCCGCGTTTTGCAAGGTGCGCTTGCTTCGCCAGGCGGGCCAAAGTACCATCGAAACGATTCTCCAAATAGCAAAGATTGTTAATCCCTAACGCTTTCCGGTGAAGTGTCGCAAACCCCTTAGCCATTTTCTGATTCTTGCGGGTGTTATCCTGCTTGCGATTATTTCTGCCGACTGTCATATGAACAATACAAGTGCACCAACACCTTCCGCGTCACCAGCAAATGTCAAAAGTGATGATCCGCTCGCCATTCATCAACGTGCTATTGCAATCGACATGCATGCTGACACCACGCAACGGTTGCTCGATGAAAATGTTGACTTAGCCCAGCGTTTGCATGACGGGCATTTCGATTCAGTGCGGGCGCGTGAGGGCGGACTGGACGCACAATTTTTCTCGATTTGGGTCGAACCGGAATTGTTTGGCGGCGGTGGTCCAAAAGCAATGAAGCGGGCGGACGATCAAATTGCCGCAGTGCATACGCTCGCTGAAAAGCACCCGGAGACGTGGCAGTTTGCGACAACAGCCGCCGACATTAGGCGCATTGCCTCGGAAGGAAAGATCGCGGCGCTGGCTGGCCTTGAAGGCGGCTATGCAATAGACGAGAAACTGGAAAACGTCGAGCGCTATTACAAACTCGGTGTGCGTTACATGTCACCCGCCTGGAGCGTTAGCACCAGTTGGGCCGGCTCTTCCGGCGATGCAGTGGGCGAGGAGCGCGGCCTGAATGAGTTTGGCAAACAGGTGATTCGGGAAATGAATCGCCTCGGCATGATGGTTGATGTTTCGCACGTTTCGGATCACACCTTCTGGGACATTATAAGCACCTCAACGAAACCGGTGATTGCGACGCATTCAGGTTGCCGAGCCATCGCGAATGTGCGACGCAATCTCACTGACGAGATGATTGTCGCCCTCGCGAAAACAGGCGGGGTGGTAAATGTAATCTTCTATCCCGAACACCTCGAACCCGGCTGGAGCGAAAAGAAGAAACAGGTTGACACGGAGATTGCGCCCATGGTCCAGCGTGCCTCAGAAGCAGAGAAGGGCGATGTGGTCCACAAGAAGATGGCTCGCGATGCCGTGCGGCGTGAACAGTATGCGAAGCGTTTGCCGCCGGTCACAGTTTCACGTCTGGTGGACCATATCGATCATGTAGTGAAACTGGTTGGCATAGATCACGTTGGCATTGGATCGGATTTCGACGGTGTGCAATCTACACTTAACGATCTAAGGGATGTTTCACAATTGCCTAATCTCACCCGCGAGCTATTGCGGCGCGGCTATTCGGAAAGCGACATCGACAAAATTCTCGGCGGCAACATGCTTCGAGTTATGGAAGAAGTTCAGAAGTAGGGCGACGCCGAAAGAACGTGACTAGCGCTTCAACATATCGCAGACCTCGGATCGGTTTTCACACACCAATTAAGGGTGGACTTCATAACGCACTGCTCGTGGCCCGCGATACCGGCTGCGACGCTTTACAGATTTTTTCTCGGAACCCGCGCGGTTGGGCGGCGAAACCGTTAACGGCTGCCGATATTGCTCTGTTTCGAAAAGTAAGACGCGAAACAAAAATTACGCCCGTCGCAATTCACTGCAACTATCTTGTAAACCTCGCGGCCGCCGACGAGCTACTACTAGAAAAATCGCGGGTCTCTTTTCGTGAAGAACTTCAGCGAGCGCTGCTGCTCGGCGCCGATTATCTGGTGGTCCATCCGGGTAGTGCGAGCGGCGCGTGCGAAGCCGACGGCATCAAGACCTGCATTGCGAGTATCAAGATTGCCTGTCGCCGGCTGGAATTTGGCAAGCTGCGAATCCTTTTGGAAAACACTGCGGGCCAGGGTGAGTGTATCGGTCACCGTTTTGAGCACCTGCGTTCCATCATGGATGGCTGTCCGAAGATTCCGCTAGGCGTTTGTTTCGACACCGCCCACGCGTTCACTGCCGGCTATGACATTCGCGAGGAAGATGGTTTGGCGGCTTTGATTGAAAAGCTTCAAGGAACTGTAAAGACAAGAAACGTTCGCGCCATCCACTTTAACGATTCGCGTGCTCCTTATAATTCACGTGTCGATCGCCACTGGCACATTGGCGAGGGTCACATCGGCAGCGAAGCATTGCGCCGTGTAGCGCGTCATCCCAAACTCGCGCATGCCGCTTTCATCCTGGAAACACCTTACGACGATCCGCGCGCTGATTTGCAGAACCTGAACATGCTGCGATCGTTTGTTGACAACAGCGACGCGTAGTCGCACGATTGGTCTCCATCACCCCGTCTGTTTCCCGCCGCTAAGTTTGACGTAACTACAATTTGTAACTACACTACGTATGCGTTTCGAATGGGATGAAGCGAAGCGGCGATCCAATCTCAAGCGCCACGGGTTCGACTTTGTAGGCGTCGAAAGAATTTTCGCTAGTGACGGGCTTACTCTTGTGGATGATCGGTTCGATTACGACGAGATTCGCTTTCTCACTTTGGGAATGCTCAATGGAAGGGTGGTTGCTGTTTCGCATACAGAGACAGACGAAGTCACCAGAATAATATCAGTCAGAAAGGCCTCGAAGAATGAAGAAGAGATCTACGACAGAGAAAGCAGAGACTGGTGACACTGATTGGAAACGCATAGACGCCATGAAGGACGAGGACATAGACTTCTCTGACATTCCAGAGATAACTCCGGAAATGTTCGCTCGTGCTGTATTGCGGCGAAACTTCAAGCCGATACCACGCAAAAAACAGCTAACTTTGAGAGTGGACAGCGACGTCGTCGATTGGTACAAGAAGCAGGGTCGGGGTTATCAAACCCGAATCAATTCGCTCTTGCGTGCCTACATGAAGGAACACGCCAAACGGGACGTGCCTCCTAACAGACCGTAAGCCACATGAAGGAGGGCAAGATGGAGATCCTTAGACAGGCCGTAAAAAGGGACAGAGGTGCGCTGGTACTTGTCCTAAGTTTGAAGCCAACAATCAACTGGAACACGAAGTCAAAAAGTGTGACACTCAAGACTGAATCCCGGAAAGAAGGGAACAGTACATACGAATATCTAATACATCTTAGCGTTGGAGACATTCAAGAAATAATCGGAACTTTGACAAACGAATTGCTGGCAGTCCTCGGTCGATAGCTGACGAAAGGCGAAGGACAGTGACTCCCGATGAAGAAGCGGAAATTAGCGAAAAACAGAAGAACATTGAGCGCGCAAGCTGGATAATCGCGATACCCGTTGGGTTGGTTATTGCTGCTGCGATGATTGCTTTTTTGTGGACTCTCGGCGGCGAGACCAAGATTTATCTCGGCCAGCTTGTTTTGCCCATAGTGCTCGCATCATTCGCGATATCGGCTTTCTTGGTCGGTCGCTTATATCGAAAACACATGGAGAGAAAACTTGGTAGACGCCTAAAGAGTGAGTACGAATTGACATCTCTTAGTTCGTGGATGGACGTGTCGCAGAAAGACAAATCGAAATAAACGTAGGGCGACGACTAATAATGGCTCAGCGAAAACCACTCACCAAACTCCTCCTAACGGTGCCGCTTCCGCGCCGCGCGTTCTAGGCACGCTCACGCGAAGCGGCGAATCTCAATAACACAATTCGTAAAGCAAACTGTTAGTTTGCGCACCTCACGCGATAAAGCCAGTACGCAGGCCAACGGTTTGCGTTACGACTTCTCGGCAATTTCATGTTAAGTGTAAACACCGTTAGGATTGAGACCAATGGACGAAAAATATTTTCCAGAGCAGATAGAAAAGAAGTGGCAGGAGCGCTGGCGAGAGTCGCGCGCCTTCGAAGCCAGTAACGACGATACGCGTCCAAAGTTTTATGCGCTCGAAATGTTGCCTTACCCCTCTGGCTTTTTACACATGGGCCACGTGCGCAATTACGCAATTGGCGATGCGCTTGCCTGGTACAAACGCCTGCAAGGCTTCAACGTGATGCATCCGATTGGTTGGGACAGCTTTGGACAGCCCGCCGAGCAGGCGGCCATCAAGCGTGGCGTGAATCCGCGCGCCTGGACAGAAGAAAACATTGCGCACATGCGCGGACAGATGCAGCGTCTGGGAATCAGTTACGACTGGTCGCGCGAAATCGCCGCGCACCGGCCCGAGTATTACAAGTGGGATCAGTGGTTCTTTCTGAAGATGTATGAACGCGGCCTGGCCTATAAAAAGATGTCGCCGGTCAACTGGTGCCCAAGAGAAGGCACGGTGCTTTCAAATGAGCAATCATCGGGCGGCATCTGCTGGCGTTGCGGCGCAACGGTAGAGAAGCGCGACCTGGAGCAATGGTTCCTGCGCATCACCGACTATGCCGAACAACTGGTTGCGGACATCAAACAGATCGAAGCAGGTTGGCCGGAAAAAGTTTTGAAGCGTCAACGCGACTGGGTGGGCCGCAGCGAAGGCGCGTTCATCGACTTTGCTGTGAAAGACAGCAAGCACAAGATTCGTGTTTTCACCACGCGTATCGACACCATCTATGGCGCGACAGCGGTCGTGCTTTCCACCGAGCATCCGCTGCTCGACAAATTGCTTGCAGGCTCGGCGTTGAAAGATGACGTTGCCAGGTTTGCTGAAAAGATTAGAAAACAAAACGCCGGCGGCGGCCGGATCATGGATCAGGAAGAAGAGAAGTTAGGAATTAATACCGGGGTGCTGGCGATAAATCCCTTCAGCGGCGAAACGATTCCGGTTTGGGTTGCGAATTATGTGTTGATGGAATACGGCACCGGCGCAGTGATGAGCGTTCCGGCCCACGATGAACGTGATTACGAGTTTGCTCAGAAGTATTCGTTACCAATTCGTCGCGTCATCGAGCGCGTGTCACACGAACAGGAATCGATCGTGCATGACACATTGAGCGAAGATCAATCATTAGCGATGCAGCATGCGTTCACTGACTACGGCATCCTGGTGAATTCCGGCGAGTGGAGCGGAAAACTTTCAGAAGTTGCGATGCAGGAAATGGCGTCGTGGGCAAAAGCACAGGGCTCCGGCGAGGCTGCGGTAACATTTCGCATTCGCGATTGGGGAATATCCCGCCAACGTTTCTGGGGCGCGCCCGTGCCGATAATTTACTGCCCGAACTGTGGCACGGTGCCGGTGCCTTACGATCAACTGCCCGTCGTATTGCCGGAAACGGCAGCTTTTACGGGCACGGGCGAATCGCCGTTAGCCGGCGTGCCCGAGTTTGTAAATACGACCTGCCCCAAATGTGACGGACCAGCGCGCCGCGAAACCGACACCATGGATACGTTTGTTGATTCATCATGGTATTTCTTTCGCTATTGCGATCCGCGCAATGAAGCAGCGCCATTCGATCCGGAAAGCGCCAGACATTGGACGCCGGTGGACCAGTACATCGGCGGCGACTCGCATGCAGTCATGCACCTTATTTACACGCGCTTCTGGACCAAGGTCATGCGCGACCTCGGCCTTGTTTCTTTTGACGAGCCAGTCACGCGATTGTTGACGCAGGGCATGGTAACGAACCGCGTCGAGGGAACCGACGAATGGAAAGCGATGTCCAAAAGTTTGGGCAACGGCGTCGATCCCGATGAAATGATCGCAGCGTTTGGGGCCGACGCTGCGCGACTGTTCGTACTGTTTGCGGCGCCGGTCGAAAACGAATTGCGCTGGTCCGAGAGCGGCATCGAGGGCGCAGTCAGATTTTTGCGACGCGTGTACACGATGGTGTGGCGCTGGCACGAGCGCTTATCGAATACGACTACAGAAGATCAATCCGGTCCAGGACTTAGTGAACCCAGTACCGGAGTGCGCGCTATGCGACGCAAGACACATCAAACGATTGCTCGCGTCACCAAGGACTTGGAACACCTGCACTTCAACACTAACGTCGCCGCACTGATGGAGTTGTTTAATGAATTGAGCGACTTCAACGCCAACCCTGCAACTGCGACAGCTGAAGACGTGTTTGTGGTGCGCGAAGCCCTGCAAGCGCTGGTTGTGATGCTTACTCCGTTTGCTCCCCACGCCGCCGAGGAAATGTGGGAAGCGCTGGGCCATGAAGGCGGCTTGCTGAAATCCGCCCGTTGGCCGCAGGCTGATCCGGAACTAGCTCGCAGCGAAGAGTTGGAAATTCCAATTCAGGTCAATGGCAAGCTGCGCTCGCGTCTGGTTACTTCGCCTGAAGTTTCAGAAGCGGAGTTGCGCGCGGCGGCCCTGGCTGATGAGAAAATTCGCTCGTTGATCGAAGGGCACGAGGTCGTGAAGGTGATCGTAGTGCCACAGCGGTTAGTAAATATTGTGGTTCGCTAACCGTAGGTCGCACCCATTCAAAGCGTTGCGGCCCGACCTTTTAGTGTTGCTTGCTCTATAAGATAGCCGTTAGAATCAAGTAGCGAATGTTATCTCCGCCGCTCTGATCGATCGAGTCGTAAATGAAAGAATGCCCAGCCTGTAGGCGCTGCTTCCCCGATGATATAAACCACTGTCCGCAGGACGGCGATGCCACGACGCCATCGCTGCTCGGGGAACCAATACTCGATGCGCGTTACCAACTTGAGAAACGACTTGGCCAGGGCGGCATGGGAGTCGTTTTCCAGGCGCGCCATATTTTTCTCAAAACATCTCACGCCATCAAGGTGATCCTGCCCGATCTGGTTGGCAACGATCCGATGCTCGTCACTCGTTTCCGCCAGGAAGCGCTGGCCGCTGCCGCTATTCGTCATCAGAACATTATCGCCGTCACGGATTTCGGTGTGGTGCGCGGCACGATGCCTTTTCTGGTGATGGAGTATGTTAACGGCAAATCGCTACAGGACATTCTGGCTGAAGAAAAGGTAATGCCGCCGGCACGGGCGTTGGAATTTGCGTCGGCTATTGGCGCGGGCGTCGCGGCAGCACACCGCCAGAACATTGTGCACCGCGATCTTAAGCCTTTGAACATCATGACCCAGCTGGGTCAGCCAGTTTCGCAAGGTTTAAAGATACTGGACTTCGGCTTGGCCAAAATAAAATCCGGCGAGTTGCTTGGCTCGTTTATTCAAGCCAAGACCAGCGGGCTGATGGGCTCTCCTTTTTATATGGCGCCGGAACAATGGTCGGATGACGAGCCGGACGCGCGCGCCGACATCTACAGCATGGGGATCATTCTCTATCAGATGCTCGCCGGCGATGTGCCGTACAAAGGTTCATCGATTCCTTCAATCATGAAGAAGCACCTCACGCTGCCGCTGCCAACTTTCAAATCGATGGGTGTTGACGTCTCGCCGCGCCTTGAAGCCGTCGTGCAGCATGCTCTGGAAAAGGAAGTGGCGGCGCGCACGCCCTCGGTTGAAGTGTTTCTTAACGAGTTGCGCGCGGCCGTCGGCGATTTTGGTTCTACGGTAAGCATTAACCGGCCGACAGGGCAGGTCGATGGTGGTGAAACCATGCACGCGCCGGCTGTTAATACCGGTGGCCAGCCCGTACCAACAACTTCGCAGATTGCTTTCGACTCAATGGCTGGGACGGTCAGCTCTTCGGCCTTAGGCGCTGAAGAACAGGCGCAAATTGCGGCATCGCGCGCCGAGTATGAACGGGAACAGCGGGAACGCGATCGTATTGCGCGTGAAGAATTGGAGCGCGAGGCCGAAGTGCGCAAGCGGGCAGCCGAGGAGAAGGAACGGAAGCGGAAAGAAGAAGAGGAACGAAAACGCAAGGAAGAAGAGGATCGGACTGCGCGGGAACGCCAGCAACGCGAACAGATGGAGCGCGTCGAGCGGCAGGCGAAAGAACTTGAAGAGCGGCTCTCTCGTTTGGCGACAAGCATGCCTCCAGGCGCCACTGTTGCTGAAGCCGCCGCACCTGCGATCGGAGTGGGTGCTGGTGTTACAAGCAATAACAGCTTCCCTGGCGTCTCAAGCTCGCTTCCGGGAGCTGCGTCCTCGATGCCGGGCATTGCACCGCAGTCAAAGGGCAATTCAATGTTGCTGATTGGCGGCATTGCGCTCGTCGTCCTGCTGATTGCCGGCGGTGGCGCTGCTTACTTTCTAACTCGTCCGAAAGCAGCTACCCCGGGGGTTGGTCCAACCACGCCACCAACCAATCCCACCAAAAACCCGACAGGAGGGATCAAGGCCGATCTCGTGGAGATACCTGGCGGCACTTTCCAGATGGGCCGCAACGATGGACCACCACAGGAGCGACCCGAACACTCGGTGACTGTCTCGAACTTTTATATGGACCGCACAGAGGTTACGAACGCTGAGTATGCGGAGTTTGTCCGCGATATGGGCTACGAAGCTCCCAGTCAGTGGGTTAGAGGACCATTACCCGGGCAAGAGCAGTGGCCTGTAGTGAACGTTTCGCCCAAGGATGCCGAAGCTTTTGCTGCGTGGCGTTCAAAGCGTGATGGCGTGACCTATCGACTGCCGACCGAGGAAGAATGGGAGTTTGCCGCGCGCAGCGGTGGCCAATATAAAACTTACCCGTGGGGCGATACCTGGCAGGACAATCGGGCGGTCGTTAAAGAAGCCACTCCGCAGCCGGTGGGAACTTATCCCGACGGCAAAGATCGCTGGGGCGTTGTGGATCTCATCGGCAACGCCTGGGAGTGGACTTCTTCAAAGGCCTCAATTTACAACGGCGCAGCGGATATTCCGGCGGCCACCAAAGAATGGGTGGTGGCGCGCGGAGGTTCGTACGCGAGCGATCCCAAAGATCGGCAGATACCGGTTTCCGCTACCTACCGCGATTGGTTCCCGCCCACGACGCGACATCAGAATTTCGGCTTCCGTCTGGTGCGTTCTGCACAGTAAGTGCGCCGCCCTGGTTATACCTTCAACGCCGGAACTCACTTCTTAGTTAGATCATCTTCGCGAAATTAGGCTACAATTCCGCTACGTTTCAAACGGCTTCTGCCAGGCTATCTACCAACTTATTGTGGTTGAATCTATAGTTACCCGACAGACCAGGAGGAGATCGATGAGAGCGTCCTCGATTATTCGCTTATCGCTGCTTGTCGCGCTTTCGTTTTGGCTATCGGCTGTTGGACCTGAAGCCAGGGCCCAGGATGTCGGCGTCGATGTTGGTGGCGGCGCAGGAATTTTCAGACCAAAGAATCCGGAAACCAGGAAACGCACTGGCCGGCCTGCTCCCACCCCGCGTCACACCCCAGGCCCGCGCCCGACCGCTCCGACCAACGGCGAGATCGAAGATCGCATCGACGAACTGCTGGAGAAGGGAAATCAGTTTCGTGATGGGCGTCGCTTCGCTGAAGCGGAAGATTCGTATCAAAGTATTCTTAAACTCAAACCTCATGATGGTCGCGCAGCTTACGGTCTGGGAAATATTTATTCCGATCAGCAACGTTGGGACGAAGCGGAATCAGCGTATCGCAACGCCGTGCTGTGGAGTCCGTCAGCAGTTGATGCGCTGGTCGCGTTGAGTGTGGTGCTGGTGCAGCCGCGGTCCGGCGCCGGCAATGCGAAACGGTTTGCTGATGCCGAAAGCTTTGCGCGCCGCGCAATTCAGTTGCAGCCGAATAATGCCGTGGCCTGGGACCGCCTTGGGGTTGCCTTGCAATCGCGCGGCGTATTCAACGACGAAACGGAGCATTCTTACCGGCGCGCAGTCGAACTCGATCCACAGTTTGCGGTGGCCTATGCGCATCTTGCGCGCGTACTCAAACGGTTGGGACGAAAAGACGAGGCGGCGCCCCTTTATGATCGCGCAATTCAACTTGCTAAAGATCCAGCGACGCTTAATTTGATCGCAGAATCGTTGCAGGCGGAACAGCAATGGGAGAATTCTGAACCGGTATTAAAACGAGTGCTCGAGCTTGATGCTCGCAATCCCACGGCCGTGTTGTTGCTGGGTCGCATGCTCGTTGTTTTCAAGCGTTATCAGGAAGCCGAGCCTTACTTGAAGACAGCCACTGAAATGAGCCCGCGGGCATTCCAACCGTTCATCTTGTTGGGGCGCACGTATCTGGCACTCGATCGCTTTGAAGAAGCGGAAGAGACTTACGAACGCGCCGCACAGTTTGCTTCGGCCGGCGACCGCAAGCAGTTGGCCGGTGCCTTTGGCTTTGAAGGAGTAGGTGATGGCTACCTAAAAGCGAAGAAAAAACCGAGCGCCGCCCGAGCCTATCGCCGTGCGTTGGAACTCGATCCGGGAAACAAACAACTGGAACAAAAACTTTCCAAAGCAAGCTAGCCTGGATACAAACAGTGGAGTCCCTCTAATGAAGCGTTGCCCCAAGTGTAGTCGCACTTTTCCGGATGACAATCAAAAGTTTTGCACCATCGACGGTGGTCTATTGGTGGCAGAACCGGCATTTGATCCCAACGCAACGTTTCGCTCGTCAGCGCCCCTGACATCTCCAAGTTCGTCGCCGCCGGCCGCACGGCCCCTCTCGCCACAGCCACCAACCGAACCGTCAAGCGGGAAGCAGCCCGATTTCGGAGCAACGATAGCGACGTCATCTTCCGCGCCGACCGCAGTGCTGCCGAAGAACACCGGACCGACCGGTGCGCGCACCATTGTCGATCAGCCCGCGCCCGCGCCGCCGGCTACAAGCGCGCCCTTGCCGCAACGACCGAGTGCGCCGTTGCCGCAAAACACTCCGAGCGTTCCCATCCCGCCACCGCAAGCGAAGAAGAAATCAAGAATGCCGCTGATCATCGGCATATTGTTATTGCTTCTGGTGCTCGGCGTTGGCGCGGTAGCGGCTGCGTTCTTTTTGCTAATCAAGCCGCGTCTGAAGGAAGGGCGTTTGGCACAACCGGTGGCGACGCGCCCAACCAGGGATGAGAATACAAACGCGAACAGTAATACGAGCGTCGTGGTTGAGCAGCCAAAGACTGAGCCTGAGTTTGTGGCGCCGTCGAATACAGTCGAGTTCACAAACTCCCAGGCGAATCTTGACAGCAAATTAGCTGAACACTATTTCGATTTCTCCTTTTACTATCCGTCCGAGTGGAAGGTCGCTCCCAAAACCAGCGCTTCCGGAGGAACCAGCTTCATAAAGGTCGAAAGAAGTCTGCCGCCAGATTTTACCCAGGAGAATTTCGGCGTCGGTTGGTATGACAGCAAGGGAAGCTACGACGCCGACCAGCCAAATTTTCCTCATCTGGTTGAGGTTCTCAGCACTAACCTTTCAAAGAGTTTGCCCGAATACCGCAAAGTTTCGGAAGGGCCAACCAAAGTAAATTCCCTGAATGGTTATGAAATGCGCTTTGTAGGTTTTTCCAAAGGAACTGAGAAAGGCGATCTTCAACTTTGGGGTCGGGTGATATTCCTTCCTCGGGGAGAAGGTGAAACAACAGGCGCCATTCTGACGATGCTCACCACCTCGCTGGCGCCGGAAATTTCCGGAGTTGACGATGTTGGGGTTAAAGGCGAGGCGCCGGTTATTCTGGAATCATTCCGCTTTGGGAAGAAACGTTAGATGTAAACAGTGAACAGTAAACAGTAAACAGCAAACAACTGCTCGGTTTGGTCGCTGACTACTTTTTGGCTGGCGTTTCAGTTTTCTGGCGGTTTACAGTTTGCTGTTTACGGTTTACTGTTCGGGTCCGGTTAGTGCCCAATCTGTTCATTCTCAGTTATAGTTGTTTCGTGATAAGAATTTTTGAGTAAGCAAGAAATGAAAAAGTCGAAAAAAATTGAATCTGCCAAGCCATTGTGGACGCCCGCGCGAATTGCTTTCACGATCCTGGTGCTCTCGTTATTTGCAGCCTTTGGAATTTCCAGTTGTAGTTCGAGCGACGAAAAACGGGAGGCGCCGGCTCCCGTAGTCAGGAATAACGGAAGTGCGCCACAGCCGGTTGCCCCAGCCGCGCCCGCGCCAATGGTTTCGCTACCCGCGAGCATCACTGACGCCGAACTCAGGGCCGTCACCGGCTCGCCCATTAAGTTGTCGAGTTACAACGGCAAGGTGTTGCTGGTGAACCTGTGGGCCACCTGGTGTGGTCCATGCCGATTGGAAACGCCCGAGCTGGTGAAGCTACATAAGGAGTTTCGCTCGCAAGGTGTGGAAGTGGTGGGATTATCGACTGAGAATCCGGACGCGTCCGCTGATAGCGTGCGCGAGTTTGTTCATAACTTTGACGTCGATTACCGCATCGGCTGGGCCACACCCGAGGTGGCAATCACACTGATGCAGGGACGCGATGCCATTCCTCAGAGTTTTGTAATATCCCGCAGTGGTCGCATTGTCAGGCGGTTTGTGGGCTTTAATCCGATGGACACGCCTAAACAAATGAGGACTGCTATCCAGGAAGCGCTCAACGACAAAGGAACCGCTGACTGATAAGCCCAAACGGCTTTCCGTTTAGGACGAGCCGCTATCGATCTTTCGCTTCTTTGAGTTCTCGCTCTCCTTCTTTTTGCAATCGCTCACCCTCGCGGGAAAGCCGCTCATCTTGCAGGGCGTCTGCTACTTGCTGCTTGGCTTGACCTTCAAGTTTCTTCATCTCCGCGTCGACGCGTTCTTCGACCTGGTCCATCGGCGCCAATTCGCCCGTCTCTTCCTGCGTTTGAACTTTTTTCTTATCGATCTCCATGCCCAACTCGCTCCTTTAAAAGTCGTTTCTTCAAGGCAGTCTAACGAAACTATTGATTCGAAGCCAACGCTGCAAGAGAACGGCAGGCAGGTTTTTCAAGTGACTCTGCGCCGCGGATGTTTCCCCAAGGTCGTGCGTAATGACCCACAAATCTTGCTGTTTGCTTGAAATTTTCGGCCAAACTCCGCGGCTTGAGATTTTGCAAAAATTGCCAGTGAGAAGGTTTGTCGCCTTCCCGTTGGATTCGCTCGACAGTAGCGTTTCAACCAGCTAGACTGACCGCTGATATACGCTTATCGATTTTAAAGATCGTTCGCGTGGTCATGGCAACGGCGGCTTTAGTGCAAGTGAAGTCATTCTTTCCAACTAGTCTGGCATTGCTGCTCGTAATGGGCAGCTTGGGCCACGCATTCGCGGCGGCGTTCTGCCCTGGTATGCTGGGTCATGATTGCTGTCTTACGAAGAAATCCGGCCAAGAGCCCTCGCAATCTCATCAGCACATGCACGGCATGGCGATGGACGGCATGATCGATGAGAGTATGCAAATTGATAGCGTGGATATGCAGAACATGATGTTGGAGGATGAGAACGTTCAGCCTTCGCCTGCCGGCATTGACGAGGTAACACTACTGTCTAGTTCCGAAGAGTCAGTTCCAGCCAATAGGTTAGAACTGCCAATCGAGGCATGCACTCACTGCATGACCCATTCGGGTGCTCAGAACGCACCGATTTCATCAGTAAGCGTACCCGACCAATCTAACAAAGACATCGATTCAGTTCCGTTGCCGGTGTCGAGATTCTTTGCTCGACCCTCAATCACACTTGCACAGATCGGACTGCCGAGGGAGCATGCGCCACCGGGCAACGGTGCGCCTCGACATATCCTCCTCAACGTTTTTCTGATCTAGTCCCTCCTGGGCGTTTCAACTCTTGTGACTGAAACGCGTCTATTCGTTTCCAACCAAAACAACTGAATCTTTTTGTTTCTGCTGAAGAGAGCTTTCTCTGATTGTCCTCTTTGGTTAGAAACTTTCTCGGGGGGATTATGAAGGGCATTAATGTATTGAAGTTTAGTTCTCGAGCTATGTGGATATTCTTGTTCGTGGCCATACTGGTGCTTGTCAGCGTACCTGTCCTGGCACAACACGATATGTCCAATATGCCGGGGATGAGCAAACCAAAGGCGAAATCCAAGTCAACGGCAACCTCTCGAAAAAAGAGAAAGCCAACACGCCAGAGGCAGACTGCTACAAAGCATGACATGAGCAATATGCCGGGCATGAACATGCCCGGAATGAAGATGTCTGGGATTCACCGACGAAAGGGAGGATCAAGAAGGAAGAAAACACCTGCCAGAAAGAATTCCGCGAACCAACAGCCGATGGGCAACATGCCGGGAATGAATATGCCTGCGCAGTCGTCGTCACCCAACCAATCCGCGGCGCCACAGTCTTCGCCTCAGCAAATGCCGATGAACATGCCTGGAATGCAGATGCCAAGTAGTTCGCCGTCATCGGGTGTGCAACCTTCGGCTTCGCCTCAGATGAACATGAATATGCCTGGAATGCAGATGCCCCAGGCGTCACCTTCCGCATCGCCACAAACACAAATGAATATGCCCGGCATGCAAATGCCATCGGCTTCCCCAAACCCGCAAGCTTCCCATCAGCAAAAGATGGACATGAACATGCCGATGCCAGCCGCGAGTCCGTCGTCGGGAACTACTCATACGCACGGTGAGCAACCTGTGCCGATGGCCAACATGGACATGAATTCAGCGAATAAGGGCCAGCCTGCGAGTGGATCAATGAACATGGGTCCGCTGATGGTGATGTCCGGCAACGACATTGGAATTCGCGTCGGTTCCAGCGACACCAACCTCATGTCAATGAGTGCAATGGGTTCCGGAACAAGTTGGCAGCCGACTTCTGGTCCCATGCACATGATTCACAAGCAGTCGGGCGACTGGCTCTTGATGTTTCATTACAACTTGATTGTTGGCTTGAATAGACAGGGTGGACCACGTGGCGTAACCAAATTCGAGTCCTCAAACTGGTTCATGCCGATGGCCTACCACAAGCTCGGCAAGGGAACTTTGCAACTACGCGGTATGTTCAGCTTCGAGCCGTTTACTTTTCCGCCGGGAGGATCGCCGCTGCTTTTCCAAACGGGCGAAACTTACAAAGGCCAACCGCTAATTGATTCGCAGCACCCGCATGATCTGTTTATGGAGTTGTCGGCGCAGTACACGCTCCCAGTTGGCGAACGCGGAACCTGGTTTACCTACTTTGGTTATCCCGGTGAGCCTGCGCTCGGCCCGGTCGCGTTCATGCATCGCATGTCTGCGTCAGAGAACCCCTCAGCGACGCTCGCGCATCACTTGCAGGACTCAACGCACATTACTTTTGGCGTGTTGACGACCGGCTTTACTTATCGCTGGATCAAACTGGAGGGTTCAGTCTTTAACGGACGCGAGCCGGATGAAAATCGTTATAACTTCGATGCGCACAAGTGGAACTCGCGCTCGGCGCGCATTTCGATCATGCCCAATCATAACTGGGTCCTCCAAACGTCCTACGGATTTCTGCGCAGTCCCGAGGGGCAGGAGCCCGATACCGACATTCGTCGCGTTACGGCGTCGGTGCAATACAACAAGCCGTTCAAACGCGGCAACTGGGCTTCGGCTTTTATTTGGGGCCGCAACCACACCAGCAGTCCCGGTGAGACGCATAACCTGAACGGCTATACGGCTGAGTCGACGGTTAATTTTCTCGACAAAAATTATCTCTACACGCGGCTGGAGCTGGTGGATAAGAATGAACTGCTGCGGGCCGTGGACCGCGCGCGTTTGGGAATCAATGACGGTCATCCGAGTTTCCGCATTGGCGCGTTTACGTTTGGCGGCGCGCGCGATTTGTTCATAAACGAAAAGGTAACGATCGCCCTTGGCAGTGATCTTACTTTCTATTCGAAACCTGCGGTGCTCGATCAAATCTATGGCGCCAACCCGGTCTCGTGGAAATTATTCCTGCGATTCAGGCCCGGGAAAATGGACAGGAGCAGCATGCCCGGGACGCACTGATCCTAATACCGTATTTGCGATACCCCATGTCAGGTTTTTTGGCCAGAATGGCTCGTCAGTGCGATTCACGGATTGACTCCAGCCAATAACGAAGACTACCGCGTTAAACCTGGGGTCTTGACAGGGTTTTAGGTATTTACATACATTGAATACGGCGATGTTGAAGAAACTCACAAACCTCCTGCTCATTCTGACCGTGGCATCTGGCGCCGCGCTGGGAACGCCGCTGCATTCAAACGAACAGGAATGCAGCATGCCCGGGATGGCCGGAATGGATTGCTGCAAGAAGGCAGCTCAAATCGAGAGTCTGACGCCAGAAGTTTCAACCGCCCGTTTGTGCTGTGCTCTCAATTGTTCGCAGAGTGGAAGCACTGGTTCGACCGGATCGCGGCTTCCGCGACGGTCAACAAGCCAAGCCATCGCGATTCATCCATCATCTGCCCAACCATTAGTCGGGTCACCGCACTTATCTCTTCGTTTAAGTTGGGCAGATAGCCCTCCTCCGTATTCGAGTCCCGCTTACATTCGACACCTCGCTCTTCTGATCTAAAGACTTCAAGGCCGTAGTGTGCTTTCTCGTCGCTGTTCCCGCAGTTAGGAGCAGCGGAGTTGCGCGTCTCCGTGTGACGTGCGTTGGTCTCTGTTTCATTAGAGGTTCGAATATCATGTCCAAATACGTTCTCGCGTTCAGTCTTCTCCTACTTCTGTTGTTCATTGCTGCCTGCGGTTCCAAGACGTCTTCAGTTGACACCGGCAAGGTCATCAAGAGTGCGCCGATCGGGAGTCTAACCGTTAGCTTGTCTAGTCCTTCGGGCCAGCTGAAACATGGCGGAGATGACTTCTTTGTCGCCTTCAAAGATTCAGGGGGCAAGCCTGTGGATGTCGGGGCCGCAGCGTTAACTTTTCACATGCCGCAGATGGCATCGATGGCTCCAATGAACGATTCGGCCACGCTCACGACCACGGATACGCCGGGTGTCTATCGTGCCAGGGCCAACATTGAGACGGCTGGCGAGTGGCAGACCCAAGTGTCTTTTGAAGGGCCGGCAGGAAGAGGGCAGACCTCTTTCTCGGTAACAGCTCAGTAGTTTCTGAGTCAACCGACTGCTGGACGGCGGCGGTCTGAGGAGAATACTGCCATGATCAACCGGCTCATTGAGATTAGCCTGCGTAACCGCGGGCTCGTCATCGTGCTCTATCTTGGTCTCGCGTTGTGGGGCTACTGGGCACTAACGCGTACGCCAATCGACGCGATACCCGACCTCTCAGAGAACCAGGTCATTGTCTTCACCGACTGGACCGGTCGCTCGCCACAAGAGGTCGAGGATCAGGTTACCTATCCCCTCGTCACTAACCTGCAAGGTTTGGCTGGTGTGCGTGTAGTGCGCGCAAGTTCCGCGTTCGGGTTCTCGATGATCAATGTGATTTTCGAGGACAACATCGATCTGTATTTTGCACGAACGCGTGTCCTCGAACGCTTGAACCTTGTCACCAAGCAACTGCCCGAAGGTGTGGTGCCAACGCTTGGCCCGGACGCGACCGGCGTGGGCCAGGTCTTCTGGTATACGCTCGAGTCTGACCAGTTGAATCCGCGCGACCTGCGCACATTGCAGGATTGGTTCGTGCGCTACCAGTTGAACTCAGTGCCGGGTGTAGCTGAGGTCGCATCAGTCGGCGGTTACGTGCAGCAGTACCAGATCGATGTCGATCCGAACAAGCTGCGCGCTTACAACATCCCGCTGTCCACAATTGTTCAGGCAGTTCAACGTTCGAATAACAATGTCGGCGGAAATGTCGTTGAGCAGGCAGGTCAGTGGGCCGTCGTTCGCGGGATTGGACTAATCCAGTCAACTGACGATGTCGCAAACATAGTCATTGGCTCAGCGAATGGCACGGCCATTTATGTCCGCAACGTCGCGGACGTGAAGCTGGGCAATGCGTTTCGCACAGGCGTGCTCGACAAGAACGGCAAGGAGGCTGTGGGCGGCGTGGTTATCGCGCGTTACGGCGTCAACACGCTCGATGTAATCCAGAGCGTGAAGCAAAGGATTGAAGCCATCAAATCGGGACTGCCTAAAGGTGTGGAGATTGTTCCTTTCTACGATCGTACTCAACTGATAGGACGCGCGACCCACACTTTGAAGCGCGCCCTGATCGAAGAGCTAATTCTGGTCACGCTGGCGCACATCCTCTTTCTTGCGCACTTCCGCTCCATTCTTATTGTGACTCTCCCGTTGCCGCTCGCAGTGTTGACCTCCTTTCTCTTCATGTACTACATGGGCATCAGTTCGAACCTGATGTCGCTTGCGGGAATTGCTATAGCTATCGGCGTGTTGGTCGACGCCGGAATAGTAGTCACTGAAAACGCCTTTCGCTTTCTGGAAAAGCGAAAGGTCGATCCCAAAGACCGTAAGAAAGTCTGGGAAACGGTCCGCGATTCGACCAAGCTGGTCGGGCGCCCGGTGTTCTTCTCAATGGCGATCATTATCCTGGCCTTCGTTCCGGTCTTCTCGCTGACCGGTCAGGAAGGAAAATTGTTCCATCCGCTCGCCTTTACAAAGACATTCGCCATGTTTGGCGCAACGATCATGGCTCTCACGCTGGTACCCGTCCTCTGCACCTATCTCCTCGCAGGAAAGTTTCACTCGGAGCAGTCAAATCCCGTAATGCGTTTTCTGCAAGCCATCTATCGGCCGGCGCTACTGCTGGCTTTGCGCCATCGCCTCATCACGGTCTCAATCGCGTTAGTGCTGTTCACTGGCGCGATCATTCTGTCGACTGGAATTGGCAAGGAGTTCATGCCACCGCTTAACGAGGGTGACGTCATGTACATGCCGATAACTGATCCGGCGATTTCCGCAGATGAAGCTCTTAGAATGCTCAGTAAGGAAGATGAGATCTTGAAGAGTTTCCCCGAAGTCGAATCGAGTGTAGGCAAGGCCGGACGCGCAGACACCTCGACCGATCCAGCTCCTGTAAACATGACCGAAACAATCGTTCATCTGAAACCCGTCGAGCAATGGCGAGCCGGAATGACCCGGGAGAAGCTTATCTCTGAGATGAATGAAAAACTGATGATGCCCGGTATCACGAACATTTGGACGCAGCCGATTCAGAACCGCATCGACATGCTTACCACGGGCATTCGCTCGCAGGTGGGTCTGAAAATCTTCGGCACGGACTTGAAACAGCTCGAAGAACTCTCGCGTCGAGTAGCGGAGGTGGTGCAGACAGTGCCCGGCGCAGTCGATGTTTATCCCGAGCAGATCAGCGGCGCGCCTTACATCGACATCCATATCGACCGTCCGGCCGCCGCACGTTATGGCATTGACGTTGGCACGATCAACGATGCCATCGAGAAAGGTATTGGTGAAACAAACCTAACCGTCACGGTTGAAGGGCGCAGACGCTTTCCGGTGCGCGTTCGCTACGCGCAGCAGTATCGCAGCAGTGCCGCGGCCCTGGGCGAGATTCCAATTGCTTCGCCATCCGGTGCATCCATTCCGCTGGCGCAGTTGGCGGACATTCGCTCCGTTGAAGGGCCAACAATGATTTCCAGCGAGAACGGGCTCCTGCGCGGAACAGTGTTGCTGAACGTGCGTGGTCGCGATGTAGGCAGCTTCGTTGACGAGGCCAAGCCGAAGCTTGCGAACGAGGTGCAACTGCCGGCGGGCTACTACATTGACTGGAGTGGCCAATACGAAAACCAACAGCGCGCGCGCCAGCGCCTGCTGATCGTTATACCAATCGTGTTGGTAATCATCTTTGGCCTCCTCTATCTCACCTATAACTCCGTTTTGGAAGCCGCACACGTATTACTCGCTGTTCCCTTCGCCCTAACTGGCGGTGTCTATTTGCTCTGGGCGCTTGGATACAACTTCTCCGTAGCTGTTTGGGTGGGATTCATTGCGCTCTTCGGCACTGCTGTGCAGACCGGCGTTGTGATGGTCATCTATCTCGAAGAAGCCGTTGAAAGAAAGCGGCAAGAGGTCGGCGTATTAACTCGCAAGACTTTAATGGAAGCAGTGACTGAAGGCGCCCTACTTCGTTTGCGTCCAAAGGTCATAACGGTTTCGACCGTTGTTGCCGGTTTGCTTCCGATTATGTGGAGTACGAGCGCGGGCTCGGAAGTAATGAAGCCGCTTGCCACCCCTGTTCTTGGCGGCATGGTCTCAAGTCTCCTGCATGTTTTGATTGTGACGCCAGTGATCTTTTTCTGGCTTCGTGAACGGCAGCTGAAGAAACAAGGTGCAGCTACGGCCAGCGAGGATATTGGTGACGAATTTGCTTACGAGATAACTGAAAGAGCATCGACCGAAGATAGCGGGTCGCGCTCAGGAAACGAGAAAGAGAGTGGTACCCATGAATAAACATCGCAGTGGTCGGGCGTTGATAATCGCAAGTGTTTTAGCGCTCGCTCAGACTCTGTCTAGCGTTTCCGCAGTGCTAGCCCAATCAGGTGACGCCGATTCAGAAAAACGCTTGTCGGTGATCAATGCAAGCCTAACCCTGCCTCCCAACTCGTCAGTTACGAAATACTTCGATCCACAGACAGGCCTGACGGTGGAACAGGCCGTCGCTTTTGCCCTCGAACATAACGGCGAATTGCTGGCAGCGCGTAAAGAGATCGACGCCGCAACCGGTCTCCTCAAGCAAGCGACGCTGCGGGCAAATCCGAAAGTGGACGCAAGTGTTTCAAAGACGATCATGGGTGCCGACAACAATATTACTCTCAACGGCATGCTCCCATTGGAACTTGGCGGACGCCGCCCCGCGCGTATCAGGATCGCTGAACGCGAACTCGAAATGCGGCGGCAAGACGTTTCCAACCGAGAACGAATGCTCGCTGCTGATGTGCGCACCAAGTTTGGCGAAGCTCTCGCCGCTATTCTCAAGCTTGGCTTCGATGAGGATCTGATTGCGACAAGTCAGCGAAGCTATAACCTGGTCGCGGCGCGAGTTAATGAAGGTGGGACAGCGCCGTTGGAACAAAACATGATCTTGGTCGAACTCAATCGTCTGCGGTCGATGCGCGAAACGGCTGAAGGGAAAGCGCAAATCGAAATGCTGGAGTTGCGAAATCTTATCGGTATGACACCCGAGGAGCCGCTTAGCCTGCGCGGAGACTTCAACGATGTGATTGCTCCACTGCCAGCGCTTGCAGACGCCACCGAGCTAGCACTCTCCGACCGACCGGACTTGAGGCTGGCCAAAGCCGCCGAGAGTTTCGCTGAGGCTCGCATCGACCAAGCGCGCGCCGAAGGAAGGTTGGATGCAAGCTTAACTGCTGGTTACCAGCGAATGGCTTTCGGCTATCCATTGAATGGGATCAATGATGCGGGGCAGTTGAGCCCAATTCAGGGGACTTTTCACTATTTCACAGTCGGTGTCTCTCTCGACCTACCAGTGCGGAACAGGAACCAGGGAGCCATTGAAGCTGCAGTAGCCGAAACCGAAGGAGCAAAGCGGCGGCGTGAGTTTCTCGAACTTACGGTGCGGCGAGAAGTAGCTTCGGCTTATGCCCAGTACAACAGCACAGCACGTGCGGCTGAGATCTTCCGCGTCGGCGTCAAGGATCAAGCCAACGCGAACCTCGACGTGGTTAGGCAAACCTACGAACTGGGATCAAAAACGCTCATTGATTACCTTGGCGAGCAACGACGTTTTATCGACTTGCAGAACGGCTACATCGACGCGTTACTCGATGCATACAAGGCGCGTGTAGAGATTGAACGCGCTGTTGCTTCGACGACAGCAACCAGACAGCAGGTGACACAAAGATGAACGAAGCACCCGATATTAAGAAACAAACAGAGACTAAGGTCAGCGGACGCAATGAAAACAGAACTGCAAGGACCGCTATGGTCGCTGTCGTCGCGGTGGTAGCTGTTGCAGCTATTGTCCTCGTTCTGTGGCTATTCGTCCCGCGAGGCAGCGGCGGACGTCCTGTACCCGCGCCGCGCAGTATTGGCCCAGATCAAACCGCTAACCAGGCTGGTAACACCTCTGGAGAATCCACGCTCACAATCTCTCCCGAACAAATTCAACGAGCAGGCATCAAGATCGAAACGGTGGGCGAGCGTATCTCGACGGATGCAACCGGCCAACAAACAACCGGCGTGGTGCGGCCAAACTCCTATCGCGAAACCCCCGTGATGTCTCTGATTGGAGGAATCGTGCGTAGTGTTGGGCCGGAACTGGGACAAAGTGTGCGCAAAGGACAAACCATTGCCGTAGTCTCCAGCAACGATCTTGCGGACGCGCAAACAAAATATCTCGCAGCATTCGCCGAGTTAGAAGAGCACCACAAGCATCATGCGCGTACTGAGAAGTTGGTAGCGATAGGCGCCGCGAGTCGTGAGGAGTTGGAGCTGGCGACCACCAAGTTGAAAGCCGCAGAGTCGGAAGTAGCCAATCTACGCCAGCGCCTTTTGCTTCTCGGTCTAAGTTCTCAACGTGTCAGTGCTCTGCGTTCCACGTCACAAGTCAGTTCCGAAGTGAGCTTGCCGGCACCTGCATCCGGTACTGTGACCAGTCGCACCGTCAATTCGGGCGAGGTCATTGAGGCCAACAAAGAACTGTTGCGCGTTACCGACTTATCCAGCGTGTGGGTAGTCGCCCAAGTCTATGAGAAAGACCTCGGCAAGATTCACATTGGGAGTGGCGCGAGCATCACAACTGACGCTTACCCAGGCCGTGTCTTTCGAGGCCGAGTATCCTACATCGATCCGGCAATCAATCCTCAAACACGAACCGCACAAGCGCGGATTGAATTAGCCAACCCCGGTCAGCAACTTAAGATCGGCATGTACGTGAACGTGGCATTCGGCGCTCTCGGAGGTGCGGAGAATACAGCGCCAACAATTCCGGCTGCGGCAGTGCAGAACCTTAACAATCAACAGGTGGTCTTTGTTGCGACTAACGAACCAAATGCCTTCATCATGCGCCCCTTACGCCTTTCCCCTGAGACCAATGGCATCTATCAAGTGCTCGAAGGCCTAAACGTGGGCGACCGCATCGTGACGAACGGTAGTTTTCTTTTGCGCGCTGAGTGGCTGAAAATGAATCCCAGCAAGTGAAACTTATTGCGGTATCGGTCTTAGCCAGTGGCCCTAACAGCGTTTTTGTAAGTCGCTGAGAGTTCATTCTGATTTGTAATGCAGATGTCGAGATCGCGGAGCAGTCCGTCTCCAATCCCATAAATCCAACCATGTACAGCTAGTTGCTGTCCGCGGTTCCACGCATTCTGCACAACCGTCGTGCGGCTGACGTTGAGCACCTGTTCGATTACATTCAATTCACACAGCCGGTTCAGGCGCTCTGTTTCGTCGCTTATTTTCGCAAGCAACGCCTCGTGGTTGTGCATTACGTCCTGCACATGCCGCAGCCAGTTCTCTATCAAACCAAGTTGCAGGTTCTGCATCGCGGCCTGAACGCCGCCACAGCCATAGTGGCCGCAGACGATGATGTCACCGACTCCCAGCACGTCCACCGCGAAGTGCATCACCGACAAACAGTTTAGATCGTTATGGACCACCAGGTTAGCCACGTTGCGGTGGACGAACATTTCACCCGGCTGCAGGCCCACGAGTTGCGTCGCAGGCACGCGACTGTCCGAACAACCGATCCACAGATAGCGCGGATTGTGTTGTTCAGCCAGGACTTGAAAAAATTCCGGATCGCGAGCCTTGATCGCCTCGGACCAGACTCTATTTTTCTCGAGCAGATCTTGCAATTCCCTCATGGTTCAAAACAGGGCAACTTTGTCAGGGAAGTTTTGCCGCCAGCACATCCACCTTTTCGATCACGGGCGGTTGGGCCAGAAGCTCTGAAGCTTTCGCCATCAAGGCTGCCGCCACTTTGCCTGACAGATGCGCTTGCCGCCCTGAGTCATCCGGGAAGGCGTCAAAAATTCCAAACGTCGATTGGCCCATGCGGATTGCGAACCAGGCAACTGTGTCCGGTTCGTCTTCGACGAGGGCCAGTCCGCTGTTGAGAAAGCTTTCAACTTCAGCTTCTTTTCCGGGTTTTGCCTCAAGCCGCACCAGCAACGCTACAGTGACCATGAGTAAGCTCCTTTCTGATTTAACTTCGTAAACTTTTGCTGTTGTTCATAACTAAAATACCTTCGCGGCGTGTCGGGAATGTTGCGACAGGCGCTTTAACTTTGCAGGTTCTCACCGATACCAACAGGCGATCGAGTAACGCTCACCGTGCGTGACCGGTGTCACTTCGTGGGTAGTCTCCGAACGGAAAGCGACGAATGTTCCAGGCTGGCATGCCTGGGGTAACTCTCCACTGCTCCGGCCGCCGCGCCAATCGTGAAAGACGAGCGAACCGCCGCAGTATGCGCCTTCCTGCGGCCCATCTGATTGTTCATTCAGAAAGATCACCACCGACACGCGACGGGCCTCCGAATCCATGCGCATCAAACCAGTATTGCCGTCCTGGTGCGCGACAAAAAAATCGCCGACTCGGTAACGCAGAAACTGCGGTTCCTCACACTCGCTGAGGCCAACGCCGAAATGCTCCTCAACTTCCCGCTTGCATTCCCACAATCGGCGCTGCACGTATTCTATGGTTTCCGCTGAAGGAGTTTGGCGCGCTGCCTTGCGCATTCTTTCATCTATTGAACGCGACGAGCTTTGGCTGTAAACCGTAGCCTGTGCACTCGGGGCTGAAAGCATCTCAGCGACGATCTCTGCAGACCTCTGCTCGTCAAAAAAGTTAGGCAGCACGAAAAAGTCGAATAGTGTGGTTGCATCAAGCATTCTGCACTTCACCTAAAGTATTTGTTGGGTGGGCCGCGTTCGCGACATTCGTATTTGTTTGCGCGCTTGTTATCATCAATATCATACTAAGAGCCTACGATAAAACATGCATCGTTCAAATGAGATGAGCACTGCGCAGAGTGTCGAGGACCACGCAATCGATCCGGTTTGCGGCATGGCTGTTTCGCTGAAAACTGCGGCTGGGTCTTTCGAGTACAACGGCCAGACATATTATTTCTGCAGCCGGCATTGCCTCGCGAAGTTTCATAGCAAACCCGAATCCTTTCTCAATAGACCCGCCGCGCCAATGATGACCCAGCCGGTGGGAATTCAGCGAGCAAAACCTTCGCAAAAAACGACGAGCTTCACCTGTCCTATGCATCCGGAGATCGTTCGCGACGCGCCGGGCAGTTGTCCTATTTGCGGCATGGCGCTCGAGCCCCGCACAGTTTCACTCGAGGAGGAAGAAAATCCTGAACTCGCGCAGATGTCGCGAAGATTTTGGGTTTGCGTTGGACTCTCGATACCACTGCTCATAATCGGCATGAGTGAATTAATTCCGAGCGCGACGCTCGAACGGGTCGTGCCGATGGGTGTTCGCGGATGGATTGAACTGGGAATCGCGACGCCGGTGGTGCTTTGGGGCGCCTTGCCTTTTTTTGTGCATGCCTGGCAGTCGCTGGTAAATCGAGCGCTCAACATGTTCACGCTGATTGGCGTGGGCGTGGGCGTCGCCTATCTCTTCAGCGTCATCGCAAAGCTCTTTCCCGAAATTTTTCCGCAGTCGTTTCGCGATGCATCAGGCAACGTGCCCGTTTATGAAGACGTACCTCTTGAACACGTTAAGGTGGGCGACAAGTTGCGCGTGCGACCGGGCGAAAAAATTCCTGTCGATGGTGTGGTTATTGAAGGCACAAGCGCGGTTGATGAATCAATGATCAGCGGCGAACCAATTCCGTTGGCGAAGCAACCAGGTGATCGTTTGATTGGCGCCACGGTCAATGGCACCGGGTCGTTTGTGATGCAAGCGGAACGCGTCGGCGCCGAAACGTTGCTGGCGCAAATTGTGCAGATGGTCGCTGACGCGCAGCGCAGTCGCGCGCCAATTCAAAGGCTTGCGGACCTCGTCTCTGCTTATTTTGTTCCCACGGTCTTTGCGATTTCTGTTTTCACTTTTCTCGTTTGGAGTTTCTGGGGACCGGAGCCGCGCATGGCCCATGGATTGGTGAACGCGGTCGCTGTGTTGATCATCGCTTGCCCCTGCGCGCTTGGCCTGGCGACGCCGATGTCAATCATGGTGGCCAGCGGAAAAGGCGCAGAAACCGGCGTGTTATTCAAAAATGCTGAAGCCATCGAGGTCTTGCGGCAGATCGACACTCTGGTCGTTGATAAGACCGGCACGCTGACTGAAGGCAAGCCAAAACTTGTTTCGCTGATCGCACTTCCGGACTTTGATGAGGAAACTTTGCTGCGCCTGGCCGCAACTCTCGAACGCAGCAGCGAGCACCCATTGGCCGCAGCAATTGTTGCTGAGGCGGTGGCGCGCGGAATTGAGCAGGGCAATACAAGAGATTTTGCATCGGTGACCGGCAAAGGATTAAAGGGCGAAGTTGATGGCCATCAAGTGAGTCTCGGAAATCAAGCTCTCGCTGCGGAACTGAGCATCGACCTCGACAATTTGATTAATCGCGCTGAAGCGCTGCGAGCGGATGGGCAGACCGTGTTGTTCGTTGGTGTTGACGGCAAGGCAGCAGGTTTGATCGGCATTGCCGATCCGATCAAAGCGACGAGTGTAGAGGCGGTCAAACAACTGCACGCAGAAAACGTTCGCATCGTGATACTTACCGGCGATAGCGAAACGACTGCACGAACAGTCGCCGCGAAACTTCAGATCGACGAAGTCGTCGCCGG
>WNFS01002923.1_pt1 | contig 29309 bp, 25 predicted proteins | sample 5400141 | NCBI WGS metagenome assembly WNFS01 (sample SAMN13153358, study PRJNA577476) | soil metagenome | isolation source: 60 cm saprolite under Madrone tree | place: USA:California | collected 2016-06-14
GTCTTCGTACCGCGCATGACGCTGGTAAAAACGACCCAGCCAGTTGTACGTCGCCCAGTAGTTGGGGCGCATCGCAATAGCCTGCTTGAACGTCTTTTCGGCGTCATTTAACCGGTCGAGGTGCTCGTACGCGTAGGCGAGACCTCCATGCGCGGTGTCGTTCGTCGGCTCCAACTCGATTCCCCGGCGGTATTCATCAAGCGCCTTCTCATAGCTGCCTGTGCCGACAAATACCCGGCCGAGACAGATATGAGCTTCCGCAAGCGCGGCGTCACGTTCAGCGCCCTTCCGGCAGTTCTCCACGGCTGCGTCGGCCCACTCTTTGTCATGCGTCAACTCGTATTTGCGCCAATAGGCTTCTCCCAGTCCTGCGTTGGCAGCCGCAAAGGCCGGGTCCTTCTTAAGCGCAGAGTTGAAGACTTTGATGGCATTCTCTACGTTTTCGGGCTTGACATAATCTTGCAGGTAGCCGCGCCCCTGCAAATAAAAATCGTACGCTGCGGGCTCCGTCGTACCGTGTGCCTGCAGCGCGCGCTTCTCCTGCGGTTGCAGTTCCAATTCCAGCGCCTGGGTCACGCTTTCGGATACCTGGTCTTGTAGTGCGAAGGGGTCGCCGCGCGGCGCTGTGATGGTGCCTGCGCGCAATTGCTGGTGAGAGCTGGCGTCCACCAGCGAGTAATTTACACGCTCCTGTCCAGCCGAATGTTGCACGCTGACGACTAAGCCGAGGTTGATGCCGAATTCCGCGCGCGCAGCATCGACAGTCGTGACTTTACGCGCACGCACCTCGCTTGCCGGAATCACCGCCAGCGGATGCTTTTCCGTCAGCGCGGTCAAGCGCGACGTTAGAGTCTCTACCAGGCCGTCGTTAAATGCGCTGTCCTCGGATCCCGTCGCGTCGCTGGGGGGCAAAACCGCAAGCTGCATCCTCTCAGGAACGCTGATGCCGCTCTTGCCCGCGCTCTTCGACGCTCTGCCATTGCGCGACAGCAGCCCGAGACCCACGCTGGCCAAGAGCACGGCTGCCAAACCCAGCGAAACCCATAGCACAGGCTTCCAGGCAACCTCTGCCCTCTTCACAGGCGCTGGGGCCGGGACGGCTGTGCCGCTTATTTCCAGCGCTTCCAGGGCGGCGCGCAGCTCGCTTGCGCGCTGATAGCGCCGCGCCGGTTCTTTCTGCAGACACCGCTTGATGACCGCCGCAAGCCCCGCAGGAACCCTCTCCGGCAGCGGCGGCATAGGCTCCTCAATAATCGCGGTGCAAAGCCGGTACAGGTTCTCCCCACGAAAGGGCCGCGTGCCCGACGCCATTTCATACAACAGGACGCCCAGAGACCAGATATCGCTGCGCGGCCCGGTTTCCCTGCCTTCCAGTTGTTCTGGCGACATGTACGGGAGCGTTCCGGTCAGTCCGACGCTGGTTTCCGTAGCCACGCCCTGCGTGGTTTTACGCTTGAGTTGTTCGGGATCGTTGCGCTTGGCCAGGCCAAAATCGAGGATTTTCGCGTTACCCGTCGGCGTCACAACCACGTTCGCAGGCTTCAGGTCGCGATGCACAATGCCGCGCTCGTGCGCGTGTTCCAACGCGCTGGCGATCTGCCGCCCGTATCGCAGCAACGTTTCCACAGGAATCCTGCCGTCGCGCAAGAACTCTGAGAGCGGCTGGCCCTCAACGTACTCCATGGCGATGAACATCTCGCCTTCCTGCGAAAGCGCTCCACCCGTTTAGGATCCTGCACAATCTGCGAGGAGAGGAACTTCAGGGCTACCGTACGGCCTAGAGCGGTGTCTTCCGCTCGGTAGACCACGCCCATTCCGCCGCTGCCCAGCGGATCGAGTAGTCGGTAATGCGACACTACGGAGCTTGGCAACAGGCACCGCCGGCCACGCGGAATCGGCCCGGAAGGATGGCGCAACGATTTGCGCTCTATCCGACAGATGCAGCGCATCTTAGGCTGCGTTGCGGTGCAAGTCAATGAAGTCGATACTGGTTGCGGTCCTCCCAGAGACGCAAAACGCCGAGCAGAAACGCGGCCACAAGGGCTCTGCGCAGTTTTAACGTCAACCAGCTTGTTTCCAGTGGAGTTTAACCGGCGCTGACACCTGTACGCGTGCTGCCTTCTTGCGCTTGTACAAGCGCCGGTCGGCGGCTTCCAGGAGTTCCGGCGCTGTGCGTCCGTCTTCCGGATACACGCTGATGCCGATGCTGACGGTCAGCGGCGGCCCTTCTTGCCCATCGCGGAATGCCCGCTCGATACGCTGCGCAATGCGATTTGCCATTCCCGGGTCTGCGTCGATCAGTACCACCGCGAACTCGTCGCCTCCATACCGAGCGGCCAGATCGGTCGCCCGGGAGTGGTCCTTGATTACGTCCGATAGTCTCTTGAGCGCACGATTTCCTACCAGATGCCCGTAATTGTCGTTGATCGCTTTCAAGTCGTCCAGGTCTAGAAGCAGCAGCGCGAAAACGTGGCCACTGCGCTCGGCCCGGCGTACTTCACGTTCCAATGTGTCCATGAATTCGCGGTAATTGGCCAGCCCAGTCAGCGCATCATGGGTCGCTTCATAACGGAGGTGATCCTCGCGCTTCTTTCGTTCTGTTATGTCGATACCTGCGGCGACGACACCTTTGATTTCACCTGACGCCGCGCGCAGCGGGCTGAGATGGACGGCAAAATGACGGTTGCCATGCTGATACTCGAAATAAGAGGAGTCACCTCGTAGCGCTTCGGCATGCTGCGCGATGGGCGCGGCGTGAGGATCCTGGCATTTCAAGTAATCGTAAAGAGTTCGCCCCACCCAATCGCCTGCCTTGACCTGCGACGGACCGAACCCCGCTCCGCAATTGGAGGTAATCCTGAGATTTCGATCCGTGGTCCAGAATATCGCGGGCATCTGTTCCGCCAGTAAATGGAGCTGCTCATCGGACGTCGGGCTCTGCGTCTGCAAGCCTTCGGCTCTGGCCGTCTCCACGATTCCGGTGACCACGCCGGTTTCGTCGCGAACCGCAGCCCGCTTCAAGGCCACGCGGATTCTTGATCCATCTTTCCGCAGGCGCTCTGCACTTTCGCAGCCAGCGAAGGTTCCGTCTTTGGCGCCCCGCAACAACTGCTCGTAGGCGGGCATTTCGCAGATTGGCAGGAGTATGCTCACTGGCTGCCCGGTGATTTCTGCGGCAGCATAACCATACAACTGCTCTGCCGCACGACTCCAGGATTGGATGGTGCCGTCGAGTGAAAATGAGAGTAGCCCGCCCTCCGTGGAGGACATTATCGCGGCAAGTACATATTCCGGCGCCAGGCTGGGCGGCATCTACACTTCTCGTCTTTCGGAACGGGGAGGGCGTTCGTTGGAAGCGCTAGGGTTTCCTGCCGGCGAGAGGGCCAAGCGGGCAATGCCGTACACAGACTTCACAGCAAGAAAAAATCAACCCTTGCACACACAGGTTATCACTTCTCGCTCAAATCGCAATGGAGATGAATCATGAATGTCGCTGGGACGTCAACCGTCCAAGCCCGTTCAATAGCATTAGATTGATCTTATTTGGCAATTAAATCGCCAGCTCGCTACAGGCCAGCCTTGGCCGCGTCATTCAAGATCATGGCCAGCCGTATACCCGCTTCCGCCAGCCGTTCCTCGACCACCGACGCCGCCTGATCTCGGTAAGCCTGGCCGATCACGAGGTGTTTGTGCAGCATTCGCTGTCCGACGTTGTTATCGTCGGTGCAGGTGTTCACTGGAACGTCCGGCTCAACTGAAATTGGTTTGTTAAAAGCACCGTACGCCGTCTCCGCAGCATGGTCATGGCTTTCCCAAGCCCACGCCTCCAACTGCATCCCGCCTTGCTGCCACGCCGCGAAGGAGCCCTCGAACGCGGCATCCAGTGTGTCCGCAAACTCCGCGGGATCCGCTCCTAGGATCTGGCTTTCCGGAATCTCCGTATCCCAAACGTGATGGAGATTCGGAATATAGGAGTTGTTGCTAGCGTGAGGATTGCGCGTGAAGTATTTTACCGGAACGCAATTTCCACCACGGTCGCTGTTGGTCGATCCATGCAACGGCTGGTGCAGGTCGCCCACAAAATGAATGATGAAGCGCAGCGCGGCAGCGCGCTTTGCTCCGGGCGCGTTCTTGTCCTTCAGAATGGCGAGTTGATCCGCAATGGCTTGTGTCACGCACCCGCCCGCGCCACAAAAAGCCTGCGCCGAGCCTTGCGTCGCGCTCAAAGGGATATCAATAAAGTGCCACGGCGCGGTGGCCGGTTCCCGGCCACGCTCGTCGTCGGCCCAGGTGGAAGAATCCACGAACGGATCCAGCCCCCTTTGTCCGCAATACCGTTTCAATTGCGAATCGATTGGGTTGGCCGTCAGGAGTGCTAGTACCGCTTGTTTCGTCTGGGGCGTGAGGTGCTTCTCCGCCAGTGCTGCCACAGTTTCATGACCTCGGCAACCCCAGCCTTCAGCTGGTGGCGCGCACGCGAGACAGGGGAAGCACAACGCGAGACACAGACACCTCAAATAGCGGTTTATGAGAACCTCCCCTACGCGCTGAGCCAGCGCCCGATGGGGCGCCAGGACTCCGTGTGGTCGCAAATCACTCGCAGTGTAGCCGTTATCGGTATTGCCAGCAGCAGTCCCATGCCGCCCCATACCCAGCCCCAAAAAAGCAGTGAGATGGTGATCGCCACGGCGTTGAGCCGCACGCGGCGGCCCACAAGTTGCGGCGCCACAAAGTTCAGCGCCAGCACGTGAATGGCGGTCAGCCCGCCGGCAATCAGCAAAAACGAGCCAATGGTCTTCCACTTCGCCAGCGCGATCAAGAACGCCGGCAGCCACGCCATCACTGCCCCGATGTACGGCACCATGTTCAGCAGGCCAGAGGCGATTCCGGTCAGAATGGGATAGTCCATGTCCATAAACCAGAAGAACAGACTGCTTGCGGTAATCACTATCAACGTGACGAGGGTCATTCCCGCAAGGTAATCGCGCAAAACCTCGCGCATATCCTCCAACGTTTCTTTCACCTGCTTTCGCCGCGACACCGGAAACAGTTGCAGTGTCCCGTGCCACACCTCGCGTTTCCCCGCCAGCATGAAAAAGACCAAAAACGGCACGAACGTTACTTCCAGAAATAACGCATATAAGGACCCGATGCCTCGCAGTATCAACGTACGTAACACGCCTGGCTCCGCCCGTACTTCCGCGCGCACAGCATTCGTTGCCTCCGGCCCGATGTCCGTCACGCGCCCTTCGAGACCGCTGATTTTGCCTTCCACCGTGCTCGCCGCCTGCTTCAACAAGCTGCCATATTTCGGCCAGTTCGCGGCAAAATCCGCAGTGCGTTCGCCCAGTCCATAGCCGACCGCGACCAGCACCGCGATGAGAATCAGCACCATAGTCATCGCGCCAATGGTGCGTGGCACATGCACGCGTTCCAGGAGTTCGACCGCCGGATCCAGAAAATACGCGAGCAAGATGGAGAGCAGCAGGGTAATGACAACGCCCTGCGCGTAGTAGCAGAAGAGCAAAATGATCGCCGCGGCGAGCACGCGCAAGCTGAACGTAGACCCGCTGATGCGCACAACGCTTGGCGGCGTATCGGTTGCCGGCACGTAGACTCCGTTCCTACCCCACTCGACGCCCCACAAAAATAGCACACTACAGCAAGCGGCATCGTCTGCGGCGGCGGGTTGTTTCGTTGCAGCTGTCGGAAGTGCCACCCTATCGCAATGAGCGGCTGCTGGTGTACAAACATACGCACCATGTCTATTCGCATCGTCCCGGACGAAAACCAGCCTTCCGCCTCCATTGAGATCGCACTGGACAAGCCCCTACCCGACTATGACCTTGAGCAACCGGACCAACCCACGCCCCGCGACGTGGACGTTATTTTGGTCTCGCAGGGCTTTCGCGATCTTGTCGACGACACGCGCGGCATTTTGATGGACCTGCTAGCCCAGCATCCCGCGCATCGCCCAGGACTCGATCTCGTTTCAGACTCTCCGCTTGAGCTGGCGCAGCTAACCGGCGCGATCTGTCCCGGCGATGATGAAGTGTATAGGCCCGGCCTGTGGATTGTTTTGCAGGATCCGCATGCCAAGCCCAGAACTGCGCTCCCACCTGCGACTCGGCAACGCATCGCCGCTATTGCCGCGGAGTTAGCCAAGCGGCTCCAACTCGACTGAGAAGCCGTTAATTTGCAGATTGCCATTCGCGGCGGTATTGTTCCGTCGTGCACGCCAAGAACCGCGTGCCGCTGCATTGGCGGCCGCTCGGGCTTGACGCTAATCAAAGAATACCGATCGCGCAACGAGGGATATGCCGGAAGAAAAGGGGCTGTTGATTGTTTACACCGGGCCGGGCAAAGGCAAGACGACTTGCGCGTTGGGCACCGCGTTTCGCGCAGTGGGCCAAGGGCTGCGCGTGCTCATGGTGCAGTTCATCAAAGGCTCCTGGCACTACGGCGAGCTGGACGCCGCCAAGATGCTGGGCGACGACAAGTTTGAGATTCGGCCCATGGGTCGCGGATTCGTGAAAGTGGGTGGCGCGGAAACGGATCCTGCGGACATCAAGCTGGCGCACGACTGCTGGCAGGCCGGCCGCGACGCCATTTACAGCGGCAAATACGATCTAGTCGTGCTCGATGAGATCAACTACACCATCAGCTACAAAATGCTGGACGCGGATGAGGTCGTGGAGGCGTTGCGCAAGCGCCCCGAGCGGGTGCACGTCATTTGCACCGGCAGGAACGCGCATCCGAAGCTGGTGGAACTGGCCGACCTGGTCACCGAGATGCGCGAGGTGAAACACCCGTACACCAAGGGTATACTGGCTCAACGAGGAATCGACTACTGATTTGATTGCGTTTCTCTTTCAACCTCGAATGTCGAGCTAAGTTCCTAAAATGACTTGGTTTAAGCGCGACAAAAAATCGATTGATCAGGCCACGCCACCGGAAGAACGCCGCGTGCGCACGGAAGGCCTATGGGTCAAGTGCGAATCCTGCCGCACTATCGTGTTTCGGAAAGACCTTGAAGCGAATCTCCTGGTCTGCCCCAAGTGCCAGTTTCATTTCAAAATGGGCGCAAAGCAGCGCCTGGAAATGCTCCTCGACGGCCGCTGGAACGAACACGACGCGCGCATGACCTCGACCGACCCTCTTCGCTTTGTGGACACCAAGCCCTATGCGTCGCGTCTGCGCGAAGCGCGCAAGAAACTGGGCATGTGCGACGCCATCATTACCGCGGAGGGCCAGCTCAACGGCCGGCCCATCGTGTGTTGCGCCATGGAGTTCAATTTCATAGGCGGCTCGATGGGCGCGGTGGTCGGAGAGAAGGTCACCCGGGGCATTGAATTGGCTCTCGGTACGCGGCAGCCGCTGGTGATCGTCTCGTGCTCCGGTGGCGCGCGCATGATGGAAGGCACCATCAGCCTGATGCAACTCGCCAAAGTTTCCGCCGCACTTGCAAAGCTCGACGAAGCGAAAGTGCCCTATATCTCCGTGATGACCGATCCGACGACCGGCGGCGTTACGGCCAGCTTTGCCATGCTCGGCGATCTCAACATCGCCGAGCCCGGCGCACTCATCGGCTTTGCCGGGCCGCGCGTCATCGAGCAGACCATCCGCCAAAAACTGCCGGAAGGCTTTCAGCGCTCGGAGTTTTTATTGGAGCACGGCTTCTTGGACGCTGTGGTTCCTCGGAAAGAAATGAAAAACTTCATCGCCAATTCCTTCGACCTGCTGTTGAGCTGAAATGAACTACGACGCCGCGGTGCGGTACTTGCTCTCTCTTGGCAGGGAGTTGGCTGCTCCGACGCAGGCGGCCGCCGCGAAATTTGATCTTGAAAACATCACCGTGTTATCCGAGCGCCTGGGCCGGCCCGATCGCGCGTATCCCTCGGCGCACATTGCCGGGACCAACGGCAAGGGCTCGACGGCTGCGTTCCTCGAATCGATTCTGCGGCACGCCGGTTTCCGCACGGGACTGAACACATCTCCACACCTGGAAAGAATCAATGAACGCATTCGAGTGAACGGCCAGGAAATCAACGATCGCGACTTTGCGGAAACGCTCATGGGGATCCAGTCGCTGATCGAAGAGCTCCTCGCTACGGGAAACCTCCGCGCGCATCCTACATACTTTGAGTGTGTGACGGCCATAGCATTTGAATATTTTGCCCGGGTTCACGTGGACTTCGGGGTTTTCGAAGTCGGCCTGGGTGGACGACTCGATGCGACGAATATCCTGACTCCTGCGATTTCTCTTATTACGCGCGTCGATTTTGATCACGAGAATTTTCTGGGTCATTCCTTGCGCGAAATCGCCGCGGAAAAAGCCGGCATTCTAAAACATGGCATCCCGATCGTCCTCGCCGCGCAGCAGCCCGAAGCGCGCGAAGTCATTCTGGCGCGCGCAAAAGAACTGGGCTGCCCAGTCATCGAAACGCCCCTGGCATATCGCGTAGACGAGCAAGTGATGGAAAACGGCTGCGTCCGCGCGCGGATCACGGAAGTTGCTTCCGGCTGGTCCAGCAAGCTCGCTCCGCAGCTGGCCGGCCGTTTCCAATTGCAGAACGCGATCAGCGCCGTGGCGGCGGCACGCGTGCTATCAACACGCGGCTATCGGATTCCGGAGAGCGCGGTGGAACAAGGCATCGCGGCAGCGAGCTGGCCGGGACGTCTGGAAAAACTGCAATCACGGCCCGACATTTATGCCGATGGGGCACACAACCCGGGCGCAGCGCGCGAGTTGGCCGCTTTCTGGGAAGAAACCTTTGCCGGCCGCAAGATTTTCCTTCTTTACGGAGCGCTGCGCGATAAGGCCGTCGACGAAATCGCCGGTGTGCTCTTTCCCCGCGCGGCCGAAGTTGTCTTTACCGAGCCGCGCACCTCGCGCGCCATTTCTGCTTCGCAGCTCAGCGAGATCGCGGCGCACCATGCCGCCCACAGCTCGGTTATTGCCGATGCGGAGCAAGCGCTCGACTATCTTCTTTCCAAGGCCGCGCCCCAAGATGCTGTTTTCGTCACCGGGTCGCTTTATCTTGTCGGGCAGCTCCGCCATTATTGGAAACAGCGCGCGCAAGTCGCGACGCGCTGAAAAACACCGTAAAATGTCCGCTTCTCTCTGGGTGAACGCAAGAATGGCGAAAGAATCTACTTTGGAAGGGAAGACTCCTCTGGTGGGGATCATCATGGGATCTTCCTCGGATTGGGAAACGCTGGAGCACGCGGCAAAAACCTTGGAGGAGCTCGGTGTCCCTCATGAGACGCGTGTCGTGTCCGCGCACCGCACGCCGGATCTTCTTTTCGAGTACGCCTCTTCCGCCGAACGGCGCGGCATCGAGGTGATTATCGCCGGCGCAGGCGGCGCCGCGCATCTCCCCGGCATGACCGCCTCGAAAACGGCGCTGCCGGTGCTCGGCGTCCCGGTGGAGTCGAAAACGCTAAAAGGCTTGGATTCGCTCCTCTCCATCGCCCAGATGCCCGGTGGCGTGCCCGTCGGCACGCTGGCAATCGGCAAAGCCGGCGCCATCAACGCGGCTTTGCTGGCGGCGGCCATTCTCGGAGCGAAACATCCGGAAGTGCGAGAGGCGTACCGAAAATTCCGCAATGGGCAGACCGAGCGCGTGCTGGCAAACCCGGACCCGAAAGCTCCGGCTCGCGCGCTGGGAATAGCGACCACTTCCGGGCCTGGGAAAAAAGGGACGCGGGCGTGACCATCGGCATTCTCGGCGGCGGGCAGCTAGGGTACATGCTCGCGCTCGCCGGTTATCCGCTGGGCCTTCATTTCCGGTTTCTCGATCCTTCCCCGGAAGCTCCCGTTGGACGCATCGCCACCCGCATCACCGCCCAATTCACCGACCGCTCTGCGCTGAAGAAATTCGCGGCCGGATTGGAGCTGGTGACGTACGAATTCGAGAACGTTCCCGTCGAAACGGCGCGCTTTCTTGCCGAGCGCGTGCCGGTGCTCCCGCCTCCCGCCGCGCTCGAAGCGGCTCAGGACCGCTTGAACGAAAAGCGGCTTTTTCAAAGGCTGGGCATCGCCACCACCGATTTTGCCGCCGTTACAGACCGGCACGCGCTCGAGGGCGCCGTCCAGCAAATTGGTTTACCCGCGATTCTGAAAACGTGCCGCTTGGGCTACGACGGCAAGGGGCAATGGATTCTGCGCAGCGCGGAAGATGTCTCCAGGGCGAAAAGCGAATTACCCGCCGCGACTGCTCCGGGGGCGGGGAAACGCAAAAGCACCGAACTTTCGCAGGCGAGCACACCGTTTTTGCTCGAACGCCTGGTCCCTTTCGCTCGCGAACTCAGCGTTTTGGCGGTGCGCGGGCGCACCGGCGAAACCGCCGTCTATCCCCTGGTGGAAAATCATCATCGCAAGGGAATCCTGCGTTTGTCCCTGGCTCCAGCGCCGCAGCTCGTCCCCGCAATTCAGCAGGCCGCGGAAGATGCGGCACGCCGCGTGTTCGACGCGCTGCAATATGTCGGCGTGCTGGCTATTGAGTTTTTCGAGCACGAAGGGCGCTTGCTGGCCAACGAAATGGCGCCGCGCGTGCACAATTCCGGCCATTGGACCATCGAGGGCGCAATCACGAGCCAGTTCGAGAATCATCTGCGCGCGGTCGTGGGACTTCCGCTAGGTTCGACGCATGCGATTGGGTGCTCGGCCATGCTGAACTTGATCGGCGAAGTGCCCGACTCGGCCGAGGTTCTCGCGGTACGCGATGCGCACCTGCACCTCTACGGCAAATCCGCGCGCGCCGGCCGCAAGCTCGGCCACGTGACGTTGCGCGCCTCTTCCCCAGAGCAGCTGGCTTCCCGGCTCGGCGAGCTTCCCAGCTACTTCCACCGCCCCGAATTCGGCCTCGAGGCTATCTTGCACCACGCCACCTTAGCTCGCGGCTGACGCGCAGGCGCGCCGAATAGACTTGTCGTTGAGTTGCCGCCTCTCCCGCCCAGATGCTAGGATTTGTGGTTCTATGTCCCCCGCTCCGACGTCCGGTGAAGCTGCGCATAAGCCCCGCGTGGGTATCCCTTGGCGCACCACTGCAGAGGAGCGCTCGCAGACGCGAGAGAAGCTCGACTATTACTTCCGCGCCGTTCGCAAAGCGGGGGCCGAACCCCAAGAGATTCGCCTTGAGCAGCCGACGGAAGAGCTGGAGCGGAAGCTCCAGGAGTTCGACGCTTTCGTCCTGCCCGGGAGTCCGGCCGATGTCGATCCCAGCCGGTATGGTGCCGCCAAGCATCTAAAAACAAAGACCTTAGATGCCAATCGGGACGTCACGGACGAAGCCATCCTCCAATACGCGCTGAAGGCCCAAAAGCCTGTTCTTGCTATCTGCTACGGCTGTCAGATTCTGAATGTTCATTTGAAGGGGACCTTGGTGCAGGACATCCCCGCGGAGAGGCCGGGGTCGCTCCGGCATGGCAACACCGATCTGCCGGCGGGAGCCGCCAAAGCTGACGCTGTGCATCCAGCCAGTTTTACGCCAGACAGCCGGCTGGCCAGGTTAAATCAGGGGAGTGAAGCGCGGATCAACAGCAGCCATCATCAGGCGATTGACCGGCCGGGCGAGAACCTTCGAGTCACGGCGCAGGCTCCAGACGGAACCGTTGAGGGCATCGAATGGACCGGCGACTCGAACTGGGTCGTGGGTGTTCAATGGCATCCGGAGCGCATGCCGGATGATCCGCTTGCCGAGCGCCTGTTCGCGGAATTGGTCTCTGTCGCGCGCGCTCGCAGCGCGGTGGCACAAAAGAGCTAGCTTTCTTCCCAGGGGCGCTGCTAGCTTTTCGCAGTCCGCTCTTTAGTTTCGTTTTTCGATTTTCGTTCTTGTGATCTTGGGGGAATCATGATTTCACTGGCGGGCAGGGCGGCGCTCATCACCGGGGGATCGCGGGGAATTGGCGCTGCGGCAGTCAAACTGTTCGCGCAGGCCGGCGCGGACGTCGTCTTCAACTACAACAAGGCCAAGGAAGCGGCCGAGCAAGTGCAGCAGGAAGCGGGCAAGCACGGAACGCGCGTCGAAGCATTCAAAGCAGACGTCGGTCGCCACGCAGATAACAAGAAACTTGTGGAGTTCACGATTTCGCGCTTGGGCCGCCTGGACATCGTGGTGGCCAATGCCGGCGTTTGGAACCCGGACGACCTGCCCATCGAAAAAATGACCGAGAAGCAATGGGACGAGATGATTCGGGTCAATCTGAAGAGCGTGTACTCCGTTATTCATTTTTCCGTGCCGCAGATGATCAAGCAAAAATCCGGCAAGATTATTCCCATCAGCTCCACCGCCGGACAGCGCGGCGAATCATTTCACACGCATTACGGCGCCTCGAAAGGCGGGATTATCAGCTTCGCAAAGGGGCTCTCCACGGAACTGGCGCGGCACAACATCCTGGTGAACTGCGTCGCGCCGGGCTGGGTGGCGACGGACATGTCCAACGCGGTAATCAACTCGAAGGCTGGAGGTAAAGCCATCACCGCTTCGATTCCTCTGAGACGCCCAGGTACAGCCGAAGAAATCGCCGGACCCATCCTGTTCCTCGCTTCCGACCTGGCCAACTTCATGACCGGAGAAATCATCAATGTAAACGGAGGGGCGATCCTGTGCGGTTGAGCCCGGCCAACAGTGTCTGCGGGATTCTGGCGTTGTCGGCACTGTTAGCGGCGCGGCCTGCGCAGCCCGCGCACGCTCAAAACCCGGACAGCATGATGCCGGAGGAGCGCGCGGCCAAGGGCAAGCAGGTTCTGGACCAGTTGATTACCGCGCTCGGCGGCCCGACCTATCTTGATATCCGCGAGAGTAATTGCGAAGGGCGGCTCGCCCAGTTTGGCCACGCCGGCGAATTGACCGGCTACACGAATTTCAAGGTGTACTGGCGTTTTCCGGACAAAAATCGCACGGACTTTTCAAAAAAAGGCGTGATCGTCAACGTGTATAACGGCGATCGTGGCTGGACGCTCGATCGCGGTGGCGTCACGGAGCTGAGCAGCGTGGCGGTTGCGGATTTTCAGGAGCAGGCCAAGCGCGACATCAATAATCTGCTTCGTCTCAGACTGAAAGAACCGGGAATGACCATTCGCTACGGCGGGATCGACGTCGTGGATCTTCGCACCGTGGATTGGGTCGAAATCACCGATTCAGAGCAGCGTGATTTTCGCTTGGCGGTGGACCGCAGCACCCATTTTCTAGTGCGCACGGTGGTCACTCTGGCGGACGATACTTCCCCCGACCGCAGCGTCGAAACGCATATCTACACGAACTATCAGCTCATGGACGGTGTGCAGACGCCTCTGCAGATTACGCTGGACCGCAACGGCCGCCGCATCAACCAGGTCTTCTTTCAATCCTGCAAATACAATCCCGGTTTTTCCGACGACTTTTTCACCAGAGCCGCTCTGGATAAACGCTTCTCTGAAGTCGGCGGCAAGAAATACAAAGACGAAAAGAAGAAAGAGCGGCAAGAAATACAAAGACGAAAAGAAGAAAGAGGCGGAGAAAGACAACTGAGATATTTCCCCGCAGCCAAGCCTTGATGCAAAAGTTAGTGCACCAGTTCCGACACAAAGACCAACCGCACTCTCTGCAATTTCGCCTCTGGTAGAACGTCTCGCATCGCTTGCAGTGTGGCGGTATGCGGATGCCCGATTGCAATCGCGTCACCTTTCTTGCGAGCGTCATGCAACGCAATCTGCAATTGCTTGCGCACCGCGCCTACTTCCGCGACGTCATCGAGAAAAGGAACATTGCGGAACCCGGAGGGCACGCCGAAGCGCTGCGCCGTGTCGTAGGCGACGGTGGCCGCGGTGGTGCGGCTATCGACGTAAAACAAATTGTGTTCCCGCAGCACCGGCATCAACTCGTCCATCAGTGTTACGTCCGCCGTGGATTGCGAGCCCTGATGATTGTTCACGCCAGCGGCGTCTGGAACGGCCTGCAGCAAAGCGTCCACCAATGTACTCACCTGGCCGACGGACATTCCGGGCCGCAACTCCTGCGCTTCCGGCCGCTCATCGCCCATGGCTTCCATCGGCAGGTGCAGCATTACCTGATAGCCGCGACGATGCGCCTCTTGGGCGATCTCCGTCGACCGCGAATGATTCGGCAGCACCGAGATGGTGATCGGACACTGAAGCGCAAAGACAGCGTCCGCGGCGGCGCGATCGTTTCCCAGGTCATCGATGATTATGGCGAGACGAGCGCCTTCACCCGGCGCCAATGGGGGCACTTCGTGCGAACTAGTCCCAATCTGCTCATGAAAGAGCACCATGTGAGTTACGACGCCCGCACGCCGATAGGCATACCGCATTCCCGCTCGGCTTTCCAAGGGCCCGTCGAGGCTTAATCGGATGCGCTTAAATCGCTGCGCAAATCCGCCGGCGCCGCGGCTTTCATAGCCGTTAAGAACTCTCGGGTAATCGCATGGATTTCCGCCGCGGGCGGCTTTTGCTCTTTCTTGCAGCCACCCAGAAGGGCGGCGCAGAAGCCCAGGGCCGAAAGAAATATACCCGCCCGAATCAGGCGGGGCTGGCTGTTCACCGGCGGTTAAGCTGCTTTCTTCGCGGGCGCTCTTAACAGGTCGAGAGCCTTGTGGAAAACGGGATCTTCCGGAGACAGTGGGCGCGGACCGGAAGGCGGCTCTTTGGCAGAAGCCGAGCTGTCGTCGCTGACTTCATTATCGTCATCGGCGGCGGCGCGAACGACCTCCGACGGCGTCACGCCGTCTTCTAGAATGGACTTGCCCCCGGCGTTGTAATAGTTCGCCACCGTCAGGAACAGGGCCGAGCCGTCGTCTAGCGTGATCAGCTTTTGCTCCGAAGCCAAGCCGAAGGTGCGCTCGCCCACCACGTCACCGCGATGGTTGGCCACCACTGCCGCGGCCAGTACTTCCGCCGCTCCCGAAGTTGTGCCATCAATCAAAACAGAGACAGGATTTCGCCAAACCACCTTGCCAGGTTCGGCGGCAAAGGTTTGCGCGGAAACGGTCTGCCCGCGCAACGTGGCGACGGTGCCGGAAGGAATGAACAGGCGCGCGACGTTGACTGCCTCCGAAACTGGGCCGCGGCCGCATTGGCGCAGATCCAGAATCACTTTGTGAACTCCCTGTTTGTCCGCATCGATGAGGCGGTTGCGAATTTCGTCGGCACGTCCGGCATCGAGCGCGGGCACACGGAGCGCCAGAATGTCGGGATCTGTCTTTTGTGCGGTGATCTTGGGCACCGCTAGCTTCTGCCGCACCACGTCAACTTCTTCAGGTTCGGCGCGGCCGCGCCGGATCACGCCGACCTTTACGCCGCTGCCTATGGGGCCATTCAGCAGGTTCAAGGCCTGGCCAATGGACATGTCGCGCGTCGTGAATCCGGCCACTGATTCAAAAATATCGCCGCTGTGTATTCCGGCCTTTTCCGCGGGGCTTTCCGGCAAAACGGAAATCACGATGACGTAGCCGAAACGCTTGCTCAGATTGAGGCCCGTCTCTCCGGTGCCGGTGCTCTGCGCCTTCTGCTTGTATTCCGTATACTCGCGCGGCGTCAGGTAGCTGGATTGCGGATCCAGCGACTCCAGCAATCCGTGCAATGAGCCGGCCGTGACCAACCGCATGTTCGGCTCATCAACGTAGTCGGACTGAATCTTTTGCAAGACTTCGCCGTAGACGGTCAGCGATTTGTACGCTTTGTCGTCTGGTGTGCGTCCGAGGACGTGGCCAATTCCCGCGTAACAAACGATCGCCACCGAAGCTACTAGAATGCCGATACGCGCTGCTCGATTCATCGTTCACCTTGCCCAAGAAAGACACTCCCAGTATAGCACCGCATGACAATGGGACGCGGGCTGAGAGGGAAAGGAAGCTCGACGGTAGTCTCGCGAGAACAATCATTCCACCAAGACCACAAAGACACATATTGGCGGGCGGAATGTTGCTAAATAACCACACCAAGGCTCGCCAACAGCTCCCTACTGGTTATAAGTTGTTGATACTAAGGAACAAACAGCGAAGACTTTGGATGACAATGTGTTAAAATCCGATGAGTTAGATGCTCCAAACAACCATCGCAAAGCCCACTTCCGCCGAGGGAGTGGGGCTGCACACCGGCGTTTACGGACACATCCGTCTCGTCCCTGCTCCCGCCGATACCGGCATCGTGTTTCGCCGCGTCGATCTGGACAATTTCCTGATCGAGGCGCAGGGGCACAACGTCGCGCGCGTGAGCTATGCCACCAGCCTAATGAAACAAGGCGTGCTGCTCTCCACCACAGAGCATCTGCTTGCCGCAATCTACTCCTGCGGCATTGACAACGTTTACGTCGACATTGACTCCATCGAAGTGCCGATCTTAGATGGCTCCGCGGAGCCCTTTATGCAGATGCTTCAAGAATCCGGCACCCGGCGCCTTCGACGCAAACGCCGTTTCCTGAAGGTCTTGAAGCCGCTGGAGGTCATCGAGGGTGACCGGCGCATTGGCATCTATCCCGCCGATGAATTCCGCGTGCGCTGCTACGTGGATTTCCCGCATCCCCTGGTCGGGCAACAGGAAGTGGAGATGCTCGTAAGCCCGGAAACTTTCCGGCATCTTCTGGCCCGCGCCCGTACATTTTGTTTTGAGCGCGACATTGATCCCCTGCGCTCCATGGGACTAATCCGCGGCGGTACGCTGGAAAACGCCATCGTGCTGACCTCGGACGGAGTCATGAACGGTCCGCTGCGCTTTCCGGATGAATTCGGACGCCACAAGGCGCTCGACTTGATTGGCGACCTGGCTTTAGCGGGGCTCCCCCTGCTCGGTCGCGTAGAAGCGCACAAGGCCGGCCACGCCCTGCATACCCAGCTCGTCAGTCGTCTGCTGGCCGACCCCACACTTTGGACCGTCACCACTCGGGAAGCGCTTCACAAGCAAGCGGAGACCCCCCTTACCGCCTTTGCATCGGTGGCCGCCACCGATTAAGCATTTCGAGAATATTAGCGCAATCGATGCATTGCGAAATTGATTCTGCTCCCGCAGAATAATTGGACTTATGTCCGTCAACGATCTTGCCGTTGTCATTCTCGCCGCGGGAAAGGGCACGCGACTGAAGTCCAGCCTGGCGAAGGTTCTGCATCGAGCCGGTGGGCGGCCATTGGTCGAACACGTCGTTGCCGCCTGCGCTCCGCTCAAACAGCGAAAAACTGTTGTGGTGGTTGGGTATCAGGCTGAGCAGGTGTCCGCGGTGGTTGAGCCGCTGGAAGCGGAGAGCGTGTTGCAGCAGCCGCAGCGCGGCACTGGCCACGCCATACAGGTAGCGCGGCGGGCACTGGGCGCGGCGAAACTCGCTCTCGTTCTGCCGGGCGATGCGCCTCTGATCCGCACGGAGACTCTGCGGTCGATGATCGCAGCGCACCGCGCCGCGAACGCTGCAGTGACCATTCTAAGCGCGGTGGTCAGCGATCCCAGCGGCTATGGACGCATCCTGCGCAGGTCCGAAACCACGGTTCAAGCCATCGTGGAGGAATCGCAGCTGACGGACGAACAGGCCGAGCTCAACGAAATCAATTCCAGCATCTACTGCTTCACTCTCGACAAACTCTGGCCGGCGCTGGCCCAGCTGAAGCCCAACAATAAACATCGCGAACTCTATCTCACCGACGCTGTCGCGGTGCTCGCTGCAAAAAATGAAACGGTACTGGCTTATGTTGCGCCCGATTCGCGCGAGGCACTGGGCTGCAATACGCGCGCGGACCTTGCGGAGGTCGACCGCATTTTTCGGGAGCGGAAGCGCGCCGAGCTGATGAATGACGGAGTCAGCATCCAGCTTCCGGAAACGGTTTTGATCGACCAAGACGTAACCGCCGGGGAAGATACCGTGCTCGAGCCCGCCGTGCAGCTACTCGGTAAGACGAAAATCGGCGAGCGCTGCACGATTCGTACCGGCAGCGTGCTGAGTGACACCATCGTTGGCAACGATGTAATTGTCGAACCTCATTCCGTCATCGCTCAAAGCCGGCTGGATGACAACGTCACGGTGGGCCCGTTTGCGCGTCTACGCGCTGGAACACACCTCAAGAGCGGATCGCGCGTAGGAAACTTTGTCGAGACCAAGAAAGTCACAGTCGGCGAAGGCGCGAAAGTTCCGCATCTTACCTACCTCGGCGACGCGCACGTCGGAGCCAAAACAAACATTGGAGCCGGCACGATCACCTGCAATTACGACGGTTTCCAGAAACATCCGACGAATATCGGAAAAGGAGTATTTATCGGCAGCGATTCGACACTGGTGGCGCCGGTGCGCATCGGCGATGGCGCCTACGTCGCCGCCGGTTCCACGATCACCGAAAATGTCCCTCCGGACGGTTTGGGCATCGCGCGCGGCCGGCAAGTCAACAAACCGCGCTGGGCTTCGCGCAAACGCCGCGAACTGGCCGCGACGGAACATCCGAATAAGAAAGCTCGCCTTCGGAAGAAATCGAAAGCACGGCCCAAGAAATCCCGGCGCCGCTGAACGCGGGCCCACGCTTCATGGGTTAGCAGCGAAATAGGGGTCCGTAAAATGCCGACTACGCGCGGCCTACAAACCCAGCGAGCCGGAAAACTTGACGCGGGCTTTGCCGGAGTCGCCCCGCTCGATGCGGCCGATGCGGAAGAATTTTTCGCGCCGGCGCTTCAAATCCACTTCCACTGGCCTCACATTTTGCGGTGGAACCACCAGGATCATCCCCACACCCATGTTGAATGATTGCAGAAGCTCGTCGGCGTCGATTTTGCCGAGCTTGGCCAGATACTTGAAGATCGGCAGAACCGGCCAGGCAGCCAGATCGATTTCAGCCCGCACGCCGGAGGGCAGCACACGCGGCAGGTTCCCGGGGATGCCGCCGCCGGTGATATGCGCCAGCGCGGACACCCAACCGCGCGCAAGAATATCTTTCAGGGCCGGCGCGTAACAGAGATGCGGCTTGAGCAGCTCTGCGCCGATCTTATTGCCGACTTCGGCGACGTACGTATCGGGCTTGAGTTTGGCAATTTCAAACACCAGCTTCCGCGCAAGCGAATACCCGTTGGTATGCAAACCGGCGGAAGGCAGCGCAAGGAGCGTGTCACCGGGCTTCACATTTTTCCCGGTGACAATCTTCTTGCGATCGACGCCTCCAACGATGAAGCCTGCGAGATCGTATTCGCCGGGAGGATAGAAGCCGGGCATTTCCGCGGTTTCTCCCCCAATCAGCGCGCAGCCCGCCTTGCGGCAGGCCCGGCTCATGCCTTCGACAAGCTGCTCGACCACATTCGGATCGAGTTTGCCCATGGCCAGGTAATCCAGAAAAAACAACGGCTCAGCGCCCTGCACAAGAATGTCGTTGATGCAATGGTTGACCAAATCTCCGCCGACCGTCGAATGCACTCCGGTAGCCATGGCCACTTTCAGTTTAGTGCCGACTCCGTCCGCGCTGGAGACCAGCACCGGCTCTTTCCATTTCTTATTGTCCAGCGCGAACAACGCGCCGAATCCGCCGATGCCTCCGAGCACGCCCGGCGTGAAGGTTCTACTCGCGTGGTGGCGGATGCGCTGCTTGGCGGCGTCTGCGACGGCGATGTCCACTCCGGCGTCGGCGTATTTCATGAGCGTCCTGCTGGTGTTGGTTTATCGTACGGGCGCACGGAAGTTTCTGCCGTTCTCTTTCGGGAGAGTATCTTGCGTGCCGCCGGCGGGTTCGGCAACACTTGTTCGTTCTTGCCGGGGACAGTCAGCCTAAAAAGTCCGGAACAATCTCTTCCAACGCACCAAGCCCGGATGTACCAGCGCGTTCGCGTAGGCAAAGAAGCGCTCGCGAATCTGGCCGGGCTCCCAAGCGTCCGGGGGAACATCGAGCGACATGTATATCATCACCGGCGTGCCGATAATGTCTTTGCGCGGCACGCAGCCCCAAAAGCGGCTGTCGTAGGAATTACCGCGATTATCGCCCATCACGAAATAACAGTTGTCCGGAACTTTGTACGGCTGGCGCAGATCGTAAGGCTCGGTGCGGCCGGTGGTGTACTTTTCCACGAGTCTTTGGCCATTCACCCACACCGAACCGTCGCGGATTTCGATGGAATCTCCCGGCAGGCCGATAACGCGTTTGACGTAATCCGGCGTATCCGGCGCAAAGGGCGGCTTGAAAATAATCACCTGCTGGCGACGCGGATTGCGCCACAGCGGTACGTGCCAATTGGTGAAAGGCACGCCAGCGTCGTAGCCGATGCGGCTCATGATCAGGTGATCTCCGATGAGCAGGGTATTTTCCATGGAGCCGGAGGGAATCACGCGCGCCTGTCCGATCGTGCCGTTAATCAGCAAAAACACCAACGCTACCCAGAACCAGGCGATGATCTCGCGCTGCACTTTTTGCCCTACGGGCACGTTGGGCTGCGCTTCCTTCTTGGGCTTGGGGTCAGCTTTCATGTTCCACCGCCACGGGATGTTCGATTGGTGCTTCACTAGCGTTGCCGTTCATCGCGTCACCTGTCTTGTTCACAATGCCTTTGCGCACTTCCAGTTGCACGAGGTCCGTTGGATAAACGCCGGTGTAGCAGGAAGTGCAGTAGTGGCCCCTCGTGTCGTTCACCGCTTGTTTCAACCCGGCAAGCGAAAGGTAGCCCAGCGAATCGGCCCCGATGAATTTGCAGATTTCTTCCGGTGTGCTCGAGGAGGCGATCAGCTCTTCGCGCGTAGGCGTGTCCACGCCGTAATAGCAAGGCGAAATCGTGGGCGGACAGCTGATGCGCATGTGCACTTCTTTGGCGCCGGACTCGCGCACCATGCGGACGATTTTGCGACTGGTGGTGCCGCGCACGATGGAGTCGTCTACCAGCACCACGCGTTGGCCTTCAATCAGGCTGCGGATGGGATTGAGTTTTAGCTTTACGCCAAAATTGCGGATGGCCTGCGAAGGCTCGATGAACGTGCGTCCGATGTAGTGATTGCGGATCAAGCCCATTCGAAACGGGATGCGGGACTCCAACGCGTAGCCGACCGCCGCAGGCACTCCCGAGTCCGGAACAGGCACGACAATGTCGGCATTCGCGGGATGCTCTTTGGCCAGCGTGCGGCCGAGCGCTTCCCGGCTTTCGTTTACGGAGCGGCCAAAGATGATGCTGTCCGGCCGCGCGAAATAAACGTGCTCGAAAATGCATTGATGGAGCGGCTTTTCCGGCGCGAAGTGAATGGACTCGATGCCGGACCGCGAGATGCGCACCATTTCGCCGGGCTCGATTTCGCGCACGTACTGCGCATTGAGCAGATCGAACGCGCATGTTTCCGACGCCACTAGCCAGGAATCGCCGAGCCTGCCGAGATTCAGCGGGCGGAAGCCGCGCGGGTCGCGCACCGCAATCAACTCGTCGGTGGTGAGCACCAGCAGCGAGTACGCGCCTTCCACCTGGTTCAGAGCGTCGCCCAGCGCACCGGAAAGATTGCGCGCTTGCGAACGCGCCAGCAAATGCACAATCACTTCCGTGTCGCTGTTGGTCTGGAAGATCGAGCCTTTGTGCTCCAGTTTGCGCCGCCACTCCGCGGCGTTCGTCAGGTTGCCGTTATGACCGAGCGCCACTTTGCCCTTGTTGCAGTCGATCATAATGGGCTGCGCGTTCAGCAGCGCCTTGTCGCCCGCAGTGGAGTAACGCGTGTGGCCGATGGCCAGATTGCCGGGAAGCTCTGCCAGCACCGCCGGCGTAAATATTTCTTCGACCTCGCCCATCGCCCGGTGCAGATGCAGCGCGCTCCCGTCGCTGGAGACGATTCCAGCCGATTCCTGTCCGCGATGTTGCAACGCATAAAGGCCGAGATAGGTCAGCTTCGACGCCTCTTCATGCCCAAACACGCCGAACACACCACATTCGTCGTGAAAACGGTCGTCGGCGTAAGCGAGCTTTTGCATCATTTCTCGTGTTGACGAATGGTGATCAATGAGCCTTGAGTGTGCGCTCGAGCGAATGGGCCCAGACGTCGTGCAACTTGGCGACGGAAGTCTCGATCACCGCGCTCCCTTTATATTCGATGCGGAAAGCATCGCCGCGGATGACCTGGCCAATCTGGTGCGCCGCCACTCCACATTGTCTCGCAATCTCAAGAACGCGAGCAAGCGAAGTTGGTGCAGCCGATACTACGATGCGCGCGCCGCGTTCGCCGAAGAGAGCATACTCGGCCGGACAGGATTCCTCCGGCAGATTGATCTGGGCGCCCAGTTGCAGCGCTGCGTGTTGCGAACTTGCCGCGCAGCAGCATTCAGCCAGTGCAACGGCGATGCCTCCGTCGCTAACGTCGTGCGCCGAACGCACCGCGCCGCTCGCGGCGAGCGACACCAAGCATTCTTGCAGGCGCTTTTCGGCCGCCAAGACCACAGCTGGCGGCTCGCCGGCGACAATGCCGGCAATCGTTTTGGAATATTCGCTGGACGAAAACTCCTGGGCCAATGTTGCCGTCGCCCGATCCGTTGACCGAGCAGCATCGAACAGGATAATCAGGTCGCCTTCTCGGCGAAACGCGATCTTCAGCACGCGCGAAGCGTCTTCGAGAATGCCGAGCACACCTATCACCGGCGTCGGATAAATCGACTTGCCTAGCGTCTCATTGTAGAAGCTGACGTTTCCGCCGGTAATCGGTGTGCCCAGCTCATTGCATGCGACGGTGAGGCCGTCAATCACTTCGCTGAATTGCCACATCACTTCCGGTTTTTCCGGACTGCCGAAGTTGAGGCAGTTGGTCGCCGCCATGGGACGCGCGCCGCTCGCCGCTACATTGCGAGCCGCTTCCGCCACGGCGTGCATTGCTCCCACGCGTGGATTCAACTGACACCAGCGGCCGTTCCCGTCCGTGGAAAGCGCCAGAGCGCGCTTGACGACGCCGGTCTCCGGATCTTTTATTCGAATAACGGCGGCATCGCTCGCGCCGGGTCCGGCGAGCGTGTTGGTGCGCACCGATGTGTCGTACTGCTCGGTGATCCAGCGCTTGGATGCAATTGCCGGCGAACCCAGGAGTTTCACGAAATTCGCGGTGAGATCGGTGCCTGCGGCAGAAAACGAAAACCAGGCCGCCGGCGTTTCGTTGCGCAGTGGGGGCTGCGCGATCGGCCGACGATACACCGGCCCTTCCTCGGCCAGCGGATGCGCCGGAATCTCCGCCGCCAGCTTGCCGCGGTCTTTCACGCGCAGCAATCCACCGTCGGTCACTTCGCCGACCACCACCGCATCGAGCCCCCACTTCGTGAACACGTCGAGGACTTCGCGCTCGCGGCCCTTCTCGGCAACCAGCAGCATGCGCTCTTGCGATTCGCTGAGCATGATTTCGTAAGGCGTCATGCCCGATTCTCGCTGCGGCACTTTGGCCAGATCGATCTCGACGCCGGTGCCGCCGCGCGAGGCCATCTCGGTCGTCGAGCAGGTTAGCCCCGCCGCGCCCATATCCTGAATCGCCACGACTGCACCCGTCTGCATCGCCTCGAGGCAAGCTTCCAGCAGCAGCTTCTCCATGAAGGGATCGCCAACCTGCACGTTCGGCCGCTTCTGTTTCGATTCTTCGGTGAATTCCGCGGAGGCCAGCAGCGAAGCGCCGTGAATGCCGTCGCGCCCCGTTTTCGCGCCAGCGTAAATCACCGGATTGCCAGTCCCGCGCGCCTTGGCGAAAAACAAATCTTCCTTCTTGGCGATCCCGAGAGCCAGCGCGTTCACCAGCGGATTTTGCGAGTAGCAGGGCTCAAAGCCAACTTCGCCGCCGACGGTTGGCACGCCAAAACAATTTCCGTAGTTCGCAATCCCGCGAATCACGCCATCGAGAATGCGCCGATTTTTCGCGGCTTCCTCTTCGCTGACGCCTTGGCCGGCGACGATGGGACCAAATCGCAACGAATCGAGCACCGCCACCGGACGCGCGCCCATCGTGAAAATGTCGCGTAATATGCCGCCGACGCCGGTGGTCGCGCCCTGAAACGGCTCCACGTAGCTCGGATGATTGTGCGATTCGATTTTGAACGCGGCGACCAGCCCGTCGCCGATATCCACCACGCCGGCGTTCTCGCCCGGCCCTTGCACCACCAGCTTGCCGCGCGTGGGCAGCCGCTTCAGATGCACTTTGCTCGATTTGTAAGAGCAGTGCTCGCTCCACATCACCGAAAAAATCCCCAGCTCCGTAATGTTCGGCTCGCGCCCCAGGATCTGCTTCACCCGCGCGTATTCTTCCGCCGTCAGGCCGTGCTCCGCCGCGATTTCCGGCGTGACCCTGATTTCCGTGCTAGCCGTCGCCATGTCTGCGCCTAGAATCAACGGGGCGCAGCATGCTGCGCCCCTACAAGAGAATTCCGCTGTTTCAGAGAAATCAAGCGGTCGCCTTTGCCGCGCCGACCAGCGCTTCGACCATGGAGCGGAAAATCACCAGCCCATCGGCGGAGTCCAGCGCTGATTCAACAGCGCGCTCCGGATGCGGCATCAGGCCCGCGACGTTGCGCTCCCGATTGCAAATTCCGGCAATGTTGGCGGTGGAGCCGTTGGGATTCCCCGCCACGTCATCGGTTCCCTCGGGAGTGGTGTAGCGAAAAATCACCCGGCGATTTTTCTCGAGGTCCGCAAGAGTTGCTTCGTCGCAAGTATAGTTCCCGTCGCTATGCGCGATGGGAATCTTGAGAATTTGGCCCTTCGTGGCGGCATTCGTGAAGGGCGTGTCCGTTTGCTCCACGCGGATGTAGACGTGGCGGCAGATGAAGCGCAGTCCGCTGTTGCGCATCATCGCGCCCGGCAGCAGGCCCGCCTCCAGCAAAATCTGGAACCCGTTGCAGACCCCCAGCACCATCCCGCCGCTCTTCGCGAACTTGCTGACCGATTTCATCACCGGAGAGAATCGCGCAATCGCTCCCGTACGCAGATAATCCCCATAAGCGAACCCGCCGGGCAGGACAATCGCCTCGCAATTGGCAAGGTCCTGCGACTGGTGCCAGATGAACTCGACAGGCTTTTTCAGGATGTTGCCGATAGCGTAAAACGCGTCGTGATCGCAGTTGGAGCCCGGAAAGACAACTACTCCAAATTTCATGCTGTGATCGCTCCCTGAGGCATCTGGGGAAAACCCATTTTACCACATCCAGCCCATGCATCTCCGGCATTTCCAAATCCAGGTGGTCGGTCCGTTTCCGATTAGCCGGCCATCCCCGGAACATCGTCATTCTCTTCTCACAGCGCCGTTTGGAGCCGCTTCTAGCCCAGTGAGCTCTGTGCGGCTTGAGCTCTCATGCGGTGCCACAAGCGAACCCTGCTTATCGTGTGCAACGTTTCTGCGGAAGCCATCTCTGGGGGCCGCCATTCGAACGCCTTTCCGGCAGCCGCTGGAGTTGGAAAGAGGCCCGATCTGCCCGTCATCCGTGACCACAGCCCCGTGGAAGGGCATTCACTTTCGCGAGTTGGCTGCTCTCCCGACCTTCTCACATTCAGCTAAAACTCGCTTGATTTGATCCCCTATCCACTCTTTGCTTAACTCCTGCCGAAAACCAACCTCAACTCTTCCGGCGTAGGGTCGGGTGAACTTGATGAGCGCAAAGTTCCGCTCTGATAACGATGCCGCCATTCGCCCATGCGCCAGGGCGTCTCGCAGGTCCACGAGGGACAGATCCAATGCCAATTGCCCATCGCTGATCGCTCGGTTATATCGCTTGATTAGATGCGTTAACGAATCCCACCTCGTAATCGCGTTCTCAGGAAGCACATCCCCAAAGGTCATGGTGTCCAGGTCAGTTCCAGGAGCCAGCGGCTCGTGCGGAGGATCGCGTCGCTCATAAAGGAAGGCCCGCAAGGCGTACTCGAGACACTGAAAACTCACGAGCAGCTTTCCTATCATCGTGGCGTGTTCGCTCAAATCCATTTGACATCTGCGTTGCGAATCGCTGGGCTAACGAGGAAGTGCAGATTCTATATCAATGCGGTCCATCCATCGAACGCCCAAATCCTCTCAAGCGGCGCAACTTGCTCGCGTGCCCGGAAAGCGTCCCGCGAAGTTGGCTTCGCTCAAAATCCCTTGTGGAAAATCGGAAGCTCTTTTGGCCCTTGCCGCCGATCGCAACGCAGGTGACGGTGTAACCGGAAATCCGTGATGGTGACGTCCGGAAGGAGATCGCGAAGGGCTTCGCTGCCCACCCGGTGGACATCGCCGCGGGAGCAGCCCAAGGCACGCGACCAGCGCGGTCATCATGATGGGGCGGAGCCGCGAGGGCGACGGCCAGCTTAAGCAGCGGTCAAGGTTGGCCGAATTTGTGACGATTTCTGTATGCCTCTAGACTGTATTTATACGATTTGCTTTCTCGTTTCTATCCGTATTAATGTGCCTAGCGGCGCGAACCCTGGTGTTTGATGCCCAGCGGCTAACCTAACGGGCTTCGCGAACTCGGAGGAGAATGCGTGCGCATCTGCCGGAATGTCTTGGTTTTCCTTGCTCTCTTATTCTTGCCGGCGGTCCCGTCCCGTGCTCAAGGCTCTGCAAATTCCAGCGCTGGCACTGGTTCAGAGTACTTTGCAAACTGGTTCAACCGCGTGGATCAGACGCAGGCGGAACAGCCGCATTGGGCGACACCTCTTGCCACTACGACACCTCGTCTCGAAGAAGAGTTTCGCTACGATACTTTCTGGCAGACCAACAACAGCGGCATCACAACTCAAAACTATGGAGGAGCAAAGGGACTAGAGCTAATCCCCGCTGAGCGTATCGAAGTGATTCTCGTGGTGCCGCCAGCCTATATCGTGCATAACAACCCCGCCGTGAAGGATGGATTTGGTGATTGGGGCTTCCTGGTGAAGTACCGGATTCTTTCCTCGAATGAAGACCATGGAAAGTACATATTAACGGCGTTCTTCCAGACGACTTTCCCCACGGGCCAGTACAAGAATGGAGCGACGAACGCGATCATCACCCCTACCATCGCCTATGGGAAGGGCTTCGGAGCATTCGACATTCAAGGCACGCTGGGCGTGACCTTGCCGACCGGCAACGAGGCCACGATTGGCCGCACCGTTCCGTGGAACAATACGCATTTCCAAGACGGCCCGAACAATGGGAAGACGCAAGTTTTCATGACCCCCGGCTTGGTCATCGGAAGGCTCCATCTTTGGAAGAGATTTGCGCTGACCGTCGGTGGGGGAATCCAAATCGCCACGACTCAGTTCCACACCAACAAGCACAACGGCATTTTGTCGGTCCGCTTCCCATTCTAGTGGCGAGAGAGAAATAGAGATTGCACCATTCCCCAGGCCAGCGGCCGATCAACACTATTGACGCTGGCTGGCTATACCTTCCTGCGACAGCTCGCGTTGCGCTGCGCGGGACCCGGCCAATTCCGTGCTTCGTCCGTGGTGCACCACAAGATGCAGCAGAAACATCAGCACCAGGACTCCTCCGAAAGTGACCACGATGGTTGCACCAGTGGGCGTATCGAGCAGGACGCTCAGATAGCAGCCCAGCGCCGATACCAGCGTCCCCATGGTCCAGCCGATGGCGAGGCGTGGACCGATGCGATCGGCAAAAAGCATGGCGCCCACGCTGGGAACAATCAGATAGCAAAAGACCAGCAGCACGCCGGCGATGGCCACCGATGAAGTAACGACAAATCCAAAAGAAGCGTAGAAAAGAAAATCCCAGAAGCGCACGCTTACACCCAGGCTCTCCGCTTTCTCGTGGTTCAGGGAAATCAGCAGAAACTTTTTGCGAAATACGTAATGGAAAATGCCGACCAGCGCATACAGAATCGCCGTCTTGCGCACTTCCGGCCAGGAAACCGCCAGGATATTTCCGACCAGCATGTCCTTGAGGTGCTCGGTCTCGCCGGTGGCCTTGCTCATCAGCAGAATGGCCATTGCAGAGGCCACCGAATAGGCGATGCCGATGAAGGCTTCTTGCGGGATGTGGCCTCGGCGCGTCCGCGCCAGCGCAAAAATGGCCGCGCCTAGAAAGGTAAATCCCAGGCTGATCCAATAGGAATTCCGGCCGTGCGGGTCCATGCCGGCTACGATGGCCACTGTGGCGCCCAGCGCGGCTATCTGCGCCAAGGCCAGGTCCACGAAGATTACCCCGCGCTCCACCACATGCACGCCGAGGTAGGCGTGGATGCCCGTCAAGATCAGGCTGGCCACGAACGGCGCGAGCAGAAAAAGAAAAATCTCCATCGGCAGGGTCTCCTGAATCTAGTGAGTGGCGTCAAACGCCTGCTTCAGCTTGCTGATGTCATAATCAAACAGCTTGAAGTAATCGGTGATTTCTTTTTCGCCCCCCACCGACGGCGGCAGCACGAGCACCTGCGCGCCTGTTTCGCGTCCGACCGCATTCGGCGTCTTCAAATCGAAATAGGGTTCCACTACGATTACCTTCACATTTTCGCGCTTCATCAGTTGCATCAACTCGACGGTGTGCTGCGGGCTGGGCGGAATACCGGGGCGGGGTTCGACGTAACCCGCCACATTCAAGTGAAAATGCTCCGCGAAGTTTGGCCAGGACCGATGATAGGTCACGATTTTGCGCCCTGCGTACGGTTTCATCTGCGCCATCCAGCGCTCGTCCGCTTGCTTCAGGCGCCGCTCGAAATCAGCATAGCGTTGCGCGAAGTACGCCGCGTCTTCCGGACGCATCTCAGCCAGTTTGTCCGCGATGCCGTTAGCGATGCGCAAGCCGTTTTCCGGGTCCAGCCAGTAATGCGGATTCCCCAGAGGGTGCACATCGCCTTCGGCGCGGGTCACTTGCCCGGTAGGAATTTCCAGGATTTTTGCGAAGCGAGAGGCATCCAAATATCCCGGCGCGGCCACCTGTATCTTTGGATTTGTCGACTGCGTGATCAGCGGCGGCAGCCAGCCAATTTCCAACTCGAGCCCGACAACGATCAATAGGTCGGCGCGCTTCAATTTCAAAAGGAAGCTGGGCTTGGCATCGACGAAATGCGGATCCTGGTAGCCGCGCGCGATCGATTCCGCTTCTACCTTGTCGCCGCCGACTTCCTCGGCCAGCGCGGCGAGGTCCGTGGTCGCGGTCATGATCTTCACTTTGCCGGCCGCGCGTGCGGGCGCCGGTCCGAGCAGCGTCAGTGAAAACGCCAGCGCCGTGAAAACCGCGGTCACGCGCGTGCCGAAAGTACATCTGTGCATAACGTTTCTCCCCGAGTGCCGAAAAGCTAGAACGGGTGCGCCCCGTGCGCGCCCATGACGAATAAAAACTGGAACAGAAACTCGTTCGCGTTCGAGAAATCGCCGGGATTGGCGAGCGCGAGATGCCCAAAGCGGTATTGCCCACGGATCTGGCTGAACTCACTGGGCCAATAGGTAAGGATACCGGAAAAGCCGG
>WNFS01000469.1_pt1 | contig 29307 bp, 27 predicted proteins | sample 5400141 | NCBI WGS metagenome assembly WNFS01 (sample SAMN13153358, study PRJNA577476) | soil metagenome | isolation source: 60 cm saprolite under Madrone tree | place: USA:California | collected 2016-06-14
CAAGAATTTTGTAAAGGGGTGACATGACCGAAAAGCGTCTCGAGCTGGTGCGCGGCCTGGGCGCGTGGGCGTCCGCGGCGATCGTCGTCGGCACGATGATTGGCACGGGGATTTTCCTCAAGCCGGCGGAAATGGCGCGCGAAGGCCGCAGCGTCTCCGTCGTTTTCGCGGCCTGGATTGTCGGGGCGATTCTTTCCATCTTTGGCGCGTTTTCCTTCGCCGAATTGGGATCGATGATCCCGGAAGCCGGCGGCGAGTACGCCTATCTGCGCCGCGCCTTCGGACCGGTTTACGGTTTCGTCTTTGGTTGGATGCATTCCATCGTCGGCCGCCCCAGCTCCCTGGCCTCTATCGCCGCCGGGATGATGCGCTTCCTCAGCTTTCTCCTCCCAGGAATCGCCCTTCCACTCTTCACGGTTCACATCGCCCTTCCTGGCCTCTCCGGTTGGATTAAACCCTACGATTTTGTTTTCACCTGGGCGCAGCCGCTCGCGGTCGTGTGGCTGCTGATCATGACCGGCGTCAATTATCTCGGCGTGCGGCTCGGCGGTGCAGTCCAGGTTTTTCTCACCACGATCAAGATAACTTCTGTTGCGGTGGTGATTGCCGTGGCGTTCTTTGCGCCTGCAAGCACGCAGTCGAGCGCGGTACAACCTTTTTGGCCTGCGGCGGGAATGGGGGGCGGCGCTATTTTCAGCGCGTTTCTTGCCGCACTGGCCGCCGCTTTGTGGGCCTACGATGGGTGGGAAGACCTGAACCTGGTCGGCTCCGAAGTGGAAAATCCGCAGAAAAATTTCCCGCGCGCGCTGGTCGGCGGAGTCGGATTTGTCGCCGTGATTTATCTGCTGTTCAGCGCGGCTTGCTTGAAAGTGCTGCCGTTTGAAAGCGTGGCTGCTTCGCAGCACATTGCGTCCGATGTCGTAGCCCATATTGAAGGGGCTACGGCCGCCGGTTGGATTACTCTTGCGATGGTCATTTCCGCGCTGGGCTCGATGAATTCGTCGGTCTTGAGCGGCGCGCGTGTGGGTTACGCGATGGCCCGCGATGGAATCTTTTTCAAAATCGTGGAAGGCATACACCCTAAGTTTCGCACGCCCGGCCGCTCGCTCATTTTTCAGGGCGTGCTGGCAAGTTTGATGGCGCTAACCGGCACGTTTGAAGAGCTGACCAATCTTTTTATTTTTGCCGCCTGGATCTTCTATGCTTCTGCCGTCGTCGCGCTCTTCCGAATGCGCAAGACCGAGCCCGATCTGCCGCGCCCCTATCGCTGCTGGGGCTATCCCTGGGTCCCGGGCCTGTTCGTGGTGGGCGCACTCGCGCTCACGTTCAATATCTGGCTCGAACGCCCCGGCCGCTCTTCGATCGGCTTGCTTCTGATTCTCGCGGGACTTCCCTTTTATCGCCGCTGGAACCGGTCTCTATCAACTGCCGGCAACTCTCCGGGAATCCAGCCGTCGTGAAAGAAAGAACTGTGCCAGCAGTCCACCGGCAAGAAGCGCCGCCCCTGGGGCCAGAACCCACCCAAATAAGCCAACGAACAAGGCACCGAACATGATGTTGTGGGCGAGGCGATCGTTGAAGATGGCCATCACCGGAAGCGCCAGCAAGAAAAAGACCAAGTAAGGCAAGACTGGAAAAACAATAGTAGAGAACACTGCGCGCCGCGAGCCTCCAGCGCGACTCGACAAAAATGCTCCCATTGCACCGATCACCGGCAACGACAGCAGCCAGGGAACATAGACCATTAACGCAGGAGCGACGAAAGTCCATCGGCTCTTGCCGTCCCAGCCGAACAGCCAAGGCTTCGGACCAAATATCTGGATCAGCGCGAGAAGCCCCATCGAGAGCAAGAGAGTCAACAGGCTGGGCACCCATAATTGTTTAACGCGATTCGTCATCATGCTCTCCTTTGTCCTGGCTGTTTGAATCCTTCGGCGCAAATTCTGCCAATCTTCGACTTCAGATAAGGTCTGGCGCACGGCTCGTTCTTCCGGCATTCCCTGCCTGCGCAATTCTTCGCAACTCTCTTCCAGGTGCGCCGCGAGTTCTGCAATCACTTCGGCCCTCTCTGTTGGCTCCAGGGAAAGACCAATAAGATGTTGTTCAACGAGCGCCTCCCAATCACGCATGCGACACCTTGGTCAGTCGCCGCAGCGCGCCGAAAAGTTCCGCCCATTCCTTCCGCAGCGGTGACAGTTTCTTCTTCCCCGCCGGAGTCAGGCGGTAACACCGTTTACGCCGCCCCGACGCACTGATTTCCCATGCGCCGCGAATCCAGCCGCGCTGCTCCATGCGGTAGAGCATGGGGTACAGGGCCGCGAGCGTGAAGCGCAGCGCGCCTTTGGTTTGCTGCTCGATGCGGCGCGCCATTTCGTAGCCGTGGAGAGGGCCGTGTTCGAGAACGCTGAGAACCGCGAGTTCCGCGGTACCGCGTTTGATTCCTGTTCCAATCATAGGGCTCTCCCTTACATATAAGACTCTTATATATGAAGCGGGAATTGTCAACTGGCCACTGGAACGGGTGTCCAAAGGAAAACGCCTGAGGCGACGGACTAAACCGAGGCGGTGCGGGCGGTGCCTGCGCTAATGGTGATGGGCAAAATGGCGGTTTCGGCCTCGCGGGAAACTTCGATCGCGGGCTGGAAAAGTTTGGCGAGGGCTTCGACGCCGGCGGCGACGCGTGGGCCGGGGCGCGAAAAGTAGCTGCTGGCTTCGAGGGCGTAGACGCGGCCGTTTCGAACTGCCGGAATAGCGTGCCACGGCTCAGGGAATGACATGGACCTGTATTCATCGCGTGCCCGCTCGGCGGCGTAGCCGCACGGGGCGATCAGCAGGATTTCCGGCGCGGCATCGATCACATCTTCGATGGCAACTCGAAAGGAAGGCGTGCGGGCGCGGCCGAAAACGTCTTTGCCCCCTGCAAGGTGGATCATTTCCGGAACCCAGTGGCCGCCGACGTAGAACGGTTGCAGCCATTCCAGAAAGGCCACGCGCGGGCGATCCGCTGCCGCTTCCAACTGCTGCTCGAGCGCACCGAGACGCGCGCCGATCTGCTCCAGCAACGCTTCCGCCTGAGGACCGCGGCAGGATTCCTCTCCCACCCAAAGAATGTCGCGCCAGACGTCCAGCAAATCCTGGGGATTGAGGCAGAGAACTTCCGGGCGCCGGTCAAAACGCGTAAGCGCGGTAGCGAGATCATCGGGAGAGGCGGCGCAAACGTGGCAGAGATCCTGAGTGATGATCAGATCCGGGGCCAATGCCTCCAGCACCTCGGCGTCGACAGCGTACAAACTTTCGCCGCGATAAACGTACTCGCGAACAAGGGCATCGATTTCCGAGGGGGAAGCACCATGCGGCATGCGCGAATGAATGACCACGGGCTTGGTGCGGGCGGGCGGCGGGAAGTCACATTCGTGGCTGACGCCCACAATTTCGAGGTCCAATCCGAGCGCAAAAAGAATCTCGGTAGCCGACGGCAGCAACGACACGATCCGCATTATGGGCACAACTTTAACACAACTTTGGCGAAGGCTATTTGTAGAGGAAATATTTGCGGCGGATTTGGTCGAAGGTTGATAGAGAAGTGGCCCAGCTGGCGACGATTTTTTCGGGAGCTGCGCCAGATTGCAATTGCTGGATGGTGTCGGAGTTTCCGATGAGCAACAGGAGTTTCTCGGGATCGAACTGCTGAGGATAGAGTCTGTGCAAAATCATGGCAATCTCCAGGCCCATGCGCATCGAGCGCACCGCGCCGCGCTCGGTAATGCGCACCGCTACGCCGCCGCAACGTTCGCCGCTATAGAGACCGACGATGGGGATAAAGGGTTGCGCGGTGAAATGCAGACCGGGAAGATGACGCCCGTTCAGTGCGGAGGCGACATCGTCGCCGTTGAGCCAGGGAGCCCCAAATTCTTCAAACGGGGTTTGCGTGCCGCGACCGACGGAGACACCGGCGTTTTGCAGAATTTCAATGCCGGGGTAAAGAATGGAACCCTTCGTAGTGCGGAGATTCGGCGAGGGCGGAATCCACTTGATGCCCGTGCTCTCAAAGAAATAGTTGCGGTGCCAGTTTTTCATGGCGATGACGTGAAGATCGGCGCCGACGTGATTCTCGGCGTTGAAAAGCTGGGCGAGCTCGCCGATCGTCAGGCCGTACCGCACCGGCGATGGAAAATATCCGACGAAATTTGTTTTGTCGGCGTCGAGCATCGGGCCTTCCACGATTTCACCGCCGAGCGGATTGGGACGGTCGAGAACGAAGAAAGCGATCTGGCGTTTGGCGGCTTCCTCCATGCAATAAGCCATCGTTGCCGTGTACGTGTAAAACCGGACGCCGGCGTCCTGAACGTCGAAGACGAGTGCGTCAATGCCCTTGAGCATTTCATCCGTGGGACGGAGCGTTTCGCCATAGAGACTATGGACGGGAAGGCCGGTGGCGGGATCTTTGGAGGAAGTGATCTTTTCATCGTTGCGGCCGGCGAGGCCATGCTCCGGACTGAACAGAGCAATCAGTTGAACCCCCGCGGCATGGGATAAAACGTCAACGGTACTCCGCCCTTGCGAATCGAGGCCGGTGTGGTTGGTGATGAGGCCCACGTGCTTGCCACGAAGAGGCGCGAACTTCTGCGATTCGAGAACGTCGAGGCCGGTTTGCACTCGCGCGGCGTGACGCGAGTGTTTCGATGCTGCATGCACCGGAGCGGGTCCCAGCGCGAGAAGCGCAGCAAAGATGGTGAAATGGATGCACGTAAAACGCGCGAGCTTGAATCCAATCAAAGGGTCCCCCGCCATTGAAACCATACAATGATATTCTGGAACGCGCTGGCCGCAGCTGCGTTGAGAGCGCGATGTGCGTGTGCTATGTATAAATACAGACTGTCGGCGGCCGCTGGGGGATTCTGACCGATGGAAGGACGCCGCGTCCGCTTCTTGCTTCTGATTCCCTTCTCGATCGTTTTCCTTATGGCCTATAACGCACGCAGCCAGAGCCGCAGCACTTCGGCAAAAAAAACCGTCAGCAAGGAGGGCGCTGTTCCCGCCAAGAGCGGGGCGAAAAAATTGTTACCTGCCGCGAACGCCTGGGTGGAAAACACGCTGCGCAAGATGAGCGTCGACGAAAAGATTGGGCAGCTTCTTTTCACCACGTACCACGGAAGTTTGACGGCCACGGACACAGCCGCCTACCGGCAGGTCACGCACGACGTGACCGATCTCCACGTCGGAGGGTTCATCAACATTACGCAGGGATCGCCGCTGGGAATCGTGAAAAGCCAGGCTTATCCCACGGCGGTGCTGAACAACCAGCTCCAGGCGAAATCGAAGCTGCCGCTGCTGGTCGGCGCGGATTTCGAGCGCGGCACGGCGATGCGGCTGGATGAAGGCACGTCTTTTCCAACGGCGATGGCGCTCGCCGCTGGTGGCAATCCGAAGGACGCGTACGCGATGGGCAAAATCACGGCGCTCGAAGCGCGCGCCGTCGGAGTTCACTGGATTTATGCGCCGGACGCGGATGTAAACAATAACCCCGGAAATCCCATCATAAACACGCGATCATTTGGAGAAGATCCTGCGCGCGTAGCGGAATTTGTTTCTGAGTTTGTTCGCGGCGTGAGGGAAAATGGCGGACTGGCGACGGCCAAACATTTCCCAGGCCACGGCGACACGGCGGCAGACTCGCACATCGATCTCCCGTTGATTCGTGCCGACCGCGCTCGCCTTGATCAACTTGAACTTGTTCCCTTTCGCGCGGCAATTTCCATGCACGTCGACAGCATCATGACGGGACATCTGAACGTTCCTGCTCTCGAGCCTGATCCCAACACGCCGGCCACTTTATCGCACAGCATCCTCACCGATCTGCTGCGCAATCAGCTTGGATATCAGGGCCTCATCGTTACCGACGCGATGGACATGGGCGGAATCACCGTGCGCTACGCGCCGGGAGAAGCCGCGGTGCGCGCAGTCGTGGCGGGGGCGGACGCACTGCTGATGCCGCCGGTGCCGGACGCGGCGTTCGAAGCTTTGCAGGTTGCGGTGCACTCAGGACGCCTCTCGAAAGAACGCTTGGATGCGTCCGTCCGTAGGATTCTCCAGGCCAAAGCTCGCCTTGGCCTGAACGCGAGCCGGCTCGTGGACGTGAATGCGATCAATCAGAAATTCGGCAGCGCTGCTTGGCAGAAAGAAGCGCAGGAAATTTCGGATCGTGGCGTGACGCTGCTGCGTGATACTCCTCACCGATTGCCGCTGGATGGAACGAAGCCGTCGCGGGCGCTCTTGCTTGCGTTTTACGCCGATCCGGAACCTTTTCCGGGAGAAGATCTCGAGCGCGAATTGCGTTCGCGATTTGATTCGGTGACGACCTTGCGGGCGGACACAAGATTTGTGAACGCCAGCACTTTGAAATTGCCGCCGCCGGATTCGTATGACGTGGCGATTCTCGCGCTGTTCGTGCGCGTTAGCGATCGCAAAGGAAATGTGGATGTGCCGGCGGAGCAGGCGGCGCTGGCGGAGCAAATTTACAAAACGGGCAAGCCCGTAATTACCTTGGGGTTCGGAAGTCCGTACTTGATCGAACGGTTTCCGGAGGCGGAGACGTGGCTGGCGGCGTTCGGAATCAGCGATGTCGCGCAGATTTCGGTGGCGCGGGCGCTGTTTGGACAAATTCCCGTGCGCGGGCATCTGCCGGTGACGGTGCCGGGAGTGAATCTGAAAGCTGGATTTGGAATTGAGTTGCCGGCGAATCCGATGACGGTACTGCCCGTGGATGCACGCAACGACGCGCAATTGCAACCGGCGTACGACGTGATCGAGAAGGCGATCGCGGACAAGGCGTTTCCGGGCGCGACGCTGGCGGTTGGTTATCGCGGAAAAGTTTTGGTGCATGCATTCGGGAAATTGAGCTACGACGCGAAGGCGGCGACGACGGTACCGACGACGATGTATGACATCGCGTCGCTGACGAAAGTGGTGGCGACGACCACGCTGGTGGCGAAATTGGCGGAGGGCGACTTCGCCGTGCCGCTGGATTTGGACGCAAAGATAGAGCGGTATCTGCCGGAGTGGGCGAGTGGGCCGAACGCGGAGTGGCGGCACAGAGTGACGGTGCGGCATTTACTGACGCACACTTCGGGATTGCCGCCGTTCAAGGAGTATTGGCGGACGTCGAAGAACAAGCAGGACACGCTGACGAAGATTTTTTCTGAACCGCTGGACTACGAGCCGGGAACGAAAGAAGTCTATTCGGATCTGGGAATTATTTTGATAGCGGAGATCATCGAGCGTTTGACGGGGAGAAAGCTCGACGATTTGGCGAACAGCTACATTTTTTCGCCGCTTGGGATGAAGGACACCATGTACCGTCCGCCGAAAAAATTGTGGCCGCAGATTGCGCCGACGGAGATCGATAACAATCTGCGCCACCGTTTGGTGCAGGGCGAAGTACACGATGAAAACGCGTTTGCAATCGGCGGCGTTTCGGGACATGCGGGCCTTTTCAGCACGACGCCGGACCTGGCGGCGTTTTGCCAGATGCTGCTGAATGGCGGCGTTTACGCGCATCAGAGAATTTTGCGGCGCGCGACGATCGCGCAATTCACGACGCCGCAGCAGCTTTCCGGCGGGACGCGAACGCTGGGCTGGGCGGCGCCGACCGAGGGCGGATCGAGCGGGCATTATTTTTCGGCGCACAGCTTTGGGCACACGGGTTTTACGGGCACTTCGATTTGGATCGACCCGGACCGGCAGCTTTTTGTGGTGCTGTTGACGAATCGCGTACATCCGACGCGGGAGAATACCAAGATTCAGAAAGTGCGCGTCGAGTTGCATGATGCGGTGGTGCAGGCGCTGGGATTTGCTACCGTTGCGGCTCCGGCGAAGTGAAGCAATTCTCAGTGGTCAGTTTTCAGTTCTCAGTGAGAGGAGAAAAATCCACATATTGTTAAGGGCGGCAGATCCAGCGAAGTAGGCTCCCTCCCTTCGCGCTGCACTTCTGATTACCGAGTTCCGAGGGCTGCGGCACCCCAAGAGTGCCTGCGGCGCGGCTTCTAATACTTTTGCACTATTCCCTCGCCGCGCCTGCCCTTGTACAGTCCACCGCATTCCGGCGGTTTGTCAGCCACTCCCGCAACGAGGTGGTATCTAAATGTCCGTTCAAGCTTCTGCTCTCAACCTGCAGCCGTCCATCGTCACCACCAGTGCCTGGCGCAGCCGCGCGCTTACCGTCATTCTAATGGTCGCCATTGCCGGGATTTTCTGGGTGGATTCGCGCTACCCCGCTTTGCTCAAGCGCTACAACGCTGGCACGCATGTCAAGGCCGCTGGCGCTCTCACGTTTGGCACGGTTTACGAGGTGGACCGCAGCATGCCGCTCTCTACCCGCGTGTGGCGCACTACAGTCAACTGGCTCGACGCCAACCGCATCGGCATGACGTTTTCCTTCCTTTTCGGTCCCGCCGCGCTTGTTTTTCTCGGTACGCTCCGTCGCCGCCGCACCGGCTCGCGCTATCTGAATACCCTTTTCGGCGCGGCCGCGGGCGTCCCCTTGGCGGTCTGCACCAACTGCATCGCCCCCATCGCGCGCGGGCTCTACGCTTCCGGCATGAGCACCGAATCCGTTCTCGCCGCCATGTTTGCTTCTCCCGCGCTCAACGTCGTTGTCGTCGCGATGACTTTCGCGCTTTTTCCCGCGCCTATCGCGCTGCTCAAGCTCGCCACCGTTCTCTTCCTCATTTTCGTCTTTGCCCCGGCAGTGGCTTCCCGCCAAGGCGTCTCTGCGCCCGCCGTTGCTTGCCCCATCGAAATCCCAGTCTCAGAAAATTGGTCGCAAGCGCTCGTTTCCACCGGGCGCTCTTTCGCCAAGAGTTTCTGGTACGTCTTCCGCGTCGCCTTTCCGTTGATGATTCTCGCCGCCATCCTCGGCGCACTCGTCATCGAACTTCTTCCTCCCCAGGCGCTCATCGCGCAAGCCACCATCGGTGGCATCCTTCTCGTCGCCCTGGTCGGAGCGTTTCTTCCAGTCCCCATGGCCTTCGACGTCGCCATCGCCTACATTGCCATGACCAAAGGTGTCCCGCTTCCTTACGTCGTGACCATACTTTGCACCCTCGGCATCATCAGCGTCTTCTCGCTTTCCGTCGTCGGCAAGACCATCTCCTGGAAAGTAGCGGCCGCAACCTACGCCACCGTGGCCGCCCTCGGCACCCTCGCTGGTCTTCTTACGCGCACGCTTGGTTAGGTGCGCGCTTCATATGCATCTGTACGCGCAGGGCGGGCATGCGTTTGGGCTGCGGCGTACGAAATTTCCGATAACCGGATGGCCCCAGTTGGTGGAGACGTGGCTGAGGACGATCGGGATGATTCCGGAGTGATTCGTATTTGAGGCGCATGGGCATATACCCTGTTCAGTGCTATGGAAAGTCGATGATCCCGGATGGACTTTCGCGATTTGTAGAACAAAAACGCGCACCCTGAAGATCGTACGGTGCGGCACCCTCGAAATAGGCAAACGCCCGAAGCTTAATCGGACTACACTTTCTCATCGTCGAGGCTAGGCTAGTTTCTCAGCCTCATCTGTGGCGCCGACCTGCGGCGCAGCTGGAGGAACAATGCAGAAGCGCAGACTTGGAAAAAGCAACTTGGAAGTCTCGGCTATCGGGCTGGGCTGCATGGGAATGAGTTTTGGCTACGGTCCGGCCGGAGAAAAGCAGGAGATGATCTCGGTCATCCGGAGGGCCGTGGAACGCGGCGTCACATTCTTCGACACCGCGGAAGTCTACGGCCCGTTCACGAACGAAGAACTCGTAGGTGAAGCTCTCGCTCCGTTCCGCGGAAAAGTGGCAATAGCCACGAAGTTCGGGTTCAAACTTGACCCGAACACCGGCAAACAGGCTGGGCTGGACAGCCGGCCAGAGCACATCAAGGAGGTCGCCGAGGCCTCGCTCAAGCGCCTCCAGACCGATGCCATCGATCTGTTCTACCAGCACCGTGTTGATCCCAACGTACCGATAGAAGACGTGGCAGGAGCAGTGAAGGGCTTGATCCGGGAAGGCAAGGTGAAGCACTTCGGCCTTTCCGAGGCTGGAGTGCAAACGATCCGCCGCGCGCACGCAGTCCAACCTGTCGCCGCACTCCAGAGTGAATATTCGCTCTGGTGGAGAGAGCCTGAAGCGCAGGTGATCCCAACACTGGAGGAACTCGGGATCGGGTTCGTTCCCTTCAGCCCTCTTGGTAAAGGCTTCCTTACCGGAAAGATCAGCGAAGATACGAAGTTCGACAAAAACGATTTCCGCAACATCGTCCCGCGCTTTACGCCAGAGAACCGGAGAGCGAATCAGGCGTTGGCGGATCTACTGGGCAGATTTGCGCAGCAGAAGAAGGTGACGCCTGCTCAGATCGCACTCGCTTGGCTGCTTGGGCAGAAACCGTGGATCGTGCCGATCCCGGGCACGACCAAGCTGCATCGCCTCGAAGAAAACATCGGAGCCGTTAACGTCGGACTTTCGCCTGAAGATCTCCGCGAACTGGAGACAGCAGCCTCAAGGATCGCGGTGCAAGGTGCTCGGTACCCGGAAGAACTGCAAAAAATGGTGGGCCGCTGAGCGTTCGGCATGGCAAGCAAGAGTCGAAATTAGAAGAGTCAAAACCCCCACACGCAAACCCCGCGTATGGGGACCCAAAGGCGTTTTCGGAATTAAGGCGCGGCCATCCGCCCAGGAGTACACATGCCAGCTCGGAACGATGCTCTAAAAGATCGCCTTTCCCGATATCGCGAAATTAACATCACTGTGACCGGCAGAAAGTCAGGACGCACCATCTCAATCCCGGTTTGGTTCGTATTGGAGGACGACAAGCTTTACCTCCTGCCGGTGCAGGGGTCAGATACACAGTGGTACAAGAACGTGCTCAAAAAGCCGTCGATTCGGATCGATGCGGACGGCGCGGTGGCTGAATTGAAGGTCGTTCCTGTCACTGACGCCAAACAGGTGTCGTCTGTGGTCGAGAAATTCCGCGCCAAGTACGGGACCAACGACGTCAAGAAATACTATTCAAAGTTCGACGTTGCCGTCCTCGCTCAGATGCGCTGATCGTGCGTGATTGAAACACTGGGGCGCCCGTCCACGTTATATCTCCAAGAGGGGCCAATGTCCTATTCGCCCATACTGGTTGTGCATATTTGCGGTGGAACCTTGGGGTTGGTGTCCGGGACCGCTGCCATGTCTTTCCGCAAAGGTTCCCCCCGCCATGTGCTGGCGGGAAGGGTCTTTGTCGCATCGATGCTCACCATGGCTGTCTTCGCGGTGTACCTTGCCATCGTGAGGCATCAGCCAAGTAACATCGGCGGCGGGATTCTCACCTTTTATCTGATCGGAACGGCATGGCTGACCGCTAGGCGCAGAGACGGGGAAACGAGCCGTTTTGATTGGGTTGTGCTCCTGATTCCCTTGGCGATTGGTGTCCCCTTGTGGATGAATGGTTTTAGAGTCGTGCGCAGCGGAGCGAGATCACAAGACGGAGTTCCCGCCGGAATGATGTTTTTCATGGGTTCCGTGTGTCTGCTTGCTGCCGCGGGGGACGTGCGCATGCTGGTGCGCGGCGGTGTTTTTGGAGCAAGGCGCATCGCGCGGCATCTCTGGCGCATGTGCTTTGGACTGTTCATCGCCGCAGGGTCTTTTTTCCTGGGACCCTCAAACCGCCCTCTGAGATTGCTTTCGACAGTGGGGCTCGGGCAACATCTATCCCCGGCATTATTTAGCACAACCTTGTATTTAATTCTCACCATACTTCCGCTTGTTTTGCTGATTTTCTGGCTAGTCCGAGTGCGCTTCACAAAGGCATACAACGGAAAATCGATGGTCCCGGATAGACCTGCGCGATTGGTAGAACAAGAACCCGCACCCTGAAAAACCGTAGCGTGCGGCACCCGGACCTGGGGCACCGGCATTCGAGTGTAGCAACCAAAAGCAGCGAACGTGCATTTGGAGGTGGACAAGTGAACAACCTCAATCTAGAAAGAGACGCCGGGGATGCTTTACTATGAACTCCGTTGTTGGGTCGCTCGTTCCATCCGGTGACGCGACATCACGTGGCGCCATACCCGAAGTCTCGCTGTTTCGCCTGTATGCGTTGCGGGCCTCGTACCTTCTGATGGCCGTTGGGCTCGGGGTGTATATCTGGCCCGTCGTCCTCCACCACACAAACGAGTTCGCGGCAACGGAAGGCGTTCGATTCGGCTTGCTTGCTGGTCTCGGTGCGACGGCGGTATTGGGGTTACGATATCCACTGCAAATGTTGCCGTTATTGCTGTTCGAGCTGGTCTGGAAGGCGATATATCTCATAGCCTTTGCGCTGCCGCTATGGTCCGCCCACCAGATAAATGCGGCGGCGGCAGAAGATATAAAAGCCTGCCTGATGGTTGTTATTTTTATCCCCTTTGTCCCATGGCGCTATGTGTTCGCGCATTTCGTCCTGAAGCACGGTGATCGGTGGAAATGAGCCGTGGTGATAAGATTGGTCCCCCTGCCGCCCGCCCACAACCTTGTATTTAATTCTCACCATACTTCCTTTGATTCTGCTGGTTTTCTGGCTACTCCGAGTCCGCTTCACAAATGCATACAGGAAAATAGAAACTAGAAATTGGAAAAGGAAAAGGCGAAGAGCGGGCCGGGCTGAAGCCCGGGACCGACATAAGCGCAATGGGGCAAGAGGGTGTGGCATAATCCGCGAGGCTATTCGGAGGCGTCATGAAACCTGGGCATGCTTTCCAGCGTGGATTTGGATTTTTTTTCGCGGGCATTCTATTGCTGGCCCTTTCGACTGCGGCGCAGGACCTGGCTCCGCCCGCACCGCAGCGACTCGTGGTGCACTCCAGCATACTGAATGAGGACCGCGTAATCTGGGTGCGAACGCCGCGGGCCTACGAGCACGACAAAGCCGCTTATCCCGTGCTTTACTTGATGGACGGCCCCGCACACATCAACGAGATTGGCAGCACTATCGACTTTCTGGCAGAAAACAACCGCGTGCCACCGATGATCGTGGTGGGCATCGCCAACACCGACCGGACCCGCGACCTGACACCGACGCACTGGGACATGAAGAGACTCGATGGCACGGTGAACGCCAATCCCACCAGCGGCGGGGGAGACCACTTTCTGGATTTCATCCAGAAGGAGTTGATGCCGCGGATCGAGAAGCGCTACCGGACGTCGTGTTATCGCATGTTTACAGGACACTCTCTCGGCGGCCTGGTGGTGATTCACACGTTGATCACCCGCCCTGACCTTTTTTCGGCGTACATCGCGGTGAGTCCCAGCCTGCAATGGGATGAGCAGCGAACGCTGCATCAGGCGCAACAGTTCTTCGCGGAGCAAGCGGAGCTAAAGAAAGCGCTGTTCTTTTCGCTGGGCAACGAGGGCAACACACCCAATCCCATGGGCGAGGGCTTCGACCAGCTCCAGAAGACGCTGAAAGCAAAAGCTCCGAAGGGTTTTCACTGGGACTCGGCGCGCTATCCCGACGAGACCCACGGTTCCACGGTGCTGCTCGCCCACTATGCTGGCTTGCGAACGGTGTTTGCCGATTGGCAGATGCCGGTGAATCCGCAGGACGGCGGTCCGGAGGGTGGCCTGGCGGGAGTCGAAAAACACTATCAAGATCTATCCGAACGCTACGGTTGTGCTATGCGGCCGCCGGAGAGTCTGGTCAACCAACTCGGCTACCAATTGATGGGGCAGAAGCAACTGGACGAAGCCATTCGCGCGTTCCAGCGCAACGTGGAACTCTATCCCGATTCCGCCAACGTTTACGACAGCTTGGGAGAAGGTTACGAGAACGCCGGCAAGCTTGATGTGGCGATCCAAAACATCGAGAAAGCGATTGCGCAGGGCGGTCTAATCGGCGACCCCAACCTCGATCTGTACAAAGAACACTTGAAGCGAGTTCAGGTGGCCAAAGCAGCCGCCGATAAGGCTACTGGCCCCAAGTAGTGCGCAGCTCCGGTCTGCGCGCGCTCGGAAATCAGGGACAGGAAAGCAGGGACAGACGGGAAGTTCTCTGAAATTGGTCCGACATGACTCGTTTGGAAAACCGGGGACAGACGGGAAGTTACACTTTCGCTGAAACTGGCAATCATTACGAGCCAAACCAATCTTGTTAGACAAATATCAGAAAACGTCCCGTCTCTCCCCCCTCCGTCCTCCATCCGTCCCGGAAAACCGTAGGGTGCGGCGCCCAGGTGTTTTGAAGCGCTCGCGCCGCGCGCGGGCGACGGAACTAATGGCAACTGGGGTTGTCGGCAAAGGCGCCGCTGACGAGCATAGCGTTCAGAAACTGGCCGCAACCCCGGATTTTCGCCAGCGCCGGGTCGTTCTGCAAGGCATTTGGATCTACGGTCGTGGCGCCATTGAGAGCTCGGCGCGCCGCGAATACACTGTCCTCCCAACTCACCAGTTTATCGGCTTCATTTTCGAGTAGTTGGAGAGCGTGCAGGTCGTCCTCAGAGGTCGCAGCTACTTCCGCTTGCCGGATAGCGGTCATCACGCGCCCCTGATCGTCCTGAGCCCATGTGTCGCTGACAGCCAATCCGTAAGTGATCATGGCCCGGACAGCTCCCCGCATTTCTCTCATTTCCGCCAAGGCGGCGATCGCCGCGGATGCAAAGTCGCGAGTGAGCCCTTGTGGTGGTTGAGCGGGAGCGGCTCCGGCATCGTCGGCTCCGGCATCGTCTGGAGCGGAATTGGCGGGCGCGGCGCTGACAGGCGCGGCGATGGCGGGAGCGCCGATGGCCGTAGAGCCGGAGCCCGAGGCAGGTATTGTCACTACGATCCGATGGCGCTCGATAGTAACGGCGCCGTTAGTGACCTGGGCCAGAGTTTCAATATCGACGTAGGAGCGGCCATCGATTTGCCGGACTACCGGTCCGGCATTCTTCCCATTCACGACGAGGATTTTATTTTTGGTGGGTGTGCTTTGCGCGAAGAGGATTCCCGCGAGCGCTAAAACAAATCCCAGCGGCAGGAAGAATCGAAAATTGCCATGTTTGTTCATCATGTGCGATTCACCAGCATTTCCGTTTTGACATCCGAAGCAAGCAACATTATACAGTGCGCGAGTACCTCAAGTTGAAGGGAACCAGGGGACAGACGGGAAGTTTCCCTTACTCTGAAATCTCCAATCATTATGAGCCAAACGAGTCTTGTCAGACAAGCATCAGAAAACGTCCCGTCCGTGCCCATTTCCGCTGTAGGGGACCTAGTGAAAGGGTCAACCAGTGAGACGCAGAAGGCTGTCGAAATGTTTCGCACGAGCAAAAGGCGGCTGTTGTGGGGCGCCCGGTGAGTTGAAACGGTTTTCAGTAGCCAGTTTTCAGTTGTCAGTAAGAGAAGAGAAAATCCGGAGAACAATGGACGCGATCTGCCACGGCGGGGCCGGCGAGGTGGGTTGCACTCAGCGCGGGCGGGTGGACCCTACCCGAGCAAAAGCCAGTTTTGGGGCTGCAGTGTTATGTCGGAGCTAAAGCTCCGACCCCAAACGCCGACTCGTCAGGAGACATGCTGGCTGATGGAAAGGATGTTGCCGTCGGGGTCTTTGAACCAGGCGACCTTGCTGCCGTCGGGAGTGGTCCAAATGCCGAGGTTTTGGTCCTGGGCAAAGGGATACTTTTCCGGGGGGACGCCGCGGTCCTTTAGCCACGCAGCGACGGACTCGATGTTTTCGACTTGCCATCCGAGGATAGTGCCTTGCAACGGCGTGAAATTCGGGATCTTTGTAATGCGAATCATGTGGCCACTGACGTTCATGACTAGCGCGAATTTGTCCAAGCTCTCAAACTCAAATCCGAGCTTCCCTTCGTAAAAGGAACGGGCTTTGTCATAGTCCTTGGTGGGGATGAAACCGACCATCTTTGCTGATGCCAGCATTTTTTTGCCTCCTGCGGCGCCTCTCCGAGAGGATTTGCTGTTTTCAGGGATAGCACTTGCCAGGGGTAAATTCTCTCGATATTGTGACAAGAAATGTCGCACAGGTGCCAAAGCATACTATTTGCCCCGAACGGGCGGCTGTTCGGCGAACTGGCCAGCGTATCTGCTGACCTGGCTCATGGGCATGTGATCCCTGAACATTCTCATCCGGAGGACCAACTGCTGTTCGCTTCGAGCGGAGTGATGACGCTGCACACGAAGCAGGGCGTATGGGTGGTGCCGCCGCTGCGGGCGGTATGGATTCCGGCGAATACGCCGCACTCGGTGGCGATGTCGGGGCCGGTTTCGATGAGGACGCTGTATTTTCTCCCGAAGCTTTGCCGAAAGCTACGCGGAAAGTGTTTTGTGATGAATGTTTCGTCGCTGTTGCGAGAACTGATCCTGCATGCGTGCAAGTTCAAAAGGTTGAACAAGAGAGCTGTGGCGGAGCGGCGGACTATCGAGATGATCGTGGATCAGCTGAAGGCGGTGGATTCCATCCCTTTGCAGTTGCCGCATCCGACGGATTCGCGGGCGATGCGAGTGGTGAAAGCGCTGCTTGATGATCCAGGAGACAAGCGGGACCTGGCAAGACTTTGCAAGGACTGCGGCGCGAGCAAGAGAACGATTCAGCGGGTGTTTCTGGTAGAAACGAAAATGAATTTCGGTAAATGGCGGCAGCAACTGCGGCTGCTTCATGGATTGCAACTACTGGCCTCGGGGGAGAAGGTGACCGCAGCGGCTTTGGAGGCAGGTTATAGCAGTCCGAGTGCGTTCATATCCATGTTTCGGAAACAACTGGGAACGACACCGATGCGGTATTTGCAACTCTGAATTAGGATTGCACATGACGAGCGCTTGCCCGGACAACGGATATGGGAGTCTTAGTGTAAATGGGCTTGGCCCTTGGCAGGCTGACCAGGAAGAAGAAATGTCTTGGGGTAGGAGCCGCGACCGCAGATTTTGAATGAGCCGAAGTCCTTGTACCAATCCCCATCCGGCACTTCCGGCTGCGATTCAATCCAGAGGCGAACTTGATTGAGATCGGCGATGCTGATGGCCCGGTCTCGCATGCGGTCGATCAGGCGCTGACGGACGCCTTCCGGTAGATTGTCCCAGCGCGCGATGCGGGGCATCCATCACCAATGTCCACTCAGCCGCCAAAGACCATTCTGCCGAGTTCATCGCCGAGACGCTTGGCCTCCCGTGGATCGGTAGTGTTACGGAAGCGTTCGGCCAGTTCAAAAAACTCTTGCTGCTTGCGCTTTTCCGCCTCAATGCCGTTCTCGATGAGCTCCACCAGCATACGGTTGGAACTCAGCCTGCGGGTCTTCGCCAACGTGCGAACCTGAGCGGCGACGTTCGCTGGAAGGCTGACGCTTTGCCGTATGGTCTTGCTTGGGGAGCTCATGGCACCAGTATGCACCAAAATGGTGCGACCTTGCAAGCAACGTCATTGTGAGTTGCGACTCCTACGGCTTGCCGGCGAGCTGGCGGATCAAATCTACCTCGGCCTGGCGGTAGGGTGTTCCGTCGGGATGCAGGACCTCGTGAAACCACACGGGGGGCTGGCTGAGAATGTAGGGATGCTCCCAGGATTCCCACGGCAGATAGGTCTGCGTCTTGCCGGCGACGAATCCCCAGTTGATGGCGCCGACGCGCTCCTGCTTGGCGATTGGCAACACCGTGTCAAACGTGCTGCCCGCCGAACGTGCCATATATTCGGTGCAGATCACGGGGCGGTTGTATTTCTTGAGCCAGGCCACCTGGCGCTTGAAGTACTCGGGCCAACTGTAGTTGTGAAAGGTGACGATGTCGGATTCGCGGAGTTGAATCTGCCGGAGTTCGTCCAGGTTTGCGCCGTCGGGTGAGGTGTCCACGCAACAGACTCCGCTGGTGAGAGGCTGCACGGGATTGGCTTCCCGCGCCCATTGGAACGCTTGTGGTAGGAGGGCTATCACAAGGGCCGTTTTGTTTTTCAGCTCTAATTTTGGATAGCTGCTCAGGTTATCGGCGCTGGGCTCGTTCCAGACGTCCCAGGCAAGGATGCGGTCGTCCTTGGCGAAGGCTCCCACAACGCCTTGGACGTAGGCCTTCAGGCGCGGAACTTGGCTGGCGTCCGCCAGTGCCGCCGCGCCGGGACTCTGTACCCAGCCGGAGTTGTGAACCCCAGGGATCGGCGGATGCTGCGGGCCTAGATGAGGCTGTGGGTCCCAGCAAGAATCGAAGAGCACAAACATCGGACGGATGTGATGCCGCGAGGCGATCGTCAGGAACCGGTCGATGCGCTTTTGAAAACCGGCGGCATCCTGATGCCAGAGCAGGTCGTGCAGGAAGACGCGCATGGTGTTCATGCCCATGGCTTCGGCCCAGGTGAATTCCTTGTCGATCTCCTCCGGATTGAAGGTCGCCTCCTGCCACATCTCCAATTCGTTGATGGCGGACTTGGGAACGTAATTGCTTCCCACCAACCAGGGTTGTTGCGCGTACCAGGCGTTGGCCTTCTGCTCGGACCAGCGCGTTGTTTGCGCTCTACCGGCACTCACGAACAAGCAGGTTGCGATCATGGCTGCAATTAAAAAAACGAATTTGAGTTTTTTCATCGTGTGAGCTCCGCTTGCGTGTATATGCTAGGGGTTCAAGACAGCCTGCGCAATGATTTATAGGCGAGACATACTGGGGGCACGATATGGCCGTGATTATTTCCATGCTGCGTGGCGTTAATGTTGGGGGCCACAACAAGATCAAGATGGACGCGCTACGTGCGCTCTATGAATCAATGAAATTGCGGGAAGCGCAGACCTACGTACAGAGTGGCAACGTGATTTTCAGGACCGACGAGCGGGATATCGCGCGGCTCGCCAAGCGAATCGAGAACGGGATTGAGCGGAAGCTCGGGTTTCGCCCCGATGTGATTTTGCGCACTGCAACGGAGATGAGAGAGGTGATTGCGAGGAATCCATTCGCGAAGCGGCGCGGGATTGAGCCGAGCAAACTGCTGGTTACATTTCTTGGCAGTGATCCTGGTGCGGAGGCTCGGGAGAAGGTTCTTCAAATCAAGTGCGATCCGGAGGAATTGCGGATCGAAGGGCGCGAGCTGTACATCTATTTTCCCAACGGTATTGGACGCTCGAAGCTGTCGTGGGCAGGGCTTGAGAAGACGCTGAAGACACCCGGGACAGCGAGAAACTGGAACAGCGTGACGAAGATGCTGGAGATGGCGGAAAACCTGGAAGCTTCTGAGTAGGCTTTATGCATGGACAAGTTCGCGGCGTTTCAGCCTAGGCAACGCTTTGACTGACTTCCCAGCCTTTTTCTGGGCCAGCCTCAAATCATAAAGATTTTGGAGATTGAGCCAAAACTGCGCGCTGGTGCCAAAAAAATGAGCGAGGCGCAGAGCGGTGTCGCCTGTGATCGAGCGTGTGCCATGCAAAATCTGCGTGACGCGATTGGTGGGCACGCCGAGCTTTCGCGCCAGTTCCGCCGCGCTCATATCGAGCGCTTCCAATTCCTCGGCCAGGTGTTCACCCGGATGAATTACAGTGACGGCCATAGCGGCCCTTCTAGTGATAGTCGACAATCTCCACGTGCGATGGCCCCGGCCACCCGCCCGGCCATTCGAAGCAAATTCGCCATCGATCGTTGATGCGAATACTGTACTGTCCCTTGCGGTCACCGAGTAACGCTTCGAAGCGATTGCCGGGTAGGGCGGCAAGGTCTCCGAGAGATGTGGCCGCGTCCAGACGGTCGAGCTTCAGGCGCGCGGAGCGATCAAATCCAGAGAATGCCTTGACCCGTTTGCCAGCAGCGAAGTCGCTGGTCCTTTTATCCCGGTAGCCAAGGATCACTGACTCAGAATGCCGTGAATTACGTGTTACGTCAAGCGTAATGGGCTGACGATGTTTTTCTTGAGCCGAGAGCCTCGCCCTGAAGGGGTGAGCTACAGCGGCAAGTCGAGGCTGGCTTGGGCTAGGTCGGAGGGGCGGCCGAGGTCGCGCCAATAGTAGTCGTCGGCGCGGAAGGCTAGGATTTTTTGGCCTTGGGCGGAAAGGCGGAGGTAGGAGGGGATAACGGAGAATATGCCTTCTTCGGTGAGCAGGGGGAGGAGGCGGGGGGAGATGACGTGGATGCCGGAGAAGGCGAGCGGCTGCAAAGGCGATGGTCCTTCGGATTCGGGAAGTGGCGAGTGGCTAGTGGCGAGTGACGAGTGGCTTTCGATGCGGCGGCCGCGGAGTTGGAGGTGGTCGTCGAAGAGGAGGGGGCGGGAAGTCTTGCGGTTTTGGACGGCTAGGGTGGCCAGGGCTTGATTTTCGGTGTGGAATTGAAGCATGCGGCGGAGGTCAAGGTTGCTGATAACGTCGACGTTGTGCAGGAGGAAAGGCTCATCGATTTGGCTGGAATCGCCGCGGCTGGCGGAACCTTCGAGGAAGAACCAGGCGGCCTTTTTCAGGCCGCCCCCGGTGTCGAGCAAGACATCTTCGCGGGAGATTTCGATACGCATGCCGAAATTGTTGTTGGATTTCAGATAGGCGATGACCATTTCGGCGAAGTGATGGACGTTGACGATCACTTCGTTGATGCCGAAGGTGCGCAGGCGGGTAAGGGTGATTTCCAGGAGGGTGCGGCCGGAAAGTTCAACGAGTGCCTTGGGGCGATTGTCGGTGAGGGGGCGGAGGCGGGTGCCCAGGCCGGCGGCGAGGATCATGGCTTTCATGGGAGCGCCCCTGTAAGGCAATGGCGAGCGGCGAGTTTCGGAAAAGAAAGCAGGAGGATAACGCAGAGACGCCGAGGACACCGAGAAGCGCAGAGAAGAATCGAAAGAAGAAGTGGTGAGTGGCGACTTTCGGAAAAGAAGGCAGAAGGATAACGCAGAGACGCTGACGACGCAGAGAGCGCAGAGAAGAATTGGAAGAAGGGCAAAACCGAAGAGAGATTCCTCTCTGCGCAGGCCGACCTTTTCGCGGGAACGAAAGGGAAAGAAAAAGTCGGCCTGCTCCGTGCGGAATGACGGTTGGGAGGTAGGTGTGGGGTGTTCATTGGAGCGCTCTGCGCTTGCCCAGTTTTTCCAGCTCGAGATGGCGGACGGCGACTTCCACGCCGTTCCTGTTGCGCAAGCGCTTCGCCAATTGCTCGGCGAGGAAGACGGAGCGGTGCTGGCCGCCGGTGCAACCGAACGAGACCATCAAATTTTTGAAGCCACGCTGTTGATAGTTGTTGATGCTCGAGTCCACCAGTGAGAGGACGCTGGCGAGAAACTGGTGCACGCTTTCCTGTTGAACGAGATAGTCGATCACCGGAGCGTCCTTGCCGGTGAGAGTCTTGAAACGCTCTTCGCGGCCGGGATTGGGGAGGCTGCGTCCATCGAAGATGAATCCGCCGCCGTTGCCGCTTTCGTCCTTCGGCAAGCCCTGGTGGAATGAAAAACTGAAAATCCGCACGACGAGATTGTCCGCGTCGGTGGCGAGGGCCTGCAATTTCTCCGAGGCCAGCATGCCTTTAAAAGCGTTCATCAGCGCCGGGAGTGGGACAGGCAGCCTGACGTGGTGAAGGAGCCAGCGCAAGTTTTTCAGCGCATAGGGGACGCTTTGCAGAAAATGTGCCTTGCGTTCGTAGAAGCCGCGAAAACCGTATGCGCCCAGGGCCTGCATGATGCGAATGTAAACATAGGGATAAAAGTGCTGCATGAATGCCGCGCGGTCGAGCTTTGTGAAACCGGCGAGCCGGTCGAGATAGTGATCGAGCAATTGCTGGCGGAGTTCGGGGGGCAGGTCGGCTTTGGCATCGTACAAAAGAGAAGCGATGTCGTATTGCAGAGCGCCTTTGCGGCCGCCCTGATAGTCGACAAAAAAGGGATCGCCGTTGCGCAGCAGGATGTTGCGAGATTGGAAGTCGCGATAGAGAAAGTAATCGCGGGGGGCGCTTAGGAGGAATTCGGTCAAGCGTCCGAAATCGTCTTCGAGGGCTTGTTCGTTGAAGGGGATGCCGGCGAGGCGGAGAAAGTAATATTTGAAATAGTTGAGGTCCCAAGCGATGGATTGGCGATCGAAGCTGGGGTTGGGATAGCAGACGGAGTAGTCCAGATCGCGGCCAGCTTCGACTTGGAAGCGGGGCAGCACGGACACGACTTTGCGATAGGCCTCGACCACTTGGGGAGCAATGTTTCCGCCGGCACGGTTTTTCGAAAGAAACTCAAACAGCGTGGTGTCGCCAAGGTCTTCTTCGAGATAAGCGCCGTGGCTCAAATCTTCGGCATAAATTTCCGGCACCGGCAGACCGTGGCGGCGAAAATGTTTGGAAAATTCGAGAAAGGCGACGTTCTCTTCGCGCACGCCATAGAGAATGCCGATGGCGCTGACCTTTTCGTTGGCAAGGCGGATGATCTTGCGGCCCGAGCCGCCGAGCTCCACCTGGAGCGGCTGGATGCGCTCGGGCGGTGCGTGAAAATGCTGCTCGAAGAGCTTTTTGAGAACGTCCATGAATAGGATTTCCAGCCGTTCCGTTTTGGCGAATCCGCGAAACCAACTCCTTTTTAACATAGCTGATTCCCGGTGATGTGATTTGGTTGACGGCGAGTTGCTATCTTTCGAAGTGCGCGTGAGGCGTCGTAATACATCGTGCCAGCGCTCAATCCAGTGCGCTTATCTGAAGCGCACAGCCAGGAGTAGCTGTGGCACGGGACACTTTCCGAGGCCTGTATAATGCGGCGATGCCTTCTCAATCCAGAAAACACGGGCGCACGGAGCGTCGCGGCACGGAACAGCGGAATGCGGCGTCGAAGAATCTTGACCGCATGACGGCGGTGGAGATCGTGCGGTTGATGAATCGCGAGGACGGCATGGTTGCGATTGCCGTGGGGAAGGAAATTCCCGCGATTGCGCGTGCGGTGGATGCGATTGTGGGCGGGATTCGAAAGGGCGGGCGGCTGATTTATGTGGGGGCCGGAACGAGCGGGCGAATGGGAGTGTTGGATGCTGCGGAATGTCCGCCGACGTTTGGGACTTCGCCGAAGCTGGTGGTGGCGGTGATTGCGGGGGGACGACGCGCGATTACTCGAGCGGTGGAGGGGGCTGAAGATTCCGAGCGGAACGGGGAGCGGGATTTGCGGGCGAAGAAATTGACGCGGCGCGACGTAGTCGTGGGAATTGCGGCTAGCGGGACGACGCCGTACGTGGTGGGGGCGCTGAAGTATGCGCGTGCGCGTGGGGCGACGACGGTGGCGGTGACTTCGAACTTGCGCATGCCGGTGGGGCGGCTGGCGAAAATTGTGATTGCGCCGGAGGTGGGGCCGGAAGTGTTGACAGGGTCGACGCGGTTGAAGGCGGGGACTTCGCAGAAGATGGTGCTGAACATGCTAAGTACGGCGGTGATGGCGCGGCTGGGGCATCTGTATGAGAACTTGATGATCGACATGATGCTGACGAATGAGAAGCTGGCGGACCGGGCGTTGCGGATTTTGGCGGAGGCGAGCGGGAAAAGTGTGTCTGCGGCGGAACACGCTTTGCGGGTCGCAGGACACAATATGAGAGTGGCGCTGGTGATGTTGAAGCTTGGGGTGGATGCGAGGGAGGCGAAGAGGTTGATTGCGCGGGCTGGCGGGAATTTGCGGCGGGCGCTGGGGGAATGAAGAGAAAGGATTAACACAGAGGACGCAGAGGACGCAGAGGACGCAGAGACCACAGAGGACACAGAGACCACAGAGAAGAATCGGAAAGGCCGGGCTAAAGCCCGGCGCCTACAGAGGCAGCGCAGAGAGAAGGCATGGACAAATTTCGGATTAAGGGCGGGAAGGCGCTGCGGGGGACGGTGGCGATCAGCGGGGCGAAGAATTCGGCGCTGCCGGCGATGGCAGCGGCCTTGCTGACGGCGGAAAAGGTGACGCTGCACAACATTCCCAAGGTGCGCGACCTGATTACCATGAGCAAGCTGCTGGCGTTCATAGACGCGAGGGTGTCGGTGGCGGAGTTGCCGAGCAGCGATTACGAGATCGAGGCGCCGACGTTGAATCACGCGGAGGCACCGTACGAACTGGTGAAGACGATGCGTGCGTCGGTGCTGACGCTGGGGCCGCTGATGGCGCGGGTGGGAATGGCGCGGGTTTCGCTGCCGGGAGGATGCGCGATTGGGGCGCGGCCGGTGGATTTGCACTTGAAGGCGCTGGAACAGATGGGGGCGGAGATTGGGACGTCGCACGGATACATCGAGGCGCGGGCGCCGAAGGGAAGACTGAAGGGCGCGCATATCGTGTTTGAGAAAATTACGGTGACCGGGACGGAAAATATATTGATGGCGGCAGCGCTGGCGGATGGGGAAACGGTGCTGGAGAATGCGGCGCGTGAGCCGGAAGTGACGGATTTGGTGGAGCTGCTGCGGAAGATGGGGGCGCAGATTTCCGGGGACGGAACTTCGACGCTGCGGATTCGGGGCGTAGAGAAATTGCATGGGACGGAGCATACGGTGATTCCGGATCGCATCGAGGCGGGGACGTTTCTCGTTGCGGGAGCGATCACCGGCGGAGACCTGACAATTTCGAATTGCGCGCCGGAACATCTGGGCGCGGTGATTGCGAAATTGGAGCAGGCGGGAGTGCCGATTGAGATTGTAAATAAAACGACGGTTCGCGTGCGTGGCGCGAAGAAGCTGGTGGGCGCTGACTTGACGACGGAAGAGTATCCGGGATTCGCGACGGATATGCAGGCACAATTCATGGCGCTGACGACACAGGCCGAAGGGACGTCGGTAATTGTCGAAAGGATTTTCGAGAACCGGTTTTTGCACGCGAGCGAGATGATGCGCATGGGTGCGCACATCTCGATCGAAGGGCATACGGCGACGGTGCGCGGCCCATCGGCGCTCTCTGGAACCGTCGTACAGGCGTCGGATTTACGGGCGAGCGCGGGATTGGTGCTGGCGGCGTTGGTGGCTAGCGGCGAGACGATGATTGAGCGCGTGTATCACATTGACCGCGGGTATGAGGGGATCGTGGAGAAGCTGCGCGGGGTGGGGGCGGATATTGAGCGCGTACATGGGCCGGGGACTTGACAGGAAAGTTCTTGTTTCTGCTTTTTTTCGTCGTCTCCTTTCGGTCCAACCGGTCATCGACAATAATGCTGTCGGTCATTAAAATCCTGGAGGATGAGGGTATCGATGCGCGCTCTGATTATTTGTTCTCTGGTATGCCTGGCAGTGGCTGAGCAGCCCGCTCAGGAAAAGAGTGAGCCGCCAAATTCAGGTCCTTTCGAGCTGGCGGGCGATAAGCTGGGTGAAAGCCTCACATCGTTCACTTCGAAGCACCCCAAAGCTCAATGCGTGGATTCCACGAGCAAAAGAAAAACTTGTTACCAGTGGGAGGACGTTTCAATTTTTGGAAAAACCGCACACCCAGAGCCCAAGTGTTCTCCCGAGGCCCACGCTTCACCGGGGTGCGCACAGGGCCTTACGGCTCAATTCCTCGAACAGCGTCTAGTCCTACTCAGCTACGCGGTACGAGGCACAGACAAGTCAGAAGCAACATCTGCATTCAAGAAGAAATACGGAACTCCAATTATAGATACTCGCGAGGCCACCATTTGGACGATCAGCAACACTTCGCTTAGCGTAGTAGTCGGAAAAGCCACCGAGGGGAAAGAGGGAGAGTCCCTTGTCACTTTTGTGATTCAGGGATGAAGGACCGTGACGGGCCTTGGACGAGCGGTCTTCCCGAGAATTTGGTACAATGCAGCCCACGATTTTGAGCGGAGTGGGCGTGGGCGATTGACCGGAAGCGGCCTGCGGAGGAGATGGACCATGGCGAACACCGAACTGCTGGCGCGGATTGACGCGGCGATTGCGGAGAAGAGTTTGCTGAAGCATCCGTTTTATCAGGATTGGCAGGCGGGGAAGCTGAGCCGGGAGGGGCTGCAGTTTTACGCGGCGCAATATTACCGGCACGTGGAGGCGTTCCCGAAGCACCTGCGGGTGCTGGCGGCACGGACGGAGGGTCCGCTGCAGGGGTTGATCCGGGAGAACCTGGCGGAAGAGGAGAGTGCAACGGGGTCGCATCCGAAGCTGTGGCGGGATTTTGCGGCGGCGGTGGGCGTGGGCGAGGACGACATCACGTGCTGCCCTGCGCTCCCGGGAACGCAGGCGGTGGTGCACAAGTTCCGTGAGATTTGCGGGGATCGGACGGTGGCGGAGGCGGTGGCGGCACTCTACGCTTACGAAGCGCAGGTGCCGGAAATCGCCACGACGAAGATCGATGGGTTGAAGAAGTTTTATGGAGTGACGCAGCCGGAGGGCCTGGCGTACTTCGAGGTACATGAAGAAGCGGACAAGGCGCATCGCGCGGCGTGGCGCTGGTGGCTGGAAGAGCACGTGGACGGGAACGAGGAAGAGATTTTGGCGACGACGCACGAGGCGCTGGATGCGCTTTGGGGGGCGTTGGATGCGGTGCATTGCGAGAAGGTGGAAGTGAGGATGTAAAGAGGTAAGGACGTAAGGAAAAAGAAAGACAAAGAAGAAATCAACACAGGGGTCGCAGAGAACACTGAGAGCGCAGAGAAGAATTCCGGAGGGGCCCCCGACCTGGTCGGGGGCCCTTTTTATATTGTGTGTGGCAAAAAAAGAAGGGCGGGCCAAGGCCCGCCCCTACAAATGAAATGGCAAAAACTATTCGTGGGAGCCGGAATCGCCGCTGTGGCCTTCACCGCTTGAGGAACCGGGGTTGCCTCCGCCGCCGGCGGCAGCTTTCTGCTGCTTTTCGCGAGCTTCGCGGATGAGGGCCTTGCGCGACAGGCGGACCTTGTTGCCTTCGATGGAAAGAACCTTGACGAGGACCTGATCGCCAAGCTTCAGCTCATCGCGAACGTCGCGGATGCGATGCTCGGAGATTTCGCTGATGTGCAGGAGGCCGTCGGTGCCGGGGAAGAGCTCGACGAAGGCGCCGAACTCCGCGAGGCGAACGACTTTGCCGAGATAGGTCTTGCCGATTTCGGCGCTGGCAGTGACGTCGCGAACCATCTGCAGGGCGGCATCGCCGCCGGCTCCGCTGGTGGAGAAGATGTGCACGGTGCCATCTTCGAGGACGTCGATCTTGACGCCGGTGGCTTCGATGATGGACCTGATCTTCTTGCCGCCTGGCCCAATGAGGTCGCGGATTTTGTCCTGCGGGATTTTCAGCTTGAAGAGGCGCGGGGCGTAGGCGGAAATCGCGGTGCGCGACTCGCTGAGCGTCTTCTCCATCGTGTCGAGAATCTGGAGACGGGCTTTCTTCGCTTGCGCGAGGGCTTCGCGCATCATGCCGATGGAAATGCCCAGGACCTTGATGTCCATCTGCAGCGCGGTGATACCCGCGCGAGTGCCGGCGACTTTGAAGTCCATGTCGCCGTAGTGGTCTTCGGCCCCGGCGATGTCCGTGAGGATGGAGTATTTCTTGTCGTCACCGACGACGAGCCCCATGGCGATACCCGCGCAGGGAGCCTTCATCGGGACGCCCGCGTCCATCAGCGCGAGAGAACCGCCGCAAACGGTAGCCATGGAAGAGGAACCGTTGGATTCCAAAATGTCGGAGACGAGGCGCATGGCATAGGGAAAATCCGCTTCGGGGGGAAGCAGGTTCACGAGCGCGCGCTGCGCGAGGGCGCCGTGGCCAATTTCGCGGCGGCCCGGGCCACGAAGGAATTTCACTTCGCCGACGCTGAACGGCGGGAAGTTGTAGTGCAGCATGAAGCGGTTGAACTGGTCCTGCTCGAAGAGCAGGTCGAGTCGCTGCATATCTTCCTTAGTGCCGAGGGTTAGAGTGGCGAGCGCCTGGGTTTCGCCGCGGGTAAAGAGGGCGGAACCGTGCACGCGGGGGAGCAAACCGACTTCGCAGGTGATCAGTCGAATCTGGTCGAAGGCGCGGCCGTCGGGACGACGGCGAGCGTTGAGAACGTCGTCGCGGAAGATATTTTCGCGGAGGCGTTCCAGGGCGCGCTTGGTGAGGGTGCGCTTCTCGTCCATCTCCTTCTTGGGCTCTTCGGGAATCGCTTTAATGATCTCATCCTTGAGAGCATCAACAAGGTGGTAGCTTTCCTTTTTGGGATGCTTTTCAGTGTTTAGCGCATCATGGAGCTTGTCGCCGTATTTTTTCTGGAGATCCTTGTAGATGGCTTCATCGAACGCCAGCGGCGCGACCACCACCTTCTTGAGCTTGAGCTGCGCGTAAAGTTCCTTAATGGCGGCGACGATTTTCTTGATTTGAGCGTGGCCGAACTCGAGAGCATCCGCAACGGCTTCTTCGGAGACTTCGAGCGCGCCGGATTCCACCATGACGATGGCTTCATCCGTGCCGGCGATGATGATATTCATCAAACTTTTCTTCTGGTCGGCGACGGTGGGATTGATCACCAACTGACCGTCCACCAGGCCAACGCGGACGCAGGCAATGGGCTTCTCGAACGGAAGGTCCGAGCAGTAAGCCGCGGCAGACGCACTGGTTACGGCAATGACATCGGGGTCATTCTCGCTGTCTGCGGACAGCACCAGAGAGACGATTTGAGTTTCATTGCGCCAGGATTCCGGGAAGAGCGGCCGCATGGGGCGGTCAATCAAGCGGGAGGTGAGAACTTCCTTTTCCGAGGGGCGGCCTTCGCGCTTGAAGAAACCTCCGGGGATTTTCCCGGCGGAGTAAGTGTTCTCACGGTAGTCGACGGTGAGCGGCAAGAAGTCGCGGTCGTTCATGGCCGAGGCCATGCAAGCGGTGGTAAGCAGCACTGTGTCGCCATAGCGCGCCACAATGGCGCCGTTGGCCTGTTTCGCAATTTTTCCAGTTTCCAGAGTGAGAGTGCGCCCGCCGACTTCGACCGTGACGCGATGTGGTGCGGGAGTGTGTGTATTTTCAGACATGAATCATTTCCTTTGGCCCCGACCAAGGTCGGGGCATCTTCCGGCGCGTTCGCGGGGGAAACGGGCCTTGAGTTTACGTTGGCCGCAATGCGGCCATCCAAGATGAAGAGCAAGAGGCGAGAAGTATCGTGAGGCTAACGAAACGCGACGGACGACACCACGAGAAATTCCGGCACTAAAGCAGCCGGAAGCCTGACGACAGACTCCGTGTGGAATTTGTCACTTCATGAGAACGCAGTGGATACCGTCCTGATTCCGATGCAACGGCAGGACGATTACTTGCGCAGGCTAAGACGTTCAACAATCTCGCGGTACCGATCCGGGTCGCGACGGTTGAGATAGTCCAGCAAACGCCGGCGCTTATTGACCATCATGATCAATCCGCGGCGCGATGCATGGTCTTTCACGTGGGACTTGAGATGCGAGGTCAGATAGTTGATCCGCTCGCTGAGAAGCGCGATTTGCACTTCGGGCGAGCCCGTGTCCTTAATGT
>WNFS01000470.1_pt1 | contig 29281 bp, 24 predicted proteins | sample 5400141 | NCBI WGS metagenome assembly WNFS01 (sample SAMN13153358, study PRJNA577476) | soil metagenome | isolation source: 60 cm saprolite under Madrone tree | place: USA:California | collected 2016-06-14
ACAGACCTAACCGACTATTCCCAGTCGGATCTGAACAAAGTAGCGCTGCGCTTAAATCAACGCCCACGACAAACTTTAGGTTTTCAGACTCCTGCGAGTAAACTCCAAGAAAGTGTTGCGTCGACCCATTGAGACCACCACCCCAGTCGGGCAGTGCGGAGTATCTGCTAGCACCCTAAAATGATGGTGGAGGCGCCTTGCTCTCTTGGTCTCGCTTCTTCGATCCCGTCCGATAGGCACGCCAAAATGCCGTGTATTGAAATACGATCTGGGAAAAGCTGCCCGAGGGGCCAGTGAGAGAACCTTCCCAGATATTGACGCGAGGAATTAGCCAAGGGTCGGTTTCTTTCTCCCAAATCCCAGGAGTGTTTATGAAGGCTTGTCCATGTCCTTGCTGCACCACTAAGTTTCGGACATCCGCGGACCACGATCCGTTAGGATAAGCAAACATTTTGCAATCATGGTCCAGATTAGATTCTATTGCCAGCTTAGCGTCAGAGATTTCTCGGAGTACTTGATCCGGGGAAAGGCGGGTCAGAATTTCGTGATGCTGCGTATGAGAACCGATCTGCCCACTTGTTCGTTCAATAGCCCATGACTCCTCCCAAGTCATGGTTCGTTCGAGCCTGTCGCCCTCAGAGCTCACACAACTTTCTCTTGCAAGCGTCGAAAGCTGCTGAACGAGAGTGTCCCTTTTTGCAGGCGGTATGTCCTTAAGGGACGCGATGAGCCGGTCCAAAGAGTTCCCTGTGTCTTCGAACGGTGAAAAAGCCCTCCCTGATAACGATGCGCTGCAAATAGAGGAAAACTTGAGATTCTCGGCTCTGGATCGTGCAGCAGCTCGCCATGCGCGGGAAACACGCTCCGGCCAGAATGGAGTTGCTTTGTCTGTGAGCCCAGGACAAATGAAAACTGTTATGGGGATGTCATATTTCTTCGCGAGGGGATGAGCAATTTCCGCCGTGTCCTTCCAACCATCATCAAAAGTAACTGCTAGGAAAGGCCGCGAACTTCTTCTCTGCCAATCGGGCGATTCTCCAGATAGAGCCAGAATTTCGTAATTCTTGCGCAGAAAAGCGAGGAACTGTTCGAATGTTTGACGGCGAACGACCAAGCCGGCAGGCGAGTCCGTGTTTTTGAAGTCGGGATCTTCTAACACTCGATGTAGAGTGAGGACGATCACGCCTCGGGAACTGGCAATTTTACGTTGAACCCAACCCAAAAGCCCTGTAAAATGCAAAAAGTAGATCCATGCCCAACTCAGGAGGCGCCGCGTGTTCTTCCGCTTGTCTCCTACGACCTTCAACTCGCCCTCATCTCGTTTGCGGTGTTCACTTTCCGTCTTCGAAAAGGCTAAATGGCACGCAGGCCGCGCCGGTGGAACTCGCGGATTTCAGCCGCCGTAGGAAAGGTGAAATAGCTGCCTTTCGATTGATCCAAAGCCGCGGGTGTGGTTGTTCCCTCGCGAATCTGTCTCACAACCTTAGCCATGCAGTGTGCGCCGTGACGTTTAGATCGTTGAATGAGCCGGTCGAGCGTTTCCCCAGGCTCAATAGTCTGTTCATCCTGGAAGAGTGCATCGCCTTCATCAGTCTTTGCGACCATGTAATGGATGGTAAGTCCGACGGTTTTCTCGCAATGAAACATCTGCCAAAACGTCGGCATCATGCCCTTGTATCTGGGCAGCGGAGCATGATGAATGTTGATTGCGCCCTTCGGAGCATTCGTCAGGAGCGGTTCCTTGAGAATGTACGGACACGCAACTGAAATCAGTAGATCTGGAGCTCGCCGGCGCACCGACTCTACGAATTCCGGTGCATTGGGGTTTCCTATCTGTGAGTGCGGGATACCATAGGCGCGGCAGAGTTGAGCGATTGTCGAAAAACGTGATGCATTGGCTTTTTTCGGAAGTTTCCCAAATACCTTTGCGAACGCGAACCGGGTTACAAGGCGCGCCATTCCCAAGATTCCATACAATTGCATCAATTCCTTAATCATCTGCCTGCGGTGGCGCTTCCCCATCGTTGGCGAAGTGGCGATATGAACGATGTCGAATTCGGACGCGTAGTTTCGAACAAATTCGTCGAAAAATGTCAGCACATATAGCGGATCATCCTGGGTAAGAAACTCGATTCGCATGATTGCTCAGGTCCGGACCGTCTCCCAGACAACATGTTTCTTGCCGCGCAATACTTCAATGACACTGCAGAAAGCAGCTGCGTTCAATGTACAAAAATAAAGCGGGATGGCCAGAGGCTTCCACAAACGCTGGATTGGAACAAGAAGCGACAACACTGTGATCACATAGAAGATCATTTGCCCAAGGAGGATCAGTCGGTAGAATGGCTGCCCCCACAAGAAAAGATTGCTGGCCAGAAGCGTGAAGAGAAAAAATGGGACAAGCCAGCGAAGGACTTTGTGCGACCACAGTTGGAAGGACACCCATCCAGACTTCCAGGGCATCAGTAACTCGGGCAGGCTCAGCAAACCCCAGATACCGCGTGTTACCACGCGCACGCGCATCGAGAATTCTTCTGAGGTCGATTGCGTAGTCTCCTCGTACGCCAACGCTCTCTCCTCGAACACCACACGATATCCCTGGCGGATCACGTGCAACGGCTGCACGAGATCGCTGATCACTTCCGGAGCCAAAGGCGTATAGGCTTCCCGACGCACGGAATAGATACAGCCACAGCAACCGCTTATCGTCCGGATACGGGACTGCATAACTTTAGTGAAATTTTCATAATTCCAGAAAGCTATCGTTCCCAAACCCATGGGCGACCGCCCCGCGGGATCGAAATATTGATAACGCCCGCTCACGGCACCCACTTTGGGGTCGGCATAGTTTGAAGCTAGATACCGCAGTGCCTGCGGATGATAAATCGTGGTGGCGTCGGAAAAAATCAACACGTCGCCGTGGGCTATCTTCACCCCCTCGTTCTGCGCATTCGTCTTGCCTTTGCGGCCCGAAACTTGCAGCAACCGTACCCTGGGATCTCGAAATGATTCAACTATGGCATCTGTTTGATCTGTGGAGCCATCCGAGAGAACGAGAATCTCAATCAAGTCGGACGGGTAATCTAGGGCAAGAGTTTGCTCAATCTTCCTTCGGATGCCGGTTTGCTCGTTATATGCAGCAATCAGAATGGACAGCCTAGGTGTAAAGTCAGCTTTCGGACGTCGACGGGGTACGAACATTGCAATGGCAGCCAACAGGAAGGGATAGCCCGCGTAAACATAAAAGAGCACCGCGAAGGAAACCCAAAACAAGAGTTCGGCAAGCGGCATTGGACTAGTTCCGATCCTTCGCAAGGAGACGATCGTAAGACTGCGTCAGCTGTTGGATCATGACTTCCGCCGTGAACTTCCTCTCGACAATCTCCCGACCTGCCGCTCCCATTCGCGCTGCTTCCATCGGATTGCGTAAGAGCTTCAAGATTCTGTCGGCTGCTGCATCAGCATCCTCATTTTCCACCAAATAACCGTTCCGGCCATCTTCGAGGGCTTCGGAGTTACCTCCAACGCGAGTCGCGACACAAGGCAACCCGCAAGCCATCGCCTCGATAAGTGCATTCGAGAATCCTTCACTGCGCGAAGGCAAGAAGAAAACGTCTGACATTTTTAGGAGCGGGAAGATATTCTCGGATTCACCGAGAAAGCGGACTTTTTCCTTAATCCCGAGAGCTGCAATCCGTTCCTCAATTTCCTGAAAGTGCAGGGGCTCCGAGTTTCGTCCTATGACGAGAAAGACTGCGTTCGGAAACTGACGTAATACCTTGGCTGCTGTTTCTACAAGGATGTCGATTCCTTTGACGCGTCGAATATTTCCCACCGTCGTGACAACTGGTGCTGTCGGTTCCAACCTGAGAGAAGCTCGAAGCTCCCCGGCTCCATTCGCGCGCAAAATCTTGTCCAACTCCAATCCATTGTAGAGTGTCTGAACCTTTTGGGGAGCCAGATGGTCCTTGTTAATGCAAAATCGCCGAACTTCTTCAGAAACGGTGAGCACCAGATCGAAGCAAGGATTCAAAAAGCGGTAGGCCACGTCATGCTTAGGAGTTCGCAGTATGCCCATATCTCGCCGACTGGAAACGAGCGCCGGAACACCGGTCATCTTGGATATGAGCCCCCCCCAAAGATCTGCCGTTTCAAAGAAAGTGTGCACGACCTTGACGTCTTCTGATCGAATGAAACTTCGCAGTTTCTTGGCTATTCGTAAGCCCTCCCAGTGTAGAGTCCGCTGCATCGGAAAGACATAAAAGGGACAAGGCATACTCTCAAAGATGTTCAGTCTCAAATCAACCTTGAACGTAATCAACGAACACCTATAACGCTCCTTGGGCAGCAAGCGGATGGTGTTGAGAAGAACGCGCTCCGCTCCACCCATTTCACACAATTGGTCAATCACGAAGAGGACATGTGTACGGCCGTCTCTGCTGAGGGTGGATACATGCAAGGGAACGCTCATGCGCAAGAACCCTCATGTGCCACGGAGGGATCGACCTGGAATTCTTCTGCTTCCATTGCCGGCTCCTCCTGTTCGTGGCTCTCCTTCTCTTGACTCAGGACACGCAGCCCCCGAGCCGCGAGTCCCAGAAGAACCCACAAGAATCCGTTAACTTGCAGATAGGTCCACCGGTCGCCGAACAAGTTCACGACGATCGCGCAGATCAACATGGCAAACAAACCGCAGCCGAGTGCACTCATGATCGGGTCCTTGGCCATGCGAAAAAGGCGCCACGACATTTTGCACGCCGCTCCTAATAGCCATAGAAAAATTAAGAATCCAACAAAACCTGTCTCAATCAGAACTTTTACGTAATAGTTGTGAGTATCCGTGTACGGACCGACGCGGCCCATATACGCGTAAGTATTGAATCCCGTACCAAAAATAGGATCTTCATTGAACACGTGCAAAGCGTCCTCCCAAATGGTAACGCGCTCTCCGGCAGATGAATCCAATCCCTCACCTTTCTGGTAAGTCATCGTCACACGCTGTGTGACCGCATTGGGAACAAAACTCTGCCAGCTCACAAGGATGATAACCAGCAGGATTAGAACTTTTCGCTCCTTGACCAGCCCCAAAACAAAGAGTCCCATTAGGAATCCCGTGTACGCACCACGAGAGAAAGTCAACTCAAGGCAATAGATACTCGTTAGTGCAATCGCCAAGAGCCCCAATTTGAGCACGTGCCTCTTGGCAAAGACTGCAAGGCCAATTAAGAAAATGGCGAATTCGGCCTGGAAGGCTCCCATGCCATTTTCCCCTGCGTAGCCCAACGCGCCGGCATCACGAAGCTCGTAAGAAAAGTGGGAAAAATCTCGGCTTCCAACCGTGCTTAGGTAATTCCTGTTCACCATCAAGACAGAGACGCACATCAGTCCGATCACGATAGCCATTTGCCTTCTCGTGCGGATCGAAGCTGCGGCAACAAAAAAGAGAAAAAACATCTCGACGTAATTCTTCCAGTCCGAGAACCTACGGTCGTCGAAAGAAATGGGCAGCGGCCCGCCCAGATAGAAAGCACCCTGCCAGAGAGACAGATAGGTCAGAACAGATATGGCCAATAGGACCTTATTAAGCGGTGAGGAACCAAAGATCTGCCGCTCAGCACGATGTACGAATAGGCCGACCAAAACCCCCAGCAGCAAAATGTCAACAAGTTTCTCCCCCAGCGGATAGCTGTGAAGCCAATATCGAGCCGTCTGCAAAGGGAGCAGGGGAACCAGGCAATAGAGGCCAATCTGTGGTTTCCAAGCGATTGACAGCACGAAGGCAATAATGGCTCCGATGTACATGACCAAGGGCGCGTAACCGGTGAGTCCTAGATGCATTTCATTCGTCTCTTTATCTGAATTCTTCCACTTATTCCAATTCAGTATCTGCCAAGCCGCCTACCTGCGAGTCTCGCTGACAATCAGCGTATTTCGATTTCACTCCTAGTAGAGTGTCGGCAAACCCTTCGAAATAGATCTTCTCTCTCATCGTCATTATTTGACTGAAAGATCGTCTGAATATACTCTGCCATTGGCGCGAGACGCATTGACAGACTATATCGCCCCGGGATACGCAATAGGCTCGACATTCTCCTCCCATGGCAGCTCGGACGCGGCTTTCTTGGTGATGAGGGATTTACTCGGTGTTCGCCAAGATTGCGGTTCGTTTTTCCCTGCTCCGGGCTTTGCAAATTTCCATGCTTACATCGTGAAGCTTTCGGGCCCGGTCTCGCCACTGAAACTCGCGCTGGACTCGGTCTCTTCCCGCATCTCCAAGTTGACGTCGTAGGTTGGTATCAATGAGTAGCCTTCGAAGCGTGGCAGTCAATTCATCTACTTGGCTGGCGTCAACTCGAAATCCTGTTTCCCCCTCGATAATGGCGTCTGCCGTTCCTCCCGAGCGCCCCCCAATCACTGGTTTCCCCGTTGCATTTGCTTCTAAGAACACCATACCGAATCCCTCCAGGTCCCCGTTTGCTTCCTCACGATTCGGCATGGCAAAAACATCGCATAAGTTGTAGCAATCCGGAAGCGATTCTTCCTGAACGCGGCCAGCAAATCGAACGGAATCCATGATTCCCAATTCCGCAGCGAGTTTCTGGAGCTTTTGCTCCTCTGGCCCGCGTCCAACGATGAGATACACTGCGTCCGGCAATTCCCGAGTGAGGCGGGCCATTGCGCGCAGCACGAGATCGTGTCCTTTTCGCGAAATCAAGCGTGCCACCGTAAGCACGACTTTCTTGCCTTTCAGATTCCACTTGTCGATCAGCTCCTCGCGGACGGGCCTCGGCGAAAAACGCTCGAGATCCACTCCCGGAGTGATCTTGACTACGCGGGATTCTGGCACACCTATTCGGAGCAGGCTCTTTCTTGCAAACTCGGCGTTCGCCACGACCACATCTGCTCCCAGGTAGATTTTGTCGCGAACATGCGGCTGGTATTTGTACCGATCGGTAAGAGCGACTTCCTCTCCATGACAATAGGCAAGATACGGAATGCACGTCATCCCCTTCAAAATCAGGGCGCTCACTCCCTGTGGGTACAAGTCGCCCGCGTGGAGAATCGTCGGGTTCTCTTTGTGAACGTGCCATGCGGCATGCAGGAACGCGCCAAGTCCTTTGGGTAATTCATGCATTCGCCAAGTGGAAAGCGGTTTAAGCCAGCGAACGATTCCGAAGGAATCGGATGACGCTCTCCGATCAAACTCTTCCCAACCGGGGACCTTTTTCGTCGCGATCGTCACTCGCGTGTCCTCGAATTCCGCAAGGTAACGATAAAGGTTGTAGTAATACTCGCGGGAGCCTCCGGCATGAGGCAAGAAGGAGTCCGTCAGCATCAATACCTTCATATTATTATCAGGAGTCAAATCAGAATTGCTCAAGTGACGATTCTCCGAGCTGCGGCAACAAAACAATACTGCCAAACACTCCTTGAGCTGCTATTTGGACGGGCAAAATTTGACCGGACTGTCAAAGAATTGGGTGAATCTTCCATAAGAGTCCTGCTACAGCCCCGATCGCGAGAATCGAGAAGCTCACAGCGAAAGCAACGAACCGTAGATGTCTGTGACGTTCTATAGGAGATTGAATATTAGGAATAGCCGCTAGCATAGGAATAGGTTCTGGGTACGCAACACGAATCTCTCGCTCCGTTTTGACCCGAGGATCGAGGTGTTCTTTGACGATCACAAACGCAACAGAACCAAAAAACGATATAAAGAACGAGGCTGCCATGAGCTTGCGACGGCTCGGTGTGAAAGGCTTTTCGGGAACACGAGCGGGATCCAGTACGATGAATCTTTCCCCTTTCTGCTGGGAATCGAGATCATTCGACATGTCCGCAGAATAGGTCTTGCTCAGCAAAGTATCGTACCGAGCCTTCGAAATATCGTAGTCGCGCATAATATCTTTCAACTCCTGCTCGCGTCGTGGGATCGCCTCGACTTTAGCCTGATAATTCGCAATTTGCTCCCGGATTCGTTTTTGTTCTTCTTTCAAACGCTGCATTTCCCTTCCGATGACTTCAAGCCGTAGTCCCGTTGTTGTAGGCTTGGTCGACCGCGAAGTCGAAATCTCGGAGGGTTTGTCCGCCGGGAGCGCAATTAAACCTTCGTTGACGTGATTCAGTCGTCTGACCAACTCCTTCACTTCAGGGAATTCATCGGTATAGCGTCGGTGAAGTTCGCTAAGCCTTGCTTCGAGTTGGTTCTTCTCAATCTCCAAACGCGCTCTCTCGGACACTGGTTGAGAATTGCCGCCCGGCATCGACACCGAATCCGGTAGCTGCGTGAGAAACAACCGTTCCTCATCGAGGCGGTTCAAATTGCCCGCATTCGCCTGCGACTCTGCCTGCAAGCTCGATAGAGCATGGAGAATAGCTTCTTGTTGCTGCGGCAATTCCCCGAGATGAGACATTTTGTATTGACGCAGATTATTTTCCTGCTCTTCGAGTACCTTCTTCGCATCTTGCAATTGCAAATTCAAGAATTCCGTTGTTCCAACAGCATGTTGCTCCCGGCTCTTGAGATTCCATTCGATAAAGTCCGAAGCCAGCTGATTTGTCACCTTGGCAACGATCGTCGGATCCTTCCCCTGATATGTAATCGAGAAAATAGCCAAGCCGCCTCCAGATTGCTTAACTTCGATCACGACGTCGCTTCTCATCTGCTCAATGACCGCCTCACGTGGGGACGTTCGGCGAAGTTGCGGGTAGAGGTCCCACTGATCAATGACCTTCTGCAGACGAGTCCCACTCAACACCTCCTGGCTGATGGTTTGCAACCGATCCAAGGGGCTTACGCGCACGAGTTCCGAAACGAATTGTTCCGGTACCCTTTGAGGGTCCACCTCGACCGTCGTCGTAGCCTTGTATTTGTTCGGCAAAAGTGCGATCGCGATGAACCCGCAGAGCGTCAATCCCACGGTCATCAAATAGACCCACCACTTGTGTCGCCGGACAACCTGCAAGTACTCCAACACTTGGGTTATCGGCAGTTCCGCAATTGAAGTATTCATGGGTCTTTTCCAGTCGCTATGTAAGAGATTTACTTGACAATCCGGACGGGAAGCGGGTTCCATCCCAGTGTGACCACTGCCATATTCTGCCCTAGAATCGGCCCTCCGGAAACTTGCTCGAAGCGCCTATACGCTGTTCCGAGGGCAATAGTACGCGACAGGTTCCAAGAAAAATTAGCTCCGACGAAATAGGCTACATAGGCCCCCAGACCAGTTTGCATGCGAACGCTCCGCGCATAGCCTGAGTCCAAGTTAATGTCGAAAGCCTCCGAAAGTTTTCTTGCGTACGAAACCGCGGCAGTATCGCTCCATTTCGTATTAGCCAAATAGTTGGTCATGTAGGAGCGGCCGGCCGTCAGCCCCATTCGAGACCTTCGGCTCAAGGGATAAGACAGAGCAATATCGTAATTTCCGATGGTTCCTTTGTTACATCGAGCAGCTTCAAACTCGGGGCCGCCCGCAACAGATAGATTGATATCATGACCAAGTTGACGCGAAATTCCAAAGTTAAAGCCGTAGCCGTCACAACTTCCCAGGGATAATGCTTGGTGAAAGTAGTTGCCCCCGACATTGAAAGACGTACGCGGCGATACCGCTGCAGAATAGGACACACGAGCGAAAGTCGAGCTGCTACTTGGACCACTCTCAAGCGATGAAAAATAGGACTCCCCGGCGGAGAAACTCATCGCTTGGGAAGCACTTCTCTGCCAGATGAGGCCAACATTATTCGCTGTTGTAAACACGTTGCCTCTATTGAACTGGAAAACGGCCGCACTGGGATCTACGACCGGAGCCCCTTTATTGACGTTAAACGCCAACGGACTCAGCAATCGAGATGAATCCGTTCCGTAGGTGTTCGACGTGCCCAACTGCAGCACCCAATTCGGTGCTATCGGCTGGCCAAAAGTAATGTTTCCGACATGAAACACTTGGCGACTCGATGGACCTGAGGTACTTTGCACGACGAAGGGCGCATATTGGACGCTAAACGAGGAGTGATTACTTGCATTGATGATAGCAACATGCGGACCCCAGAGGAATTGGCTGTTGTCCTGACCTACGGAATTCTCTGCAAAATTGCGGACGTATGATTCCGAAACTCCCATGCCATACATGAAGAATGTACGCCGCCTCGGTTGCAATGTCCCGAGATCCAAGTACCGCTGATCCGTGCCAAGAAGTATGACACTTTGGGAATAGCTGGGTAGCACCAGTGCAGTCGGCTTAACGTCCTGGGAATCCGTCGAAGGAACTGGCTTGTCGGGGTTTTCCTGCGCAAAAAGCACCGTGCCGGTGCCGCTCAGCGCGAAGAGGCAAAGCATTATCCTCATCCATATACTGCAAAGGTTACTACCTCTGTTTTGTCTCATGGCACCACGACCGTGTCACCTGGAAGGAGCAGTATGTTCTGCTCCGGTTTGTCGCCCTTGATGACCTGCGAATAATTAAAAGGAAACCTCTGCTGTTTTCCATCCACCGTTCTCAATACGAAGATGCCCTTCTTGTTCGCGAATTGCCCCAACCCACCGGCGTTCGTGATCAACCGCAATATGGTGGTTGGAACTAGCAGTGGATACGCTCCCGGCTTGCCCACCTCACCGGTAATGAACGCCAGTCTGCTTCGGATCTCCGTCACTGTCACTGTGACCTGGGGATTCGTTAGAATGGATTGCAACTTGTTGGCCAGCAAAGTCTGGGTTTGCACGGGAGTCAGCCCTCTAACGAGCACTTCTCCAATGAGTGGAAGTGAAATCTTCCCGTCCGGTCGCACGACGACACTCTGGGATATCTCGGGCTCTTTCCAGACATTGATGTTCAGGACATCGGATTCACCGATGACGAAGTCGCCCGGCGTCGCTACCTGCCCAGAAGCCGTTGGAGATCCCTTCGAATCGGCGTTCTTCCCCTGAACAGGCGGCTCCTTCTGGCTCGCTTGGGCTTTCGCCCCGGCATCGTGACCGAAGCCAACCTGGACGTATCCAAGAACGGCTACTAGCAAAGTCCCAATCACGTAGCTCTTAACTCTCTTGATCATATTTCTCGGTCCCTTCAGTCGGGTCCCTTATAGGCTCTGCACATGTGATTTGAGCACGTCGCCTGCCATGTGAGGAATGGGTGTACTAGCTAAGTTCTTTATTTTCAATGAGTCGGCAGCCACTCTGGGCTTAGTCCACAGGTAAAGAAGAAAATTGTTTCCCAGCGCAGGCTAGCATATTCCCCTCTCAAAAGTAGGCAGGTAGCAGGATATTTCAGCAGGGAACCAGGAATAGATGTTACTGCGCGCCTCGTCCAAGAATCACAACCTTGGCGGTCTCAAAAAGAATTGCACAATCAACAAGCAGCGACATGTTTTTCAAGTAAAACAAGTCAAATTCGAGTTTCCCTTTGGCGTCATCGAGGCTGGCGCCGTAGCGAAACCTTACCTGCGCCCATCCCGTTAGACCAGGCCGGATCGAGTGCCGAAGGTTGTAGAAGGGGATCTCCTTCTCAAGCTGGTCACAGAAGTAAGGCCGTTCTGGACGCGGCCCCACGAGGCTCATCTCACCACGAAGCACGTTGAATAGTTGCGGGATTTCATCCAGGCGAGTCTTCCGTAGGATGCGACCGATCCGTGTGATTCGGCTGTCACGCTGTTCCGCCCAGCGTGGCCCATCTTTCTCTGCGTCTTGGACCATGGACCTGAATTTGAGCAATTCAAATTCGCGACCTTTGTGCCCAGCGCGCGTCTGGCGGAAGAAGATGGGAAGGCCACTGTCCAAATATATCGCCAGTGCAATCAACGGTATCAGAGGCGAGACGATAATGAGGATGGTCAACGAAACGAGGATATCCATAAATCTTTTTGCAGCCAGCAGGAGTCGAGATTTCTTGAATCCATCCGACAGGATTAGCCAACTCGGAGAAAGTCGCTCGAGCAGAATGCGACCGTGAAGTCGCTCGAAGCAACTATGCACATCTTCTATTCGCACACCCCCGAATTTGACATTGAGTAGCTGTTTAATCGGCGTGCTGCCCCTTCGTTCCTTCAACGACAGTATGATCCGATCGACTCTTTCCTGCGCTACAATCTGCTCCACGTTCGCAAAATCACCGATGATTTTAGGATTGGCGAGAGACCGCCCAATGTCTTGGCCATTCTCGTCGAGGAATCCAACAACCCTCAAGTTATATTCCGGGTGGGCGAGGATATGCCGCACCAGCAATATGCCTGATTCTCCCGTCCCCATGATCAGCACCCGCTCATTGCCGCGTGATAGCAGGTTTGTCGCATTTGCTGACAGCCGCCAACTTAGCAAGAGGGCAAGGATCAAAGGCGCCGCCAAGAACGCAACGCCGCGGCCCAGACTGGTTGCGGGGGAAATATAGAACAACAGGGCTAACAAAAAACAGGCGGCTCCAAGCGCTTGCATGGTGTGGACAAAAAGGTTGTCTCTCCGTCTCACTACTTGAAAATCGTAGAGATCGTTGAAGTAGAGAGACAGCCCGCAAACGATCGTGATCAGAGTAATTTTTGTCCACAAGCTCAATTGCACAACCATTTCCGGGAAAGGCATGGCCGTGCGTGCAGCACTGGCAGCCAGTAAGGAAAATATGATGGCCACCCCGTCAACTCCGATGAGGAGTAAGGTTCTGGCAGGAACCTCATGAGTACCAATCTTGGGCATAAGAGCTCAGGAACTGAGGTTTTTCGCCTTGGAAGCTATTCTGAACGCCCAGTCGCGATGGTGAATGCACGTCCGAGTCCAGACACAAGCCACATATCTCATTTTGTTTCAGTTGGTTAGAAGACGTTGCAGGAGCGGCCACCGGAGCGTGGGAAAACTGTTTCTTCTTTCTCTCCAGCAACGTTCACAGCCCTGGGTTTGGGCTCGAGACCTTGCTACGCGCCACGGAGATTCATGAGAGGCCCTCCTCCTCTCTGGGAGGAGGGCTAGGCACAGCCCCGGTGGGTCGGAGGGTGCGATCGTATTTTTCAAAGAGCCAGCTCTCTTCGGCATTCAAGTAGCGCGCGAGTTGCATACGTTGCGTTTTCGATGGCTCGCGATAGCCGTGGATAATTTTGCTGAGCACACTCTCATCAATGCCGAGCGCTTTGGCGATATCGATTTGGTGGAAACCCAATCGAAAAACTTGCAGCTTGATGTTTAGATACATGGTCGCCTTGGAACCCCCGATGTGACATTTTGGTCAGTGCAATCTGGTTTTCTTTCTCCTGCGAGTTGGCCGCTTGCCAGCGACACTTCGGGACGAATGGATTTCTCAGGGCCTGGCTTCATATTTATACCCATAGTACTGCTTCTCGTTTGTATCGGCGCCATTGAAAACGAAACCCAGAAGTTTCTTGCGATCCACTGCGCTTGCCGATTTCTGCAAAGTTTCCCGTTGCCCATAATGGGCTCGCACTACCACAATCACCCCTTGGCAAGCCGCGCTGATCAGCTCAAAATCAGCCAGCGGGATAATCGGCGGTGTGTCGATTAGAACGACCTCGAATAGTTCGCTGCAGCGCCCGAGATGCTCCTGCCAGTGCGATCCAGTGAAAAGCTCCGGCGGAGGGGAGGAACTGGTGCCGGCAGGAAGCACGAAGAAATTCTTCTGATTGGTTGCAACGATCGCTTCGTCTAGAGTCGCTTTGCCGGCAAGCACTTCTGCAAGGCCTGGTGTAGTCGTCGGATGATCTAGTAATCTCGTCAGCCCACCCGTACGTAAGTCACCATCGATAACCAGTACCCGTTGTTGCGGGAGCTGTACATAGCACAAGCCAAGATTCATGGTCGTCAGAGTCTTGCCTTCTCCCGGCAGTGAGCTGGTAATGGCAATCGTTTTCAACCCTGCCCTCGCCTGGGCTCTCATAAGTCTCATCCTCAATGCTCGATAAGCCTCAAGAGCCACCTTGGAGGATTCATCCTGACGGAGGATGAGGTCCGTCGCGTTCCCATTCCCAACATGGACTTGCTGACACTGAGTGAGTTGCGTGTTAGGCGGCGCTGGTGTTTCCAATATGGAGCCGTGTTTGATCGACTCCAGCATCTCCCGCACATCCATATCGGGATCCGAAAGCCCACGCTGCGCCCTCTGATTCGCCTTCTGTGCCTCATTGAAAAACTTGCTCATCTATAGCTCCATAGAGGAAGTGCGATTCAGCTTCATGGCTTGTACCAGAACATCGACGGCTGTCTCGATGATCTTGTTGCCCACCGGATCTCTTTCCTGCATCGCGTTGACCGCCACTGCGACCTGTTTCTTGATGCTCATTTCGGGACGAATCTCATCCGACGCGGGCACGAGAGCATTCCGCTTTTTCATGGCTTGAACTAAGCGGTCGAGCGCCGATCCGATCTCCGCATCTCTCACGACTTCGGCCCCACTGGTCATGCCCGCGGAACCGGCGCCATTCCCCTCGGTTGGCTGTTCGATTTGCGCCTCATGCAATCCCAGCTCGGAAGCTGACTCCTCGACTGTCAACAGATCGATCATAGGCCGGCGCGCTTTGTATCCGTTCGTCAAGCAGGCATCGCAGAGCAAGTTGATGATCCGCGGAACTCCTTCCGTCAGACGAACAATCTCTTGGAGGACTTGCGTAGAAAATAGAGGTGCGGCACCACGATATCCTGCAGAACGAAGCCTCTCCGCGACGTATGCGCGTACCTCTGCAAGATTCAGGGGTCGGAGCGAACAACTGACCGCAACCCGTTGCCGAAGCGCGCGCATCTCGGGTTTGCGTAAGATGCCCAGGAGTTCCGGTTGCCCGCAAAGGACAATCTGCAAGAGCTTCTCCTGGTACGTGTCCGCATTGCTCAGGAGACGAATCTCTTCGAGAAGCTCCGGTGAGAGCAAATGCGCCTCGTCCACGAGTAAAAGCGAAGTGCCACCTTTCCTTTGGGTATCCAGGAGCATATGCTGAAGCGCCGAAAGGCGCGCCGGCTTACTGGTCCCCGAACACGGAATTTCGAATTCCGTAAGAATCATCTCCAGAAATTCTTCACGGCTCAGAGTGGGATTGAGAATAAATGCCGAGGAAATCGGATTGGAAGTTGTCGCCCGCTCCGAAAGGATTTGCAGGGCTGTATGCACAACTGTCGTTTTCCCGGTCCCGATCGGGCCGGTCATGAGGACAAACCCTTTGCGGCGCATGACCGCTTCAATGAGTGCGGCCAGCGCTGCAGCGTGAGGCTCGGAGAGGTGAAAGAACCTCGGGTCCGAAGTCAACCGAAAGGGCTCTTCGCGCAAATTGTAGAAAGTCGTGTACATGTTAGGTGGAGCCTGTCGGCGTGGAGCTAAAGTCCTCGGAAGCCACCAGAGTCAGGCTTTTTCTGCAGCGCTTCCTTTCCGTATACTTTGTAATTCAATGCAACTTGCTCCAATCAGACCCTAGGCTCATTCCCGCGAGGATGCGCGAGTGTCAAGAAGTTTCCGACATCAGCAATCCAGCACATCATGTTCCAGTCAAGCTCAGACGCCTGTCAGAGTGTCTCGGACCTAAGTCCATTATTTTTCAGCACTTTGGCGTTGGTCTACAATCCTCCTTGTTTGCTTCCCAAGAGCGCAAGCCCAGTTCTTAGGAAAGAAATTTCCCAATTGCGCCTGTCCGAGAATCGCACCTGAGAAACATTCTCCCGCCGCTTGTAGGATTTTTTGAGTCTTTAATAGTTGCGTAACAATGGGAACAGCGTGGGAAAAGACTTGCTATTATGCAGCGGAACAGTTCCGGATATCTGCAGAACCGCAGAATTACATTACGCTAAATCACTGAAAACAAAAGACTACCTGGCCAACACCATTGGAGGCGTGCATGCTCCCATTGGCAGCGATCCTAGGAGAAACCGTGATTTTCCTCGAAACGCTTTCAGACTCTGCTCAGTTATTCTTTCTTGGCTCGGTGTTCTTGCTCGGCGGTTTCGCCATTCGTGGAGTTCGCTCTGCGATCGTTCAATATCGTACTTCCTTCTCGCCAAAGCCCCAGCCACCACCCGAACAAATCTGCCCATCAAATTCGTAGTCTAACCCTCCCGATTCTTCAGGTTAGTAGCGCCAGCCACGCTAAAACTGTACGCCCGGTACCTCTCCGCTCTCCGAGCTGTTTGGATGTGTGGGTAGCCGAGCTAGCCTCAGGTTGACTGTCCTCGGCTGTCTACAGGGAGTAGCTCTCCGAATACTGAGAGAGCCCGATGTGTATCGAATTTGTGCCGGTAGAATAGAAAAAGGGGGAGCAGCTCGCTTCTACACCCCCTAGAGCTATTAGGGTACGGTCGCTATCACTTGGTTTGAGTCGACGCTCTGAACTCCGCTGCTGTCCACTGCCGTTGTCACGTAGTAGTAAGTAGCCCCGCTTAGCACGGTTGTGTCCGTGTAGCTCAGTCCTGTAACCAGAGAGGGATTTATTAGAGTGTACGGTCCGCCGTTCACTGTTCCTCTATAGACGTTGTAACCGGAAACCGTTGATGTGCTGGCCGTCCAGCTCAGAGCCGCGGAATGCGCCTGCTGCGGTGTAGCTGTGAAGTTCACGGCGCTGTTGTTGGCTCCATTTATCGGCACGCTCTGATTCACGGGGGTGAAAATGTACCCCGCATTGCTCGGGGTGACCGTATAGGTCCCATTGGCCACGCCGGTAAACGTGTAATTGCCGGAGCTATTGGCAGTTGTACTGGCGCTCGCCGGCCCGCTTAACGTCAGCGTCGACCCACTCCCGCCTGCTGTCGGACTGATTGTTCCAGAAATGCTAAAAGTCTGGAAGGCTGTCGCAGTGAAATTCAGCCCTGTGACATTGGCTCCGTTGAGGGTCATGCTCTGGACTATGGGGCTAAATGTGAAACCCGTGCGGCTCGGGGTAACCGCATACGTACCGTTTGCTAATCCACTAAAGGTGAAATTGCCAGAACTGTTGGCCGTCGTCGTGGCGCTTGCTGCTCCGCTTAAGGTTACCGTCGTTCCGCTACCGCCGGTCGCCGGACTGATCGTCCCCGACATGCTGAATGTTTGGGGCGGCGGTTGGGTACTTTGTCCGCTCACGACGCCAGCGCAGCCCCAGAGGAGGGCCATCGGCACAAGGATACCCACCAGCAAGAGCGCACCGCGAGCGCGGGAACTTATGTTCTGCGAGTGCGGAGCTTCGTTTCGTGCGAGATTCATCGTCCAGGCCCCTCAGAAGTCTGCCTGGACGTGAGAGTACGTCTATAACGAGCTTTGAGAAACTGGCTAGGAGTCCAAATTAGGTACAGGTATTTACCCTGTCCCTCAAGCCAATGAAATGCGAGTTTCGGCATCCAGGCTTGACGCTAAGGCCATCTCATTAATCCTATGACCTTTGAAGCCGAGGACTGGCGCATCAGGGGCGTCAATCCCTTCTGGACTCTTCCCAAGGGTCCTGACTTCTCCACAGTCCGGAACCTAGTAAAAATTATCCTCGAAACATCCACCGGCCTGTCTTACGTGTGCCGCCTATTGGCAGCCCAAAGCGTCAGCCTCGCGTCTCCCTCTTCCACTTACGGTATCGGAGCGGTCACCTCATTCGAGTAAGAGCTTTCGACGCCGCTGGAATCCACTGCTGTGGTCACATAGTAGTAAGTTGTGCTGTTCTGGACTGTTGCATCCGAATAGCTGAGACCGATAACCAGCGAGGAATTTGTCTTCGCGTAATTACTACCGCTCACCGTGCTACGGTACACGTTATACCCCGACACGGCCGAAGTACTTGCATTCCAGGTCAGCGCCACCGAATGCTGTACGGGCGTGACTCCCGTTCCTGATAGAGAGATCAAGGCGGGCGACCCAATCGCGTTGCTCGCGATCGAGATGCTTCCATTTACGGTCCCGGCTACCGTGGGATTGAACTGGATGGTTAGGGTGAGGTTCTGCGACGGAGAAAGAGTCACGGGCGCACTTCCTCCCGTCATCGAGTAGCCTGATCCGCTCAAGGTTATCTGTGAAATCGAAACATTCGAATTGCCAGTATTCGTGATGGTCACGTTTTGCGAAGCAGAGGAAGTGCCCGTTGTTACGCTGCCAAAACTCAGAGTGGTCGGGCTGACGCCGAGAGTCAACGAGGCCGCGATTCCCGTGCCGCTAAGCCCCACTGAAGTGGGCGAAGTAGGCGCGTTGCTTACAATCGAGATGCTGCCGGACACAGCGCCTACCGACGTCGGCAGGAATGCGACTGTGATCGTGGTCTGCTGCCCAGCGTTCACATTCAAGGGCAGAGAGAATCCGCTGGTACTGAACGAACTTGAGCCAGATGGATTCACCTGAGTGACGCTTAGTGTAGCCGTGCCGATATTGGTGATGACCAAGGCTTGCGACGAGGTACTTCCGACCACACCGTTTCCAAAGTTTATGGAAGTGGAGCTCAGTTGAATAGCAGGTGTTGGCACCGCGTTCACCGTCAGCGTCGCCGCCGCGCTTGTGACCGTTCCTGCTGTATTCGTTACCGCTGCCCGGAACGTCGATCCGCTATCCGCCGTCGTTGTCGCCGCCGTCGTGTAGATTGCTGATGTGGCCCCCGTGATGTTCGCCCCGTTCTTCTGCCACTGGTAACTCAGCGGCGCCGTTCCCGCCGCTACCACCGCGAAGCTTGCCGTCTGTCCCGCCGTTACCGTCTGATTCACCGGTTGCGTCGTGATCGTTGGCGCCACCGCCGCCGCATTCACCGTGAGCGTGGCTGCGCTGCTGGTCATACTTCCGGCCGTGTTGCTGACCACCACTGTGAACTGGGCTCCGTTGTCGGAGGTCGTTGTCGCCGGCGTCGTATAACTTGCCGCTGTCGCTCCCGCGATGTTCACTCCGCTCTTCTGCCACTGGTAACTCAGTGGCGCGGTCCCGCCCGCCACCACCGTGAAGCTTGCCGTCTGTCCCGCCGTCACCGTCTGATTCGCTGGTGCCGTCGTAATCGTCGGCGCCACCGCAGCCGCGCTCACCGTTAGCGTCGCTGCCGCGCTCGTCACCGTTCCTGCTGTATTCGTCACTACCGCTCGGAACGTCGACCCGCTATCCGCGGTCGTCGTCACCGGCGTCGTGTAACTCGCCGAAATGGCCCCAGCAATGTTCACTCCGCTCTTCTGCCACTGGTAACTCAGTGGCGCGGTCCCGCCCGCCACCACTGTGAAGCTTGCCGTCTGCCCCGCAGTTACCGTCTGGTTCGCCGGCGCCGTCGTGATCGTTGGCGCCACTGCAGCCGCACTTACCGTCAGCGTCGCCGCCGCGCTCGTCACCGTTCCTGCTGTGTTGCTTACCACCGCAGCGAACGTCGATCCACTATCCGCTGTAGTCGTCACCGGTGTCGTGTAGCTCGCTGATGTGGCCCCCGCGATGTTCGCCCCGTTCTTCTGCCACTGATAGCTCAGCGGTGCCGTCCCTCCCGCCACCACTGTGAAGCTCGCCGTCTGTCCCGCCGCCACCGTCTGGTTCGCCGGCTGCGTGGTGATCGTCGGCGCTACCGGCACCGCATTCGCTGTGAAGTTTACTCCTGTGATGTTCGCTCCGCTCACGGTCGCGCTTTGATTGCCGGGCGTGAAAGCATAGCCGGTGTGCTTCGGCGTAACCATGTAAGACCCATTCGGCAGTCCGGCAAACGTATAATTGCCCGCGTTGTCCGCTGTGGCAGAGGCGCTCGCCGCTCCGCTCAGCACCACTGCCGCTCCATTGCCGGCCGCCGTCGGATTGATTGTGCCGGAAAGGCTGAAACCACCCGTATTGAACTTGTTGCCACCGTGCCCGTGGTTACCCTTGGAGTCGGTCGAATTAACTTGGTAATAGTAGGTCGTGCCAGCAGCCAGACCGGAAAGCGTCACCTGGTGGCTCGTAACCATCCCTGGATCCATCGGCGTACTAGTTCCGTAGGCAGTGGTGGTTCCGTAATCGACCGAGGAGTTGGCAGGGACGTTTGTTGTCCAAATGACCTGAGAGCTGGCGGTTGTGACCGATCCGGTTTGTACGTTCGTGATGACCAGCGTCGTCGGCGGGGGCGGATTCCCGTTGTTCCCGGCAACGAGGCCTGCACAACCGACAAAGCCGAAACTGGCAAGTAGCAAAGCGAATACAGAAACGCTTGAGCGATGATGCACGATCCCGTCCTCCAGATTTCTGTTTTCTTGCCCCAGGCGTCTGGCGTGTTCGAGCGGAGGGAGGAAGCGAGCCCGAGAGCAACAACCAAAGTACTAGAGGTACTATAAGTCCTAATCCAAGGGAAGTGTGAGTCGCCCATCGTCAGATAACAACTGGTCAGGCGGCCAGAAATCGGGCATTGGCTTGGGTTGCCTAGCGGACAGAAATTGGGCATTGGCCGGACTGGCCCAACGGGTAGTTAGTCGTAATTCCCTGTGATCGCGAAATGAGGCGCGTCAAAAGCCCCGGCGAAGCGTGCTGTTTGCATACACAAAAGATTCGGAGTTACATCCTTTGCCTTCCGGCCTCGCTAAGGTATTCCCCGACGCTAGGTTAAGTAATCTCTCCCCCTTTGGTTGCGATGTTCGCCGGATTGTGAGTGCGTTCTGGCAATGATATTGGCGTGTTAAGTGCTGATTATCCGGAGTTGCGGAACAGGGCGAATGCTCGGCCGGGTGCCGTCGAAGGAGGCTCTTGATGCGCAAAAATAGAGTGTGGTTCTGGGACTCCAAGATTCAAAGTCGAAACAACAGATTGACTCCGCGTAGTCTCCTCAAGTGTTTCGGGCTGCCCGCGCTCGCGGCTCTGGTGTGTGTTCCTGGGGTGCAGACCCACAAGTCGAATACCGTTGCGCCGAAGGCAGCGAAGTCTACTGCCAAGCGCGTTGCGCGGCCGCGCGCCTCGGAAGATTATGGCAGGCTGCCGTTGAGTTTTGAAGTGAACCAAGGGCAGACGGACGCGCAGGTCAGATTTCTTGCGCGCGGCCAAGGATACACGCTATTCCTGACCTCGCAGGAAGCGGTGCTCTCTCTTCACAAGTCAGAAGGCAAGCGTGTTCCTAAGGAAGGGGCCTCAGCAAATCCAGGATCGAAACTTGAAACTGAGCTAGCGGGCCGGTTCGCGCTCTTCGAGGATCGCACGCGGCGAACGGCGGAACTCTCGGAATCACAAGGCGGAGAAAGCGGGACGAACACGGTGCTGCAAATGCGGCTAGCGGGGGCGAGCTTCGACGCCAGAGTGAAAGGCGAGGAGGAGCTGTCCGGCAAGAGCAACTACTTCATCGGCAACGACCCAAAGAAGTGGCGCACCAATATTCCCACCTATGCGAAGGTGCGAGTCGAGGATATCTACCCGGGCGTGGACCTGGTCTACTACGGCAACCAGGGGCAGCTCGAATACGACTTCGTAGTGCGGCCCGGCGCTGACCCCAGCGAAGTGAAGCTGGCCTTAACATCCGGGCCGTCAACCAAAGGAAGGGATTCTCGCGGTTCGGTCGATGCGACGAAAGCAGCATCCACGAAGATTGATGACAACGGCGACCTGGTGGTCCCAGTCGACGGCAGCGAAGTTCGCTTCCATAAACCAGTAATCTACCAGCCCGCATTCTCGGGCAAGGTGGAGCGCGCAATTCCTGTGGAAGGGCATTACACGATTAACGAACAGAACGAAGTGGCGTTCGCGATTGGCGATTACGACAGGACAAGGCCGCTGGTGATTGACCCGGTGCTCGTCTACTCAACTTATTTGGGCGGCGGAGGCTACTATGATGGCTTCGAATATAACCAGGTCTCGGCGATCGCGGTCGACAGTTCAGGCAATGCGTACGTGACGGGGTTCACGAGATCGCCCAACTTCCCCACCACGCTCAATTCGTATCAACCCGCGATGCCTTCAGGTTGTGCCCCTCAGTATGACGCGCCGTGTGCGTACGCGTTCGTGACAAAGCTAAGTCCCGATGGCTCATCGCTGGTCTATTCAACCTTCCTGGGTGGCGGGGGAGCCAACGGAGGATATGGCATCGCCGTCGACAGCTCTGGCAATGCTTATGTGACGGGCTCTACTACTTCAACCGACTTTCCGACCCTGAATGCCTTGCAGGGGACCAACCGCGACTATCCATACGGATCGAGCGCTTTTGTGACCGAGGTCAATGCGGGTGGCTCAGCGCTGGTCTACTCAACTTACCTGGGAGGCACAGGCAACAGCAGCAACTACCGTGGTGACTCCGGAATTGCAATTGCGGTGGATGGTTCGGGCAACGCCTACGTCACCGGGCAGACGTATTCCCACGATTTTCCGACCGCCAGCCCGATCCAGGCGACCAATCAAAGCGCATCTTCCAGTAATGCCTTTGTGGCCGAAATCAGTGCGGGTGGTTCAGCATTGATCTATTCGACCTACTTGGGCGGAACAGGGATGGGCCCCTACGGCGATTTCGGGGCTGGGATTGCGACGGACACCTCCGGCAATGCCTACGTCACCGGGCAGACGTATTCCCACGATTTTCCGACCGCCAGCCCGATCCAGGCGACCAATCAAAGCGCATCCGCCAGTAACGCTTTTGTGGCGAAAATCAACGCGGGCGGTTCGGCATTGATCTATTCGACCTACTTGGGCGGAACAGGGTACGAATCTGGTGCTGGGATTGCGACGGACACCTCCGGCAATGCCTACGTCACTGGCACCGCCTATTCCAGCGACTTTCCAACAACGCCAAGCGCGTTCCAAGGAACCAATCATGGGGGCAATGACGCCTTTGTGACAAAGCTGAGTCCAGATGGCTCTGCGCTGGTCTACTCGACTTACTTGGGCGGCAGCGGCGGCGATGCAGGCTACGGAATTGCGGTGTCGGGGCTTGGCTTTGTGTACGTAACGGGTTTAACCACTTCGAACGACTTTCCCACGGCCAACCCGATCCAGGCGGCCAACAATAGCCCTTCTAGCGGTAGCGCATTCGTGGCGCAACTCACTCCGGACGGTTCTGCTTTAGTGTATTCGACCTACCTTGGCGGAGCTTGCGGGCAGCCGGTGTGTGATGAAGGCTTGGGAATTGCAGCCGACAGCTCGCGCAATGCCTATGTGGCCGGGTTGACTTATTCACAGAGTTTTCCCACGACGCCCAATGCGTTTCAGAAGACAAATCGCGGAGCCGATAATGGTTTTGTGGCGAGAATCGCCCCCGGCACTGGTACTGCGGATCTGATGCTTACCAATATTGCGCCCAGTTCGGCGATGAACGGCTTGTCGCTAACCTACACGATTGTGGCAACGAATAACGGGCCAGACGAGGCAAGCGACGTAAACGTCCTAGACGCAGTCCCAGTGGGTACAACCTTTAGCAGCGTGAGCATCAGCGCGGGGTCCTGCACGGGACCAGCTCCGGGCGGCACCGGCACTGTCACTTGCACCGTAAATGGCCTGGCCTCTGGCAGTTTCATTACCGAAACATTAGTAGTGAACGTGAACGCCACGGATCTTCCTCTCAGCACGATCACGAATACAGCAACAGCGAGTTCCGCGGCATTCGATCCTAACACCGCCAACAATTCGGCAACGGCCACAACGACTGTGATCTAAGTTCAACAGGGAACTCTTGGCCAACTTTTTATGGGCTCGGATCTAAACGAATTCATACCCAGCGGCCAAGCTTTTGCATGCCCCAGCGGACTACCCGACGCGCGCGCATCTCGAAAGCTCCGCGGCGGCGGAACCGAATTTCAGTCTCTAGAAGCCATCTCATAAATAGTCTGGCTGTCTCCGAATTGCCGTCTTTTCAAGGATTTAGGCGGACTCAAAGCTATTTATGAGATAAGTTCTAGTCTCTGTGTGCGCGAAATGAGGCTGGCCAAGAGCTCCAGAGAAGGTTGCGGTTTGCATCCGCAGCATCCTTGGCCTTCCGCCAGCCTCGCTAAGGTATTCCCCCGACGCTGCGTTAAGTAATCTCTGCCCCTTTGGCTACGATGTTCGCCGGATTGTGAGGGCGTTCTGGCAATGATATTGGCGTGCTAAGGCTAGGGCTCAAGGAGGAGATTTTCGCCAAATTGGGCATTTGGGGAAACAGGTACGGGCCACCTTTACTCTTCAAAGCGCCCCTGCTTTGGGTGACCGCAGGAATTTGCGTGCTCCTGATCTTTTTCGTGACATCCATTTACGGGTTTCTCGCGGTAAACCATCCGCTGGGGGAGGGAATTCTCGTCGTAGAAGGCTGGATCCCCGCGAAGACGCTGGCTGAATCCGTACACGTCTTCAATTCCGGAGCCTATCAGTACCTTGTTGTCGTGGGAGGCCCGATCGTGGGAACTGGTGCCGAATCCGGTCATGCCAGAACATACGCCGACCTGGCCGCGAGCAGACTCGAACAGCTCGGATTTGATACCAACAAGCTGATTAAGATCAACGTCCCGCCCGTATCGTCGGAGCGCACCCTAACGGGGGCAGCACATGTTAAGCGTTGGCTCGAGCGTTCAGGGACCAAAGTTTGTTGTGTGGACATTCTTACTGCGGGAGTGCATGCCAGAAAGAGTTGGATCCTTTCACGATACGCTCTCGGCGGCAGTTACCGGGTCGGAATCATCGCAGGACCCCAAGCCTCCTTCGATCCGAAGTATTGGCCTGTTTCACGGAAAGGAACCTGGATCGTCGTTCGCAACTTAGCAGGCTATGTATACTACAAATTCTGGATTCTCTTTAACAGGAAGGCCTCTCCAAGAGACTGGCAGGCGACTGATCAAGGAGAATCTCTCAGCATACTAGAGAATGACATTCCGCCAGGGGAGTGAGAAGGAGGAAAGGAAAATGGTGCGAGATGTTGTAGAAAAAGTGCTGTTCTACCGTGATGGGCCCAGGACATTTTTCAAGCCCGAGGAGTTTCCTTGGGTCGCGAGCATAGAGGCGGAATGGATAGCCATCCGCAGGGAGTTAGACGCGGTAATGGTGCGCCGCCAGGAGATTCCGAATTTCCAGGATGTGTCGAAGAACCAGAAAGCAATTGCCAAAAACGACGATTGGAAGACATTTATGTTCTATTCGTTCGGCTTCGGCAACGAAAACAAGGAGAACTGCGAGCGATGCCCGGACACGTTCCGGCTTTTGCATCTCATTCCGGGGATGACGATGGCCTTTTTCTCGATTCTAGCGCCCCATAAGCGCATACCTCCGCACCGAGGGCCCTACAAAGGCGTGCTGCGCTATCACCTTGGATTGAAAGTTCCAGGGCCGGAAGGCAGTTGCAGAATTCGAGTTGGAAACGACGTAGGTTACTGGAAGGAAGGAAAGAGCCTGATTTTCGACGACAGCAACGAGCACGAAGTCTGGAACGACAGCGATTCCGATCGTGTGGTGCTCTTCGTTGACTTCGTGCGCCCGACTATCTTTCCTCTCTCGATTGTGAATCGCTCGATTATCTGGGCGCGTGGCCGCTATGCATTCTAGAAATCAGGATTAATAATAAAAAGTTGATTTCTCTCATCGAATTGGTAAAGGGAACTCAAATCATTCCGGTTGCGTCGGCTTGCGGCGATGTGCGAATAAGGTTTCACCAGTTTGGAATTCACGATTTGCAGCGCCTGTTTTCGGCGTGCGAATTGAAATCAGCCGCGCGAGCGATTTCCGTCTCAATGTGATCTTGCGCTTCTTGTGTAGCCTCAAGAAGATAATCCACGTTTATTGCGGCAACTCGAGATCAGCGAGATGGTTTGCTGTCTGCCGGGTGGATGACAACCTAGCGTTCTTCCCCCACGCCGACGTTTTGCCCGCATCCACGAGTTCCTCCATCCCCCTCATTGGTTCCTCGATGGGAATTGTTAGGTTGGGCCAATGGAGCTGGTAAAGATCGACATGATCTGTGCCCAGCCGCCGAAGGCTTCTTTCTGCTGTGGCAATCAAGTCAGGCCGCTTGAAATTCCGAGGAAGCACCTTTGTTGCGAGAAACACTTGGTGTCGCCGGCCCTTGATCGCCTCGCCGACGATCTCTTCGGTTCCATATGACTCTGCAGTGTCTATCATACGGAGCCCCACATTCGATTGCCGCCCGAAGCGGCTCGACGCCTCCGCGGTAATTCCAGGTCCCGAAGCTGATTTCGGGCAGACGAATACCGCTGTTGGCCAGTTCTCCTAAGAGCATAGACACATGTTCACTTTTTCCGAGGATGTGCTACGGAAGGTGCGAAGAATCCCCATGCCGACCGTTCAAGCGGCGGCGGCGCCCAGCGGGCTTTTTGACCAGTTGATGGGTTGTCCTTGGAGCCGTAATCCGACTCCAAAGCGCCCATCGGGTAGCCGTTGACAGTAAACAACGCGAGCGACGGTTCGCAGATCACCCATGAGCGAGCCGACGATCAGTCGCTCATTCAGATCTCTAGCCCCCTGGGTCAAAATGCGTATTCCCAGCGAGCAGACGTTTCGGGTGTACTGGCAGGAAAAACAAAATGAACGCGAATAAGGCCGGCCAACGGAGCGACGCGGGAATAGCTTCTGGCTGCGCGATAATCACAGAACGCCGAAGCGATCTCTTCTCCCCGCTGTTGCGGCTGAGCATGTGTTTCCCCTTCGTTGTCCGAGCAACTCCCTCGGCCTGTTCAACTAGATTAGAGATAGAAATACCGGTTCATCGTGAGAATACGCAGACCGGATGGCCGTGAGGTGATGGACCAACCGGTGCTAAGCCAGATCGCTTGCGAATAGATAGTGCCTGGCACCGGGCCAAGCTGAGTTCCTCCGGAGAGCGTGACCCTGTCTGTTTGATTCGCAAAGCTAAACACCCAGAGATCATGTTTTCCGATGTCCGTATCTGGATGAACAGTGAAGAAGGGCTCGGGTGAGTTCGGCAGGGGCAGTTGGATGTTGCCTTGACCTGCCGGGGTGGGATTGAGATAGAGCAGGATGGGATCCATGTAGTAATTGTGTGCATAGAGCGATCCGTTGGTGGTGGAGTAGGTCACAAAGCCTTGCAGGTAGCTCCAGTTTTGGGCGGCGACCGCCGCACTGATGTCTTCCATGGACATTCCGGAGCTTGTGCTTGCATTCCAGTACACCACACCGAAGTCGGCATCGGCGACGACCCATTTGGCCAGGCCTGGATCGTAATACTCCGCAGTCACATGAGATTCCTGGCTGTTGCCATCAAAAGACATGGTTCTTGTTCTGGCGGAGATGTGCTGCCCTGTCAGAAGCATGACGAGGGTTTCGGCGAACTGTCTGCAGAACACGGACCCCACCACACCATCCTGTGCAGCAACTTGAGCCAGGAGCGTACCCGGAGTCGGGACAGACGTTGTCCCTTGTGTCATCAATCGTACGTTGCCGGTGAGTTGCTGCACTGTACTGCTCAGGTTCGCCGACCCGGTTCCGGAAGGTGGAGGAGCTGCATTCGCGGTCAGCGTGGCCGCCGTGGTCGTGGCCGACCCGGCCGAGTTCGTAAACACCGCTTGGTACTGATTCCCGTTCTGCGACGAAGCTGTCGTGAAGCTCAACGTGGTCGAGGTGGCTCCGGAGACGTTGCTAAACGCCCCGCCACTCGTGCTCACCTGCCACTGCACCGTGGGTGTTGGCGAGCCGGTCGCCGCCGCCGTGAAGGTCGCCGTCTGGCCCGCCGTCACCGTCTGATTGCCCGGCTGAGTTGTGATTGTCGGCGCGGTATTCGAAGGCGCGCCGGTATTAAAGATCTGGTTGGCAGAGCCAGTGCAGGTGTTCTGCTCGATATGTGTGCCCGATGCAGTGGAGGCGCCGACCACGTCCAAGCACCCATTGGTCATGTTGGCGGAAAGGATTTCGTAGCCGCTGGATACTGCTTTGAGTTGGTAGTATTCGGGCGAGACGGCAACACAGGTGTACTGTTGGATGAGCGCGCCCGCGGAACCGGAACCTTGCGTGACATCCCAGCAGAGATTCGACGCGGCGCTTACGAGGTAGTACCAGCCGCTTACGGGGGCGGCTGTGAGGGTGAACTTCTGCGTATTGCTTGTCGAGCAGGGGGATTGGATCAGAGCGGTGAAGCCCGCGGAGCCGCCGGTGTCAATGCAGAGATTGCTGTTGGTGTTCTGGAGCGTGACGGTTCCGGAAGGCGGCGGAGGAGGAGGAGCCCCACCGCTCAGCAGGCCAAAAACAACGACGCCGGTGGGCGTACCAACATAGACCTTTCCGTTGGCGATCATCGGTGTGATGAATTTGTTGTCCGAGAATTGATCGCGCGTGCCGGCCTGGTTGCTGTTGTACAGCTCGTTGGCCAGGTTCGTCGCGTCATAGGCGTGGAGGATGCCTGTGCCTCCGCTATTCTGGACCGCCCATACGATTCCGTTTGCGGTCCCGTTCGCGGATATGCTCGGAGTGGTTCCTGGGTAAGCAAATGTGCTAGCGGTCTTAGAGGACGGCGGCGTTACGAGCTGCGCACTCGCGATCGCAAACGCCTTCAGTGAATCATTGACGGCCCCGTAGTAGAGAGTGCCATTGAAATACGCCGGCATCGCATATACGCCGGTTCCTCCCGACAATCCGTTCGCGGAGATCTCCTGATAAATATTGTCGTTGGTCGGATTGAACTTGCCCATCGAATCGCGATTCACAATGTAGATAATTGCGTCTTTTCCGGCGCCGACCGCCAGATGCAGGGTATGCCCTAAGCTATCCATCAAATCTGGCAGGACGAGCGCGCCGCCGGAACCTAGATCCTGATCCGCATTCGACTCTGCCACCGTATTGTGCATCGTGAAATAGTCGGCCACGCTCAGGTTGCCGCTAGTCGAAAGCTTGATGAAGGCGTTGCCGTAATTTCCGTTCACGGGGAAGCCGTTCGCGCTGAGCGTGGTGTCAAACGTTCCATTCGCCGCAAGGAAGTAAATGTTCCCCAGGCTGTCGGCGGCCGGACCTGCTCCCGACATCCACACCGAACCATCGCTGCCGTTGGACGTGAAGTTGAACACACTCACCTGCTGCAGCGTGGATTCGCTATATCCGATGACCCAGCCCGTGTAGGGCGTGATGTCACAGTGCGAAGCCCAGGTCGTATAGATCACGCTATTGAGCAGCAGCAGGCCGGCGCGTTCCTTGTACTGCTTGGGATCGAACGTTACCTGGCCTGTCGCGTTGGGAAAGGTGGCTTGGATCGTCGTCGGGCTCCCGGATAGCTCAGCGCCAGTCGTGACGTCCAGCGCATGCAGGCGCTGGTGATAATTTCCGAAGTTGTCCTTCGACATGGCCACGACGAAGACGGTCCCATGCGGCCCGGCGTTGAGATCGATCACCGGCGTCGAGGTGATGCCGATCTCCGGAGACACCTGATCACATCCGCGATTGTCGCTCGTGGCTTCACCCGAGCCGATTACCATGACCTTCCAGAGCTGCGCGAATGTGTCCGCATCGAAGGCATAGACCGAGTCGTGCTCCGTAACGACGAA
>WNFS01000880.1_pt1 | contig 29211 bp, 31 predicted proteins | sample 5400141 | NCBI WGS metagenome assembly WNFS01 (sample SAMN13153358, study PRJNA577476) | soil metagenome | isolation source: 60 cm saprolite under Madrone tree | place: USA:California | collected 2016-06-14
CGGGGTGCCGAGTAGCGGCCCTTTCGAAATGACGCACCGGCGGGCTTCCTACGCGGTGATTTTTTGCGCCCAATGCGGAATTCTTCAGAAAATCGGATTTTGGAAACCCTGCCCTATTCGTCGTTCTCGATCGTCGTGACCTCTTCACAATTGGGACATTGGAAGGTCGCAAGCTCCGGGAGCCCTCCAAGTTTGGGGATAATTCTGACAAGCTTCATCCCGTGACCGCAGGACGCGCAAGGCAGAAGTTTCTCCCGCGGATATTCGGTTGGCATGGCCAAAAATGTCGCCGTGCCGCTCGAACAGTGTGACGCCCAGCTTCTCTTCGAGGGCGCGCACCCGCCGACTAACCGCGGAGTGCCTCACGCCGAGCGCGCGTGCAGCCGCCCTGAAGCTCAGATGTTCTGCGACGGCGAGTGCTTGCTTGATCGAGATAGGGTTGATGGCGGATGGGTCGGGAGGCCCGGACGATGGTTTGCGGCGCGACATGTCTGGTTTTTCCTCAGCACGCCGCAAATCCCTGTGTGGCAGCGAGCTCGATTCTGTGGGTGTTCTGTTCCGTCAAGCCGGAAGACGCAGAGGCGTTCCGTGATCGATTTGCACGCAATTCACTGAGCCGCGCCGATTGATCGGAACCCACGGAGCCAAAAGACAATGAACGCTCCCTATCGGGATCAATCGATAAAGGTCACGGTGCATTTCGCGCCCGGTTAGGACGGCGGCCTCATGGTCTGGTCAGAGCCCTGGCGCGGATTGATGCAGTCCACAAGCCGAGAGCACAGCGCCAGCACGCCTGCTGTTCCGCTACGGTTCGGCAAAAACGTGCAGCGCAGCTCGGTGTACCAGCGGAGCTGTGGCAGCGGGCATTTGCGGTGATCGGGGGTTGCGGTGATCGGGGGGTTGCGGGGGAGCCACGGCCTGGGTTCAGTTGGCGCTCCCAAACCCGCCCGAGAACGGGCCGGGCGATGCTGCCGGTGCCCGGTCGCTGTTTCCTGCGGCCGCAGCCAGGGACAGCTGAGGTCTCGCTCCGTCATCTCTCCGGTTCGGTGATCGGCGGATGCCGATCGTCAAATCTTGACCTTGAACAACGCGGTCCTCGCAACGCTTCGATCGAACGGCACCGCTAGCCGCAGCCGACAGACCCCGGTGTCTGGAGGCAAGCGCTGGCCCTGGTCCCAGATGGCTGGGACCACCTTTCCGTACGCCAGGGTTTCCATTCCTTCGCCCGTCGAGCCTCGCCTCTTGCACGGACCCATGTCCGCCACGTCTTCTCCTTGCAAGGCTGTCTGGCGCGCGACCCGCGCGGCCTCTTGATGGCGTGATCGGGCCACAGGACGGCAAGCCTCGATCGCCTTGCCGCAATGACGGCGGCGAGACTTTCTTCCCCTGGGCTGCGCCCATTCCTCGCGAGCCAAGAAAGTCTCGCCGCCGCCATCCTCCGATGCGCTCCGGCCCCAACGGGTGCGTCGTCGATCGCCTGCGGCCTGTCGATCGCCATCGAGGCCGCGATGGTCGCGGGCTCGAACAGCCAAGGAGAAGCGACATGGCAACCATCGGTTCCTTCAAGAAGTCCGGCAACGAGTTTCAGGGCGAGATCGTCACCCTCAGCGTTCAGGCCAAAGGCGTCCGCATCGTACTGGAGACCAACCGGACCAGCGACAACGCGCCAAGCCACCGGGTCTTTGTCGGCCGCGCCGAAATCGGCGCCGCCTGGTCGAAGCGCTCCAACGAGGGTCGCGATTACCTCTCGGTCAAGCTCGACGATCCGAGCTTCACCACGCCGATCTACGCCAACCTCTTCGATGACGAAGGCGGCGAGACCTTCAGCCTGATCTGGTCGCGCGGCCGCAGGTCCAACGGCGACTGAGTGGCACAGCTCATGTTGACCCGTTGCGGTCCTCTTCCGGCGCCGCGGGTACTTGGACAGCGGGCGAGGCCCCTGACGCACCGGCGGGCTTCGCCGGCGCCGTTCCCGCGGCGCTCCACTCCTTCACCAGGCCCGGGACGGCGAACGCCCGACAGAAGTCCTCCGCGAGTGCCCGCAAGAAGGCAGGGCCGCGCCAGGACACCAAGGGTGGATTTGCGGGGTAGGACCGGCGATCGATTTTTTGACGGATCACCATGAGCACGCGATCGAGCGGAAGAACTTTAAGTACCTCCCTGATCGGCCCGACGTCATCGAGAGTAGGACCGGGCTGGAAATTGCCGTTGGCGGCGGCGAGCAGCTTGTCGCGGAGCTCACGATCGGCAGCGGCTCGCTTGGCCGCGGCGACCTCGGCCTCCCGGCGGCGCTCCTGACGCTTGCGAAGCCTGTCGGCGAAGCGCATCCTGATGTCGGGCGGGATCCGGTTATCGGGCTCGTTCGGCCGCGGACCCAGCTTCTCGACGTCCCAAGATGCACGGTCGACGAGCCACGCCTCAAGCGCGACGAACCACGTCGCCTCCTCGTCCGGTGTCGGCGGTGGTGGAGGAGATGACGGCTTGGCCTCCGGCGGCTTCGGCTTGGCAAGCACATAGTGGCCAGCGCTGACCCGCTCGATGCGGCCGCTCCGGAACTCGCGCAGGATCGACGCCTCCGCGGTGCTGCGCGGAGTGCCTGGCGGCATGACCGCGTGCAACTGCGAGACCGACATCGGACCCTCGGTGTCGATCAATCCCTCCAAAATGGCACGGCGAACCGGACCTAGCGATTCAGGAATCGAGATGCGCCGATCGAAGGATTCAACCTCGCCGACGGCGGGCGCCCCGGCCTCCGGTGTCGCGGCATCGAGCTCGGCAGGAGCTTCCGGCGGGACCGGAGGCACGAGCTCGGGCGGCGTCTCGCCGATGGCGATGTCGGTCATGTTGCGCCCTCTCCCTTAAGCTTGTCCAACACCACGGCCAAGGGGCCAGACGCTCTCCCTCGCGGTGCTGCACGTCCGACAAATAGATGTTTGCCGGATATTCGAGAAGCGATCCCCGCTAAAGAGCACAGAAAATATTTCGCACCTGTCGAAACTCAATGTTGCGGTTTTCGATATCGCACCGATATCTGTGCAAAAATGCCAAGTCATGCACAACACAACGAGACCTGAAACCACAAGCGAATTTCTGTGCAAATATGAGGTGCGAAATGATCGTGGGTTACGCAAGGGTTTCGACCGACGGCCAAACCCTCGATGCGCAACAGGCAATGCTGAAGGCGGCCGGGGTCGAGCGCGTCTATGCCGAGAAGATCAGCGGAGCCCGATCGGATCGCGCCCAGCTTGCAAAGCTGCTCAAGGCGCTCGGCGAGGGCGACACCGTGATCGTCACTCGCCTCGATCGCCTGGCGCGCAGCACCCTTGCTCCCCTCAACATCCTCCATGCCATCGGCAAGGCCGGCGCCACATTCAAGTCGCTCGCCGATAGCTGGGCCGATACCACAACGCCGCATGGCCGGTTGATGGTGACGATCCTGGGTGGCCTGGCCGAGTTTGAGCGCGAATTGATCAAAGCCCGCACCGACGATGGCCGCAGGCGCGCCATGGCGAACGGCAAGCGCTTCGGCCGGAAGCCCAAGCTGAGCGCGTTTCAGATCGAGGAAGCCTTACGGCGACGAGACGCCGGCGAAGCTCTCACGGACATCGCCCGGTCCTACGGCGTCAGCCATTCGACGATCTCACGACTATCCCAGCCTGCCGGAAGGGTGGAGTTCGCAGACCAACCGATAGCCGGGTAGCACCGGCTACCGGCCCGGCCGGATCGCACCGCGCGCTGGGCCGGATTCAGGGGATGACACTGGACGCCAGTCACCTATAAAGACGCCACTGATTTTGTAACGAGGGATTATCATGGCGGTACCAAGCGAAAACGAGCTTCAGCGAGAGGCGCGGATCATCGCGCTCGAATACCTCGTCAAGGAATGTTTGCAATCGATCATCCGGATGCGCGTCGGCAAGCAAGCGGAAGACGGGGACAACGACATAGATCAGTTAGCCGTACAGGATGCGAAGATTCTTCGGCTGGGGGCTCAGGATTTAAGAGCCGCCTCCTTTCCCGACCTCGATCCTGCCAGGTCTGATCAGCTTTCGGCGCTCGTGCGCGACCACGCTCTACGAGTTCTCGAAGAGTTGGTTCAAGAGATGGAAGAGCGTCTCAACAACGACAGGACATAGTCCGCGCTGAGATCTCGGCGGCTCGGGGTATAGGCCACTGCGGCCGCGGTCGGCGTCGGCGTCGGAACCGTCGTCAGGATCAAGCGTGAGCTCGGCCTCGAGGTGCAGCCACGGCCTGGCAAGGCGGAGCTCGCCGGGGCCGAGTAGGGTGGGACGAGGCAGTTTTGCGATCGGCCGCAGCGAAGGAACGGCAGGGCACCAGGACCGACAAACATCCGGGCAAATAGCCCGAAAGTTCGAAAGGGCGAGCTCGCGACAAGGTCGCCAAGGCAACCGGCAAGAGGGCGCGCACGCTCGCGAAGGCGGAGGCTGTCGCGCCGGCCATCGCCTCTTCGCCGACCTGCCGGCGCGGGTGTGACCGCCTGGGCATCAAGAAGACGGCCGCCAAGCTCGGCTGCGGGATCGGCACCGTGATCCGGTCAGGGACGAGGCAGTCGCCGTGTATGAGAAACTGCAGGCGAAAGCGGCACGAATCTGATCGGCACCACGAAGGTCAATTCCTCGCCAGTGGCAGACCGCGGCGGCGTCGGCAGGGGATCCGCGCGCCGCAGCATTGCAAGCGCCGCTTCGTCAACGACGGCATCGCCTGAGCTCTTCTCGACTTTGGCTGATACGACATGCCCTGTCCGGTCGATCACGAATCTTATGACGACCTCGGCCCCCTGATCCGGTCGGCTTGTGGGATCGCGCTTGTATTTGTTCAGATGGGCGATTAGCTCACGCTGCCAACGGTGTATGTGAGATTCGTCCAGTCCGCGGGCCGAACGGAGCGCGTCCTGAACGGCTGGCGGGTTTGGCCTCTCCAGGTTAGCCGGCGCATTCTGCGCCAGAGCCGAGGTGGCCGTAAACGATGCCACAGCCGCGATTGTCGACAAGAAACGCATGTTGGTCTTCTCCTAGAACGGCGGCGCTGGCACGTCATCAGCGGCGGGCGCCCCCAGCGTTGCAGCCAATTTCCGCGGCAAGGCCGGCAGATATTCGTTCCGCCATCGTCCGCTACCGGGCCGAACGGCAAGCAGGGCGAGCCCGACCAGGCGCTTGATGGCGCCCGTGATGTCGATGCTGCGCACCCGGGCGGACTTCGCCATCGGCTCGATCGACGGGAACGAGGCGTACCCGCGCTCGCGTAGCGGCCCGTAATACGTCGCAACCGCGTCCAGCACCTGCCGGTCCAGGGTGGTCAATCCCGCTGCCGTGACGGCCTGGTCGTACCAAGTCTGATACTGCGCTGCCGGGATCAACACAGCCTTCTGGTTCATCCGGAGCGGCTTCGGTGACTTGCCGGCGGTGGTGGTCATGGTAACCCTCGTCGGCTATGCAGCGGGCGGCAGCGCATCGGGCAAGCCGGGTTTATTCCCTTCCCAAAAGCTCATGCCGGGCAGCGGCATCAATATCCAGTCGGAATGCCATCCCGATTTGATGCGGGCTCTCAAGACCGCAGGGTGGATATTGGTCTCCCGCGCCCAGTCCAAGATCGACAAGGTTTGACCATGGGCGTCATCTGCGATCTTACGGCGCGCGAGGCTTTGCGAGCTCGTCCAGCATTTTGTGGCCTAACTCATCTACGGTGTTGAAATCGGCGAGCATCTGTGCGTGGAACACCACGGGTGTGGCCTTTTCCTCAAAGGAATGCTGCACCCATGGGCGGAACCGACCGAGCTTAAGCTGCTCGGCTGACAGTCGATCGTATTCTGTAAAGTCACGTTTCTTGGCCGCCTCCGCCATTTTGGCCTCGAATTCTTTGTACGCCTCTAGATCCTTAGTCTGAATCACGTAGGGCGGGATGTAGAGCGGGATACGGTGTGCGAGCGCGTGCCGCAGATCAGCCAGATGTTTGAACCACGCCTCCAGAGTCTGGAGGTAATCCTGGAACTCCTGCGAGAGTGTCATGCGCACGCTCGTGTTCTCGGGGCCAAGCCCAACATGCTTATCGGGGATCGGCGTGGCGTCTCTGCGTTTCTGGCCGTTCTCGTGCATCCAGATCCACGCAAGATTATCGATCGCTCCGAACACGTTGAACACGAAACTCTGAATATTGATCGTCGCATCGGACAGTTCATCGCGTGACGGCAGTTCGGTGCGTTCGGGCGGGATGTGCTCGAACACATTGACGATGCATCGAACCATGACTTTGAGTCGCCGCGGGAAACCTTGACGAGCAAATTCCTGAGCGCGGGAGCTCCTAAGATCGAGCAGGATATATCTTTCGAGAAGAGTGTTGAGCTTGGTATCGACCGCGGTATATCCCTCCGCAAGCTGCTTCAACGCTTCGTCAGAATAGTACATGAGGCCTCACTGGGTTGCCGGAAAAGGCCTTGGCTATCCGCCCAGACTAGACGGCGCAAGCATTCTCTGCGGGCGCGGCCGCGTTGTTCCTCTCGTTTACGTGCCAACCCCCGCCGCCGGGCGCGGCGTGGGCTACTGCTCGGATTGAGCAACGGCAACACTGACGATTTCGCCCCGATGGAATTGCTGCCGTTCGGCATCGTCGAGCAACCGGCGGGCGACCGCAAACGCGGCCTCCCTCGTCTCAGCCTTGCGGGTCACCAGGGGCCCGCGCTCGTTGGTCGAGAGCACAGCGACGTAGTCCTTGCCTATCGCAACCATGTGATTTCCGCTCCCGGTGAGCCGTTACTGGTAGTCTCCGCGATCGACGGAGGCTACCTGTCACGCGCAGAAGGCGCTGATGTCGAGGAGTTTCGGCTAATCGGCCGGCGGCTCGCTATCTGGGACGAGCGCGATGCGGAACCCTTCGTACCGTTTGCGCAGCGCCATGCGGAGAACGATAATCATCCATACAAACATGAGGGGGAAGCCCACGATGGCGTTGCAAAGCTGAATCGTGTCTTTCGAAGCACCAGTGAGTGTGTTGACCAAAAGCCCTACGAATCCCAAAGTAAGTCCGATTATCGTCGTACCTATCCCTACGCGCCACGAATACAGCCACCAAATTCGCAGCACTCGTGGCAAGTTCGGTTCGAGTTCTTTCATGTTCGCCCCTGGTCAAAGTTGCTCCCCCGACGGCGAGGCGGCCGTGCTTGGTCGCGACGGTTCTGTCCCGGTTTCGATTGAACTATCCCGACGGGAGGAACGTTGCACTATCAAAGGAACTTCCTTTGATAGAACTATCAATCATCTTCGGCATGGCCCTGATATGGGGACTATTCTGTGTAATAGTTCCTAAATCACAGGTTGGTCCGGGCGCTGGGGCGGGTGCTGGTACGGGAACTGGTGGGTGAGCGGCAGAATGCTCACCACCTTCGGGGATCATGAGCAATCCGCGAGCGGGAGCGTCGGCAAAACCTAATCCTACCAATTCAGTATGATTAAAAATCCCTGCATGTTTACAATGGCCTTTAACGGAGCCCGGGGCATGGGCGCCACCGAAACCGCGAACGAGCTTGGTATCAGCCGCGCCAGCGTCCCCGCGCGTGACGTGTGACGCCAGTGACCTGCGCCCGCTCTGATTCCGAAAAGAAGGCTCTGTCCCGGCCACGGGCCGGATGGGCCCCAACGCCTGCTCTAAACATCAAATCCAGTCAGTCCTCAAGATCGCCTCTATGCATGCGCAGCCAGAAAGCACCGCGGCGGAGATTGCCAACGCCGCGCTGAGCCGCTCGTCCGGGCCGCGATTGACCACCGTTGCGACCATGATCGCCACGAGCGAAAGAATGGGAACGAAATACCGCCCCTGCACGCCCCAGATGGTGCTCTCGTCGAGCGGTGTGAAGGCCAGATAACAGACGAAGTAGACGACAACGATGTAGACCAGCACGGTGATGGTGGCCACGGTCGCAACCTGATAGCGTGCGGCAGTTGCAAGCGGCAGCCGCGTGAGAAAGGTGCAGAAGAAGAGCACGGTCACCGTCGGATAGACCCAACGCTGCAATACGGTGTCGAACAGTCCGAGCACTCCGATAACCTGTCGCCAGAACTCCCCCAGGTCCTTCTCATGCAAGGCGCTGATGACAGCCGCGGGAAAGTGCAGTGGATGATCGAGCAGATAGGCAAGCTTCACGGCCGGATTGAACGCATCCAAATTCTGACCGGTAATTTCGACCATCCGCCACGTCGCCGTGTCAGCTCCGCTGCTGAAGGTCCAAATCACCGCGACGGCAATTGCGGGCAGGATTGTCAGAGCAAGCAGATGCCAGCGCCGCCCCGGCATGCCGCGCAGGGGCATCAGCCCGAGTAGGATGAAAACGAGATTTGGCGCCTTCGTGAGCGCGCACAGCATCATCCAGAACGATTGCGGGCCTAGTATGTGTAGCTGCCACAACAGGATCCCGCGCAGCCAAAAGGCCGTCACCACCATCGCCAAAGCGAGCGCGCTACCGTCGGCATTGATGACAGAGCGTCCGTAGATTGCCGCAGGCAGCATGGAGATGGCGAGAAAGGCCCACGCGAGGTTTGGTACCATTGCAACGGCGTAGGCGATAAGCCCAGTTAGTGCGGCAAGGCCCGCAAATCGCATCAGGTAAAATGTGGCAACAAAATCGAGGTCGAGCGCGCGCGCCATCAGCGCGGCCGCGACCTGTGGCAAATAGGCGACCGGCGAATAGCCTTCCGATCCGGCGTATGCGACGAAGGTGGGCACTCGCTCCAAGTCTACCCTGGCGGGTCGGCGATTGAAATAAGCCCGGAACACCGGCCCATAGGCGAACCCGGCTTCTTTTTCCTGGATACGCACGCTTTCGAAAAAATCGAAACCCTCATATAGGCGCCGTGGAATGAGAACGCCCTTGCGACCTTGGGCGTCGCGGACGGACGGAACGATATCGCCCTGAGCCACCCCATACGCTCGCAGAAAGTGCGCAGTCTCGTCCGGGCCACGCAGCGGCGGAGTGGCAAGAATGATTAGGGTGCCGAAGAGCAAAGACACCGTAGCAAATGCAGTGGCGGGACTAATTGTCAGCCGACATTCTCCAGAAGAAACTCGGTTCCGATCGTCAAAGTACCATTTGGGCTACCTTAGGCAATCTTGAAGACACCACATTGCAAAACTTCTCCCCCATCATGGTGAGCAATAAATCGAGACCCGTGGTGGACATGCGGCCGTCGCTCATGATGCCTGTGCTCCTCGTTGCTGTGGTGCGCCGGCGGCCGGCCTCCTGATCCCGCTCAGTTCGTCGAGCCTGCGCCAGAGCCGCACGCGCCGCTCCCGGTGCGCATCGAGCTCGACCACCGCAGACGACGTCGCAGGCTGGTACCCGGCGAGTTCGGCGCGGATCTGCTCGATGGTCATCTCGTTGATGGGCGTCATGCTTTCGGCCCCGGCTCAGTCCTGGCATTCAATGACGATCTCGTCGCCCTCGATGTGCCCCTCGATTAAGCCTTCCGCGATTGCCTCCCGCAGCCGCTGCTTCGCGATCTCGCCGATGCGCGCCATTTCCTCTCTCAGCGCTTTCCTTTCCGCCCGCGTCCTGGCGGCGGCGCTCATGATCGGTCGGCGGCTCATTTTGCGGCCTCCTTCTCCTTGGCCGCCCGCAAGGCCCGCTTCACGTGTGTCTTGCGCCGAAGCGGCTTGAGCGGCTTGAGGCCAACGCGGTTCATGGTGGTGGCGGTCAGCACGTCGGCATCGCGAGCCATCTGGCGGAGCATCCGGCCGAGCTCTTTTGTCTGCTTGGTGAACCGGCCGTGCTTGTAGGCACCGTTTCGGGAACCGGTAGGGCCGCCTGAGCCTGGCGCGCAGCCGTGCATGCGGCACCTCGGTCGGTCCCTGACCGCGGGAGATCGGCATGGCCTACCGCTACGGGTCTTCGCACCACAGCGAGGGGCTCCAGCTAGTTGCATCGGCTCGTCACTCATTTTTGCAGCCTCGCTTCCGCAGCCATGCACGTCCCAACCATCCTGCCGGCTGATCCTCTGTGCCTGGGGGGTGTGTAAGAGCCTCCGTCGGTGTTAACCGACGGGGGGGGCGATCTCTGTGCTTGACACGAAGGAACAAGCCGAAGCCGTGTTACCGTGCTCGTGTAGTTTCCCTGCTTCTTCTGCGGAGATCTTCCGGGCCACGCAGTTTTTTTCGCGTTGCCACAATTTGTAACCCGTTGAAATTGTTGGTACGGCCCGGAAGATCCACGCGGTTTTCGGGCAATCGGGCAATCGGGCAATGCCACAATCCCGGAAGATCCACGCATTTTCGGGCAATGCCGGATGCGGTGTATGCGGCTAGATGCGGGCTCATCGGCGAAGCTCCACGACGATCATCGGCCTGCGGTTTTTTGCGGTGCCGGTCGTCACAACGAGAAGCTCGTGTAATTGCACCGACACCAATTGGATGATGACGTTGCGTCTGGTTTTGTCCGTGATGCCGGCGAAGGCTTTCCGCTTCAGCCCATCAACAAGCTTACGGATTGACTGCGGACCGGGGATGCTGTTCGAGGAAACGGATGATCGCGGCGCACCGCAGGGTCTCAAGATCGTCTGTTGGCGGCTTTTCTTGCTTCTTGCGAAGCCGGCGGGCTTTCTCGGCTTCAGCCTTGGCTGCCTTCTTTTCGGGGCCGTTCCTGATGCTGGCGCGGTGGACTCGGATTTCGTCATCGGTCTTGTCGACGGGCCGCAGGACGGATGGGCACCGACCTCGACGCCGGCCGATTTCCAGGTAGTCGCTGAATTTGAAATCAAGTATGCGGCCGATCTCCCGACCATCCGTGCTGCCGATCTTGGCGAGGACGTCATCGGCAGACTTGAGCGTGGCGTACTCGCCGCCGGGGCGAATGCGCTGGAGCCACATCACCTCGGAGCGGAGCATGTTCCGCCAACTATCGTCGTGCTGACCAGATCGTTGCCGACCGGCCTGGCTTCGGCCGTCCGCAAGATCTGGATGTGGCTCCAGCATCCCGGCTGCGATCGCACGCCCGATGGTGTCGCGTGTCCGCTCGGGTTCTTCAACGGCAAGGCCATTCCTCTCGCAGGCCTCCCACAGTGCGTTGAACACGGTGTCACGGGGAATCCAAGCGCGCGCGATCGTCGTTCCCATTTGAAAGCCGAGCGCGTTCGCCGTCTCGTTGCGTCCGCTATGGGGCGGCATGGCAGCAAGGTCGGCAGCGCCTTTCTTGAGAACGGTCTCCGCCCATCCCTTGCCGCGTCGGTCCATGCTGCGCGAGGGCTTGCTGGATGACGGTGAGGCACCCGGCGTTGTCTCCGCCTCCGATCTCTCCGACTTCTCCTTCGGCGCCTTCCTGGGCTTCGGGGCGCGGATCATGTCCACGATCCACGGCGGAATGACCGGGATGGTGCCGTTTTGGTACGCGTAGATGAGAGACGGTGAGCCGTCTGCCGTGCGCCACATCGAACCGTCGCGGCGAACAGCGCCTGGCGCGACAACAAAGCCGGCATGGCCGCCGCGCACGTTCATGCCGCGGCCGGCGAATGAGCCCTCACTGTTGCCAAGCGACTTGCCATCCGACGGCTGCTTGAAGATGAAATGAAGCCCGCCGCTCGTCGCCGTCGCCGTGACCGGCCCAGGTGGCAAACCACCGTGCTTCGCTACGAGCTTGTCGAACGCCGCAACTCCGTCGGGCCCGCCGTGTCGGTCGACATCGATCAGCACGAGGCGGGGGCGACCAAGCGGAATACCCGGCACAGCCTCGGGGTGGACACGCCACCATCCGCGCACGCGCTCCGGGTCGGCACTCACGGCCTGCCAGCCCTTTATGATGGGCGTCTTCAGCCACCGACCGTCTTTCCAATAGACGCGGACCGGAAATACCGGAATGCCGGCTCTCGCCAGATCAAGTGCGGCTTGGAGATTGCGCGCCTCGATGTCGACGGGATCCGCCCTGTCGAGCGGCAGCGGCGGCTGCTCCTCAGTAATCGCGAGCGCGGCCGGCGCCGGTGGCGGCGCCTCCTTCTCGATGGTGATGATAGCGGCCGGCGTCCGTAGTGGCGGATCGTAGTCCGGCGGCATAACTTCCTCGACCGCCTGCTGTGCGACTGGCGCTGGCGGCAGGGGCTGCGTCTTTTCGAACACATCTGACAGTGGAGGCTCATCCTTGACCGTCATCAGCCGCACCATCTCGTCGATGCGGCGCTTTTCCTCGATCTCCGCCAATTCTTGAGCGACCAAGCGCTGGTCGAACGGACTGCTGTCAAATCGCAAATGCAGGTCGGCTTGGGACTGGCTCCACCGGTCAATAATAATGTCGGGCAGACCGAGCTCACGCAGTCGGCGGCGCGTCTCGTCATCCACAGGGCGGCGCTCGTGCCCCCTCAGCGGCCAATCAATAACGAGACGCTGGCCGAGGCTTTCGCTCTGTCCCTCATCGAGGGCGCGCGCGGCTGCGTCGGTAGGGTGCATGGCCGCGCCGCCCCCGCTATTTTGCCCGGCCGCCGGAGGAAGCGGCGCGTTCTTCGGTCGCGCCGAGGCCGCCGAGCTCGCGGACGCGACGCGCGAGGCTGATATTCAAGCCGAACCGGCGCGCAACGGAATATGCGACCCAGTCGCGGTCGCCATCATCGTCGGCCGGTATTTGATTGTCCTTGCCCCCAGGCGGGCGTTCGTTTATTCCAATCATTGTCAAAACTTTCTGTTCTTGCCCGGCAGCGCGGTCACCCGTTCTCGCCGGGCTTTTTTCGCACTGGTCGGGTGTCTTAGGGGGCGGTCATTAGTCGGCGGCGGCCTCCGCAGCACGGGCGGCAGCTTCAGCAGCCGCGCAGACGGCGGCCCACGTGGTGCCAATCGTGATGTGCGCGACGTCACGAATCTCGGCGAGATGGCGGCCGGTTTTGTCGAACAACCAAACGGTGCCGTACTGGTCGTCGATGCGATCGAGATCGATCCGAACACCGGCAACCACGAGCTCGGGAAGGACCCGCGGATTGTTGTCGTCGGCGTCCGGCTTTGTCTTTTCTGCGCCCATGGCGATTCTCCTTCGCGTCACACCGGGATTGCCGATCAGCGCTGCGATTTCCAGATTTCCCACTGCTTTCCCGGCGGGAAAGCTCCGGGAAAGTTATTTTGCCTGCCGGGTTCTTCTCGTTCGGCCTGGTGGATCGCGGCGGTTTTTAAATTCTTCCTCTCCGGCAATATCTCCAATCCTGTCTCTGGTCGCGTAGAGGCCCTTGGATTTCAGCCAGTCACGCACGGGAGATACTATTTTCTTGGTATTGGGCCGCTCGTCGGCTCTTTCGTCGTAGATCGTCCGCATGGCGACGCGGATCTCGTCGTCGGTCGCATCTCGAAGCCGCACTTTCTCAGCCGCGGGCGGCGACACCTCGGGCGAAGGCGCGGGAGCAGCCGGCTTGCCAAGATATTCGCGCAAGTGCCTCTCATTGATGCGCAGCTCCTGGTGTTCGTTTTCCAGGCTGGAGCCGTTGGGACCGATCAGCTTGTTCCCGCTGATGGCGACTTCTTTCCACAGTCGCGGCGGCACGGCTTTCCATACCCACCACCTGCTGGGATGGACGAAGCGGTGTTGCACTTTCCCCGAGGCCAGCGCGGCAAGCAGATCGGCGGGATTATCCGTGTCCTGGATTCTCAACGCGCCCGCGATGTCGATCCATTTCTCTTCTTCGGTGTGATGAACTTGCCTTCGCGCCATTGCACCACGCCGTTCCCGCCGCTCGCGGAGACGCTTGCGCAGAATACGTTCAATCATGTCGGCCTCGGCCGGTTCAGCGACCACGAGCTTGAGCCGTTCCCGACGGGCGGGGCGGGCAGTGGTCGTCATGGCGTGGCCCATCAGCGGCCTCCACCAGTGGTCGAGTCTTCGGCATCACTGCACCGATTGTCCGGCAACTTGATGCCACGCCGCTTGACGGCGCCAAATATACTGCTACCACGCACACCAAAATGCTCTCCAATCGCCTCCCAGGTGCAACCCTGCCGTCGCATAACTATCGCCTGTTTTATTTCTTCGTCCGTGATCTCGTGCCGCTGGCTGATATATTTGCCCTCCCTGGTGAGGCGCCCTTTGTGCCTTAACCATTGCATAGCCGCGTCGATCGGGATCAAGCGAAGTTCATTGATCGGCAGCCCTTTCTTGATCAAATTAGCAATTGTTCCGATGTCGGCACCGAGTCTTTTCGCGAAGCCCCATCGTTTATCAAATCCCGGCATCGATCTCGGTCTCTGCCTGTTATATTTGCCGTCCTTGGTAAGGAGCCCTTCGCGCTTCAACCACTGCAATCCGTCTTCGATGCAGACCCACCCATTTTTTGCTTTCGGAAGACCGCGCTTGATTAAGTGGCGTATCAGATCCCGGTCTATTCCGACCCTCTTCCCAAATGCGCCTTGAGGTTCATACTTGGTCGAGTCAACACCAAAGGGCGGCGCGTTAAAACTACCCGCGTTCTCCCTCAGCCACTCAACGCGAGCTAATCCTTCCTTGACTTTGATGAGGCGCCGAGGCCCATATGTAACCAATTGTTTTTGTATGACATAATTCCAGATCGTGGATTGATGAAGCTTGCAGCGGCGCGCAAAACGCGCCTGACCCTCATACTCCGCGCCCTGCGTGATCTCCCGCAGTTCCCCGTAAACCTCCTCGATGGTCCGGTCCTTGATCAGATAGACGTAGCCGCATTCCGGACACTTCGCAGACCACTTATGGACAGCGGAACATTCCGGACAGCGGCGTATTTCAACTCCACCAGTGGGACGAGAAGTTTGGGTGACACCGCTCTTTCGTCCAGACAGACTCCACTCGACATCGTTATCAGGGAATGGGTGGTCGTCGATCAAGGCGGCATGGTCGAGGATACTTGTGTGCGACTTCCCCTTGGCGACGCGGAGGCACCGACCGATCATCTGGCGATACAATGCAAAGCTTTTGGTCGGTCGTAGGAGCAGCACAGCGTCGATCGCCGGCAGATCGAAGCCCTCGGTGAAAACTTCCTTATTCGTGAGCACGCGGATTTTGCCAGAGGCAAGGTCAGCGACAGCTTTGTCGCGTTTCGCTTGCGGGGTTTTCCAGTCGACGCACTTCGCCGGAATCCCCGCCTTGTTGAAGCGCGCTGCCAACTCACGGGCAGCTTCGACGGATATGCAGAAAGCAAGCGCTCTGGCGCTGGGCGTTAGCCGCTTGTAATGATCGATGACATCGCCAACAAGCGTGTGCTTGCTCATTGCCTTTTCGAGATCGTCGCGATCGTACTCCTTGCCTCTCACATGAACGCCGCGCAGATCCGGAATGGTCGGCGCGAAGTATTTGAACTTCGAGAGGTAGCCCTCGTCGATCAACGTACGAGTATCCGGCCCGACGATCATATGCTCGAACCAATCGTCGAGACCGCGACTGTCGAGCCGTTCCGGCGTGGCCGTCAGCCCAAGCAATTTTGCATCGGGAAAGTGCTCAACCAACTTCGCCCACGATGATGCTGCCACGTGGTGGCACTCGTCGAGCACGATCAGGTCGGGAGGAGGATATCGCTTGAAACGATGGCGGAGCGCACCGATCGAACAAACCTGAATTTTGATCGTAGGGTCTTCCGGATATCTGGGCGCAACAACGCCGTGGGAGTCGGCGCCGCTTCGCTTTAGTGCGGCAGATGTCTGGGCGACGATCTCATGTCGATGACAGACGAACCAAACGACTTTGTCTCGATGTCTGCGCGCGACCTCGACAGCCATCTCGGTCTTGCCGGCGCCGGTCGGTGCCTGCAGTAGGACGGAGCGATGATCGCGAAGCGCTTCCACGGTTTTATCGATAAGGTCCTGCTGATAGCCTCTAAGCTTCGGTTCGGAGATGGGGGGGTGTTAGGCATGGTTGCGCGCTCCTCATGATCGGAGGCGCGGCTTGCAGCTATTGGAAATGTGCGCTATGAGGGTGGCCGCTCAAGCCAACATTCGGCGTGGATTTTGTGCGCACATCGTGCCGCAGGTCCGCGCCGAAAGCTTTTTCAGGCGACGGACTCTGCGGTGGTGGCGTGATGTTCTGCGCCGAGCAGTCTCTCAAGGCCGCGCCGCGGTACGATCAGCCTTTTGCCGATCCGGATCGTCGGAATGTCGCCCCGGCTGGCGGCCGCAAAGGCGCTAGCCCGCGAGATCCCGAGGATCTTGCCGGTCTCCTCCACCGTGAAGGCATCGCGGCCATCCCATTGTGAACTCAGAACCCCCCGGCGCTCGCCCTGCTCGCCCAGGCGCTCCTCATCGCCCAGGCCGGTAGACGTGATGGACATTTTGACACCCTTATCTCAATCAGTGCTATTGAATTCACTGCGCTAATGGGATAGATAGACTATCTATCATCATTTGCAGATTAATAAAAGCACGTAACAGGCTATCAAGCAATGGCTCGTCCCGGTCCTAAACAGAAACAAATGGGCGTCGCTCTTCCGGATTCTCTTCGAGAGTTGCTCGAGGCTGCCTGCGCGAGCACCAATCGGAGCATTGCGGAGGAGATCAGGGACCGCCTCTGGCGCACCTTCAAGGAGGATTCGATCGATAAGCCGCTGAGAAACTTCATGACTGACATTGGAATATTGGCGTCTTTGACCCAGACGCAGACGGGTCACGACTGGCGTACTCACCCGGCCGCAAGCGCCGTCCTGAGACACGCGATCTATGCCCGGCTTGCCCGCACATGGCAGAGCGGCCCGGAGACGTTTGCGCCTGGCGTGCTACCAAGCAGGAGATTTGTCGCTGCCGGCTCGGACGATCCGCAGACCATGGGCGCTGCCCTGGAGGCTCGCCTGCAGGGGCTCGTTGAGCAGTTGGGGGAGAATCCAGAGGACCGTCAAATATTGTGGGACATAATTTGGAGGCTAATGGAGAAGGAGAGCAAACGCGATGGCACGTCGTAAGGGACATTACGGTGCCGGCTCGATCGAGCCGAGCGGCAAGAACTCGTGGCGCGTGCGCTATCGGATCGACGGCGTGCGCTACGCCAAAATCGTGGAGGGCACGAAGACCGAAGCCGCCAAGGAATTGCGCCGTCTGCTTCATGACGGCGATGCCGGCAAGCACGTCGCGCCGGATAAGATGACGGTGGAAGCTTGGATCAACCACTGGATTAGTATCGGGGCGCCCGGCCGGCGCAAGAAGAAGGTGGGGCGCAGGACACTGGAGGGGTACGCTCAAAAACTGCGCACCCACGTCAAGCCGGTGCTCGGCAAGACGCCCTTGCAGGAACTGCACGCGGCCGAGATCGACAAGCTGTATGCCGGTTTTTAAGGGAAGATGTCGGAGACCACCGTGCACCACGTGCACACGGTGTTCAATTCGTGCCTGAGCGCGGCCGTCCGGAAGAAGCTCCTTGCGCGCAATCCGATCGGTGACGCCGAGAGGGTGCCGGCCGCCGGCGAATTCGACCATGACGTACTCGACGACACAGAACTCGCCAGGTTGGTTGCGGGCTTCAAGGGATCACCGCTCTATCCGATCGTCGCCGTAGCGGTGTTCACCGGGGCGCGGCTGCGTGAGGTGATCGCCCTGCGGTGGGAGGAGGTGGACCTCGATAACAGGATCATCCGGGTATGCCGCGCCGTCGAGGATACGAAGGGCTATCGCGGCATCAAGGCACCAAAGACTGCGCGCGGGAACCGCGTCTTCAAGATCGACGATGGCCTCGCATCCATACTCGCGGCGCACCGGGAAAAGCAGCAGCGCCTTGTCGCCGGCCTGCCAGACAGTGCGGAAGTCGATCTTTCCTTGATCCGGCTGCCGGCCGGCGCCCTGTTGTTCCCCGGCGGCGATGGTACGGACCTGACCAAGCTCCGATGCGGCCGTGCGGTCTCCCGCACTTTCAAGCGCAAGATGCTCAAGCTCGGCTTCCCGGCCGCCTTGCGATTGCACGATTTGAGGGGCAGCCACGAAACCGTGCTGCTCGATGCGGGCGTGTCGGTGCACGTCGTGGCGGACAGGTGCGGGCACGATCCGGCAACCTTACTTCGGGTGTACGCCAAGCGGACCAAGAAGGCGGACGCCGCGGCGGCGGACGTAATTGGCACGGTGTCGGCGAGCGCTTTGAGCCAGAAATAGGATTGGCCGGAAATTGGCCGGAAATTGAATTTTGTTCAGGCTTGGTTCTGCTTTGATCTATCCGTTGAAAGCGCTGTAATAAATTGAAGTGATTATCTTAATTGCTGGCAGGAGTGGAGGGACTCGAACCCCCAACCCCCGGTTTTGGAGACCGGTGCTCTGGCCAATTGAGCTACACTCCTTTTCATGACTCAAGCGACAATCGGATTGGATTGGCTGCCCAAAGTCATGCCGGCTTATAGCGGCGAACGCCGTATCAAGTCCAGCGGCTGCAGCCCCCTGCGCGATCTTCGCAAGATACTGGAGCGATGTCGATTGTGACCGCAATTGAGCTATACGGAATAGCCCCGACTGCGCAAGGAGGTGGGCAGCCGGGGCTACTGCTCGACGGCCTGGATGGGGGGTGGGGATGGGTCTGGCCGCCTCGCATACGAGGTAACGGCGATAGCCCTCGAATTATTCCCCGGCGTTTCGTTCGCGACGCTTGATTGGTTGGAGTCGCCGCCCCGCGAAGGCTGTCGAGATCACCTTGCACGAAAAACCCGATCCCGAGTTTCCCCCGGGATCGGGTCATGAAACTGCAACCGCACTATCCGCTTTATTGCGGCTTCACGAACAGGCCGACAAGGCCCGCCGCGCCCTTGGTGTGGCCGTTGAGCTTGGCCTGCAGCTCAGGCAGCGTCAGGCCAGGCGGCAGTTCCTTGGGGTCGAGATCGGTCGCAATCACCATATACGTGTAGTGATGCGGCGAGCCGGGTGGCGTGCACGGCCCGGAAAAGAAGCCGACGCCCTGGGTGCTCTTGCCGCCGACATACTTCTCGGACTCCTTGCTGACTTCGCCTTCCGCGAACGAAGTCACGTTCGCCGGAATGCCGTAGGCCACCCAGTGGAACACGCCGAGGCCGGCGCGGCCTTCGGGATCCACCATGGTGAAGGCGAAGCTCTTGGTGCCATCGGGCACGCCCGACCACGACAGCTGAGGCGACACGTTGTCGCCGACGCAGTTCGGATTCTGCGGATTCTTGTTGGCAACCTTCTTCGGCATCATGGTGCCGTCGTTGAAGGTTGCGGAGCTGAGCGTGAACGGATCGGCCGCATTCGCGACGCCGCCCACACCGAAGGCCGCCAGCACCAAGCCGGTGGCCGCGGCAAGACTTCCCAGATGACGCTTCACAAACATGAGATTCCCTTCTGACGGTTTCTCACCGCCCAGTGAACTCGCTGCCTCTGACGTTGGTCCGTCAGATGTGACCAAAAAGAGGCCGGAGATCGACACCCGGCCCCCGCGAGACCTGTGCGATAGAGCTGCATCCAAATGCCCGTGCGGACATGCGCGGCCTTCATAGCGTATCGCCCCGCTCGTATCAATCATGGGAAGCCCACCGAACGGCGTGTCACTGTCGCACCAGCAGTCGCTTCATGTCGCCAAAAACGCACGAGGCGGCTACTCAGCCGCTGTCACCAGTTGCTGGCTTTTCGCCCACCCGAGCGTTCTGTCGAGTGCGCGGCTCAGCCGCTCGAACAATAGGTCAAGCTCCTGCGCCGAAATAATCAGCGGCGGACACAGTGATATTGTGTCGCCGGCCAATGCCCGCACGATCAGGCCCTCCGCTTGGGCCGCGGCGACGCACTGCATCGCTACGCCGAGCTTGGGATCGAAGGCGCGCTTGGTGCGCTTGTCGGCCACGAGCTCTACCCCGCCCACCAAGCCGAGGCCGCGCGCCTCACCTACCAGCGGATGCTGGCTCAGCCGGTTGAGACCGTCGCGGAACTGCGGGATCAGCGCCACCACTTTATCGACGATGCGGTCGCGGGCGAAGATTTCGAGCGTCTTGAGCGCGACGGCTGCCGCCACGGGGTGTCCCGAATATGTGAAGCCATGGCCAAAGGCGCCGATCTTTCGGCTCTCGTCGAGGAGCGCCTCATACATGCGCGACGGCACCAGTACGCCGGCGATCGGCAGATAGGCCGACGACAATGCCTTCGCGATCGAGATCGCGTGCGGCCGATAGCCCACCACCTCACTGCCGAACATGCGGCCGAGCCGGCCGAAGCCGGTGATGACTTCGTCGGCGATCATCAGGAGATCGTACTTGTCGCACACCTGCATGATCTTGGCGAAATAGGTCGCAGGCGGCACGACGACGCCGCCGGCGCCCATCACGGGCTCCGCTATGAAGGCCGCGACCGTTTCGGGATCCTCGCGTAGAATCAATTCTTCGAGTTGCACCGCCAATCGGGTCGCGAATGCCTCCTCGCTCTCGCCCTCGATCGCGTTGCGGTAATAGTGCGGGCAGTCGGTGTGGACGACGCCCGCAATCGGCAGGTCGAAATCGGTGTGGTTCGTCGGCAGGCCGGTGAGCGACGCGGCCGCAATTGTCACGCCATGATAAGCGCGCTGGCGGCTCACGATCTTCTTCTTCCTGGGCCGGCCGAGAGCATTGTTCATGTACCAGACGAGCTTCATCTGGGTGTCGTTGGCCTCGGAGCCGGAACTGCAAAAGAATACCTTGGAGACCGGAACCGGCGCGATCTCTTTGAGCTTCTCGGCGAGCTCGATCGCCGGATCATGGCTGCGGCCGGTAAACAGATGCGCAAAAGAGAGCTTGCGCATCTGCGCCGCGGCAGCCTCGACGAGCTCCTCGTTACCGTAGCCGAGCGCCGTGCACCACAGGCCCGCCATGCCCTCGATGTAGTCCTTGCCTTCGGTATCGTAGACGTAAACGCCCTGAGCGCGCTCGATGACCAGGGGGCCGACATCGCGGAATGTCGCCAGATTGGTGTAGGGATGGACCAGGGTTTCGATGTCGCGGACCGCGAGATTGGTAAGCACATTCATCAGGGGCGGCTTTCGTCTGGCAGGAATACCGCGCGTGTACCGGCGGCAGCGAACGGGCGGGGCCGCGGCAATGGTACAGCAACCGGCAAGGCCGCGGCACCGGCGCGGGAAGGCGCCACGACCGCCTGCAACGCATAGGTCGGTGCCCCGTCGTGCAAATCCCATTGGCAAAGCCGATATCCGCCGCGCCGTTCGATGCGATCGATATGAATATGATCCTCGTGATATCCGTCCGACCCCGGGCCCAGAACAGTAGTAAAGCGATTGCAGGCGGCGGCCTTCATGGCGACCCGAAACTCCGACGGCGCAGCCTGGTCGGCCGGCCGCACCACGCGGCCGTCCTTGAGCCGGACCGAGCGAATGTCGAGCGCATTGGCAAGACCGTGCTCGCTCAATTTGGCCCCGGCGACGCGATTGCGGCCGCGGCAGTCGTAGGAATCGTAGTTTTCGATCGCGCTCAGCGCCGATCCCATGGCCGCCGCGGCTGGCGCCAAGTCCTGACGCACGAACGACACGATCGCCTCCGCCGTCTCGCAACGCAGCGTGGCAGGCGGCTCGATCGCGACCACGGTGCGATCCGAAAGGATGATCCGTTCCAGGGAGATGACATCGGGCCCGCCGCAGCCGGCGGGGCCCCCAAGCTCGCCGAGCGGCTTGAATACGGCGTGATCGGACGAGAGGCGCAGGTGACAGGCGGTTGGGGTCTCGTCTTGCGGCGCTTGCGCCGCGGCGCCGTTGCTCAAGGCAATGACTGCGGCAGTGTGGCCGACGATGGCAGCGATTATCGCGATCGGCGGATCAATTCTCACGTTGGTCGCAACTTTCAAAATGCCGGGAGACGAGTTCAGGGAGGAACCTGCGAAGATTTGGTAGCACAGTCTGCAATGTTCGGCGATGCTGCGGTTGAGCTGTTCACACTGGGCTGCTCTTACTGGGGCTGCGTTCCCCCGGCTCCCGTGCCTCGGGCCTGAGCTCCCCGCATGTCCACTCACACGCGGGCCACAACGCCCGTCGCGACGCCTCTGCCTCCATTTTCCTCGAGTCAATTTGACGCACCGGCCCGTTCCAATCGTCGCAGGGATCGACCGATTACGATCTCGCATGGAACCAATACGAAAGAAGAACTGCGATTAGACGCGCGTTATCCTGCCGTATTGAATATCCACAATGTGGAAACGTGATTGAACTTACCTATTTGGAAAATGAGCTTGCAGTATACATAACCGAGCGAAAGAAAATCTTTAGGCACTGCACACCAGCATGCGTAAAGCTCAATCCGGACTGCTCGCACACAACGGCGGACCTCCATTGGGCGTTCTCAGGGTGGTCGCCAGTGCGGCATCCGCCGGCGCGGCACTGGTTGGTCTCGTCACCCTGGTGGGCTGGCTGGCGGGCCTTTCCTTAGGGGGGCCGGATCTGACCATGAAGCCGGTCACGGCACTGGCTGTTCTCTTGATTGCCTCTGCCATCCTCCCGCAGCTCCCGTTGGGGCCGCCCTGGCGGATCGCCTTCGGTGTCATCGCCGCTCTTCTGGCCGCGTCCAGCCTCATCCAGGAGTTGGGCGGCTTGGACTTTCGGCTGGAATCCTGGCTCGCGCCGGCCGCGGCGCCAGGCCCGGCCCGCGGCGATTTCCGCATGTCGCTTGCCGTGCTGTTGGCCGGGACTGCGGCGGCTTTGCTCCCCATTTCGCGGCTGAGAGATGCCGCGCGCTTCCTTGCCGCAGGCGCCGGTGTTATCGGCGCAGCCGCGCTTCTGGCCCATCTCCTCGACGTCGATATCTCCTCGGTTCTCCCCTTCAGCTCCGTCGCGCTCCCGACGGTCGCCGCCTTGATCGCGATCTGTGCCGCGGTGCTGATCCATGGCCAGTTGTCATCGCCGGCGCGCGCGGGCGATTTCCGCCTGTTCTTGTCGCAATTCTTCGTGCCGCTATTGATCTTCACGCTGTTTGCTTGGTGGAGCTGGCGCAATGTCGAGGCGGACGCCAACGCGAGCGCCGAAAGGACTGTGGCCTCATTCTCGGAATACGCGCAGCGGACGTTCGAAATCCAGGAGACCGCGCTTGAAGCGGTGCTCGACCACGTGAAGGGGCGTAGCGCCGCCGACATCGCCGCCGACCGCTCGGTCCATGAATTCATGGCGCAGCTCGATAAGCATACCCGTACCTCGGAGGCCATCAGCCTGGTGCGCTCCGACGCCGGGCGCGTGATCGCCTCGAGCCAAGGTTTCCCGGCGCCGGACCTGGACGTCTCGCGACGCGACTATCTCAAGGCGCACCGCGTCGGCTACCAAAGTACGTACATAGGCGAGGTCGTCAGCGCGGCGCCGTATGGCGCCATCGGCTTCACCATCAGCCGGTCCGATCCCGCGACGGGAATCATCGCTGTCGCGCAAATGTCGATCGATTCGTTCATGCGGCCCGCCGAGGGGCGCGCGTCGCCGCACGACGCCTTGATGCTCGCCCGGGCCGACGGGATGGCGCTTGTTTTGAGTCCGCCCGTCGCCAATCCGGTCGGATTTCGATTGCACGACGACGGCGTGACGATGCGGCTTATAGATGGCGAGGCCAAGGCCGGAACAATTGCGCCGTCAGGCGTGGATCACGTCGCGCGCTTATGGCAGTTTCGCAAGGTCGGGCATTATCCCGTCTATGCGATCTACGGCATGGATGTTGTCCTCATTCGTTCCGCGTGGCTGCGGCAGATCATTCCGTTCGGAATGGTAACCCTTTTGGCCTCGGCGCTGACCTATGGCATGTCCCGCCGATGGCAGGCCGCCGTGGAGGACCGTCGCCGTGCCCAAAACGAGGCCGAGGTCGCGCGCATTCGTGCCGAACGTGCGGAAGCGCGGCACGAGTCGAACAGGCCCGCGACGATCTCGTTCAACTGATCGAGCGCTCAAGCGACTTCGTCGGTACGGCCAACCTCGATGGGCACATCATCTACATGAATTCCGCGGCAAAGCGGATGATCGGGCTCGGGCGCCAGCGCGACTTGCATTTCAGCGAGTATATCGCACCGGAGTCGCTCGACTATTTCACCAATACGTTCATCCCGGCGGTTCGCCGGCGCGGCCATGCTTCGGCTGAAATGAAGCTGCGCAACCTGACATCGGGCGAACTGATCGACGTGATCTGTTCAACCTTCCTGCTTCTCGACCGCAAAGGAACCCCCAACCAGTTGGCGACGGTCACACGCGACATCAGCGACCGCAAGCGCCACGAGGAGCACCTCGATCTGCTCATGCGCGAGGTCAATCACCGCGCCAAGAACATGCTCACCGTGGTGCAGGCGATCTCCAATCAGACCGCGGCCAGGAGCCCCAAAGATTTTCTCGCGCGGTTCACCGAGCGCCTCCAGGCGCTCTCGGCCAACCAGGACCTGCTGGTGCGCAACGAGTGGGGCGGCGTGGACATCGCGGACCTGGTACGCGCCCAGCTGGCGGCGTTTGCCGATCTCATGGGTTCTCGGCTCTCGATGCACGGCCCCAACCTGCGATTCAATGCGGCCGCGGCGCAAGCCGTGGGGCTCGCGCTGCACGAACTCGCCACCAATGCCAGCAAGTACGGGGCGCTCTCGGCCGAGACCGGCTCGGTCGAGGTGTGCTGGCGGCTCGACGGCAACATCTTCACCATGAACTGGACCGAGCGTGGCGGTCCGCCGGTGTCCGCGCCAACCCATCGCGGCTTTGGCAGCACGGTCGTCAACGCGATGGCCAAGCGCAGCGTCCAGGGCGAGGTCCACCTTGACTATGCGCCACTCTGGCGTTGTCTGGACTCTGACCTGTCCGGCGGCGAATGCCCTGGAGGCAGCCGAAGGGGAGCGCGCTCCGGAAGCCCGGACGTAACACGGTATTATCCGGATGAGGTCCGTGAGTTCCACTTCTATCCGCCCGATCTGATTATTTTCATGGAATCGGTCTGCTAGTCGCCCATGCCCTCCTTCGATGTCGCGATCATCGGCCTTGGCGTCATGGGCAGTGCGGCGCTCGCCGCGCTGGCGCGGCGGGGGCGGCGCGTGGTCGGAATCGATCGCCTTGCGCCGGGGCATGATCGCGGCTCCTCGCACGGGACAACCCGCGTGATCCGGCTCGGCTATTTCGAGCACCCGTCCTATGTGCCGCTGGTGCGCGCCGCCTATCCGTTGTGGCGCGAACTTGAGGCGCGGTCGGGGCAGTCGTTGCTGGCGATTACCGGCATTGTGGAAATCGGCGCGCCCGCAAGCGACCTCGTCGCCGGTACGCTGCGGTCGTCGCGGCTCCATGGCCTGCCGCATGAAATCCTCGATGCGGCGAGCTTGATGAATCGCTTCCCGGCCTTTCGGCTGCCGGACGATTTCGTCGGCGTGTTCCAGCCGGACGGCGGCTTCGTGCGGGCGGAGCCGGCCGTCGCGGCCCTGCAGGCGCTTGCTTCGCGTTCGGGCGCCGAGCTCATCTGGAACGAGTCGGTGCTGGCGGTCGAACCGCACCGCGACGGCGTCGCAGTGACGACAGGGCACGGCGATATTCGCGCCGGATGCGCGATCGTGGCGGCGGGACCGTGGCTGAAGTCGCTGCTGCCGCAACTGGCCCTGCCGCTCCGGGTGACGCGCCAGGTGCTCGCCTGGTTCGAGCCGACAGATCATGCACGCCCGTCGTTCGCGGCTGAGCGCTTTCCGGTGTTCCTGCTGGAGAATGCGGACGGCGTCTTCTACGGATTTCCGGCCGACGCGGATGGGGTGAAAGTCGCAAAGCACCACCATCTCGACGAGGCGGTCGATCCCGACCACTACGATCGCGCCGTGTCGGCGACGGACGAGGCCGTCATCCGAAATGTGCTCAAGGCCCATCTGCCGGACGCCGACGGCCGGCTCGTCGCCGCCCAAACCTGCCTTTACACCATGACGCCGGACGGCGACTTCATTCTCGACCGGCTGCCCGGATGCCCCGAGATCATCGTCGCCGCACCGTGCTCGGGCCATGGCTTCAAGTTTGCGCCGGTCATTGGCGAAATCCTCGCCGATCTCGCCACTACGGGCCGCACCAAGCATGAGATTTCGCGCTTTTCCTTGGCACGGTTTTCCCCCTCGGACCCTCCCCCGCCCGCGGGGGGAGGGTCGGGAGGGAGCGCCGCGTAAGATGGGTTGAGCGCCATACTTCCATATAGCCGGAATCCGCTCTAGGTTAAACTGCCCTGAACGCGAGGATCCTGGCTGAACGCCTGGGGCCCGCAAAAGGCCCGCCAAGATGGGCAAGCAAGATTGTGGGGATACGCCATGCTCGGACTGATGCAGGACTGGCCGCTGCTGTGCCATCGGGTGATCGACCACGCGGCAACCTACCACGCCGCCCGGACCGTGGTTTCACGCTCGCTCGAGGGGCCTTTTCACACCACGAACTACGCCGAGATTCGCGCGCGCGCCCTTAAAGTGGCCCAACGCCTCGAACGCGACGGCATCAGGCTCGGCGACCGTGTGGCGACGCTCGCCTGGAACACGTGGCGACATCTCGAAGCCTGGTACGGCATTATGGGCATCGGCGCCATCTACCACACGGTCAACCCGCGGCTGTTTGCGGAGCAGATCGTGTGGATCATCAATCACGCCGAGGACCGCCTCATCCTCGTGGATCTGACCTTCGTGCCGCTCCTGGAAAAGCTCGCCGACAAACTGCCGACCGTCGAGCGCTACATCGTGTTGACCGATGCCGCCCACATGCCGCCGACGTCGTTGCGCAACGCCGTCGCCTACGAGACATGGATCGCCGAGGCGGACGGCGATTTTGCCTGGAAATCGTTCGACGAGAACACCGCCGCCGGCATGTGCTACACGTCCGGCACCACGGGAAATCCCAAGGGGGTCGTCTATTCGCATCGCTCCAACATCCTGCTGGCATTAACTGCGAACGAGCCCGACGCATTCGGGCTGTCCTCGCGCGACGTCGTGATGCCGGTTGTCCCGCTGTTCCACGCCAATGGCTGGTCGCTCGCCTTTTCAGCCCCGATGGCCGGCGCCAGCATCGTGATGCCGGGCATGAAGCTCGACGGCGCGTCGATCCACGAAATGTTGACGGCCTGCCGGGTCAGCTGCACCGCGGCGGTGCCGACCATCTGGCTGATGCTGCTGCAACATCTCGAAGCCAGTGGCGGCAAGTTGCCCGATCTCAAGCGGGTCGTGATCGGCGGCTCGGCGTGTCCGCGCGCCATCGCGCAGAAATTCGAGGATGCCTACGGCGTCCAGGTCATTCACGCGTGGGGCATGACCGAGATGTCGCCGCTCGGCTCGCTGTGCACCCTCAAGCCCGAATACGCGTCCCTCACCGGCGACGCCAAGCTCGAAATCCTGCAGAAGCAAGGCCACCCACCCTTCATGGTCGAGATGAAGATCGAGGATGACGCCGGCCGGTCAGTGCCTTGGGACGGCAAGTCGTTCGGCCGCCTCATAGTGCGCGGGCCTGCCGTGGCGCGCGCCTACTACAAAGACGACGGCGGCGACATCCTCGACGGCGAGGGCTTCTTCGATACCGGCGACGTCGCCACCATGGACCCGCACGGCTACATGCAGATTACCGACCGCTCGAAGGATATGATCAAATCAGGCGGGGAATGGATCTCCTCGATCGATCTTGAAAATCTCGCGGTCGGCCATCCGAAGGTCGCGGAAGCTGCCGTGATCGGCATTCGCCATCCGAAATGGGACGAGCGCCCGCTGCTGGTGGTTGTGATGAAGAAAGGCGAATCGATCGGCAAGGACGACATTCTTGGGTTTATGCGTGGCAAGGTCGCCAATTGGTGGATGCCGGATGACGTGGTGTTCGTCGACGAAATCCCTCACACCGCGACCGGCAAGATACAGAAAACGACCCTGCGAGAGCGCTTTCAGGACTATCGGCTGCCGTCGGCGTAGAGAGGGCGGTAGCAGATCAGTCGCATTTTGGCCCGGGGACTCTGCGTTCAGCCCCAATGGCACCCTTGCGAATATCGCACCCCGAATATTTGCTTCGCCGCATCAACAACGCCGGCGGGGAGAAGGTCGAGGCTATTGTCTTTCATCTCCGGGAACAGCCACTTTTGGAACGCAAATTCGATCCAGAAACGAGCGCAACCACCTCCGGGTACGCGGATCAGTTCTGCGGTCTTGTGATTAATGAAAAATCCGGTTCGGTTGGCTGCGCTGCAGATCTCACTAACTAAACGGCACTACTGTTTCAGCTTCGGGGATCGTCGCCACTTCCCGGAGATAAAGATAATCCCAGTGATAATCGGACATTGAAACGACGTCTGGCCGCAGGCAGCTGAGGACCTCGAATTTGTAAGACTGGTCCTGGGGGTACAATTTGGCGTCAAATTGGAAGAGTGGCTGCAGCGGCCCAATGCCGCTCATTCTGAGCACATACTCGTCGAGGCGCTCCAGCGCAGGCCCGATGCTTGAGACAGAATCGATGGCTGTCATGTAGGGACCCACGATGACGAAGGGTTGTCCGGAGAGATTCGCGTGCCTACGCTCTCTCCTCGCGGCGGGAAGCCCTGCCCGGCGACGTGGCTCTTTCTCCGTAACTAGGACGAGTTCTGCCTGACGGGGCGCCGCTCCAAGTTCGATCAGAACCGAGAAGAAGTCGGCGACCTGGCGCGGATGTGGGATGTAGTCGACTTGATCGGGGATCAGTGTGTGGCGGTAGGACAGTGACATTGCAGCGCTCCCCCTTTGGTTCGTCGAAAAAGCGCCAGTCGCATTGGTTCAAATTGGTTTTGACGCCGCCAGGACGCAATAAATCTTGAGCGGTGCGGTTCCAGCATTGGTTTTCCGCTTAGGCAGAACAATGTCGTTGCCCGGCCTCAAGCGGGACCACGACAGCGCGGTAGTACGAGCGAGCTCACTTGGCCCCAGCCGGCAATGGCGGCAGCGGCGCCGCGATGATCGGATCGTTGGCCCCGGACAGTTGCAGGACGTTCTTTGCCGCCGCAAGCGCCGCATCCGCCATCGCGGCGTGGCCTTCGGCGGTCGGATGGATGACGCCGCCATAGACGGCGGACAGCACACCCCAGGTGGCGTCGTGCAGGCTGCTCGGGCGCAAGGCGGCGGAAACACCTTCCGGAAACGTCATGGCGGCGAAGTAGGCGTCGTTCGGCGTCCTGATCCAGCGCCCCCGCGGCGCATAAGCGCGGAATTCGCTCACCGCCGCGCCGCAGACCAGAGGCTCGGTGGCGCCCTCGACGAGGCTGTCGTTGAAGCTCTTGCCGTCGGGCGAGAAACATTCGCGGTCAAAGGGCGGATCGCTGTCGGCGCGGACGCAGAAACCATGGTCTGCGAAGGCTCCCTGGTGGCCGTCCACGAAGGTCATGG
>WNFS01000475.1_pt1 | contig 29170 bp, 22 predicted proteins | sample 5400141 | NCBI WGS metagenome assembly WNFS01 (sample SAMN13153358, study PRJNA577476) | soil metagenome | isolation source: 60 cm saprolite under Madrone tree | place: USA:California | collected 2016-06-14
ACCGTGAAGGTTGCGCTGGTGGCTCCGGCTGGAACGATCACGCTGGAAGGTACTCTAGCCGCGCTGTTGCTGCTGGATAGAAAGACTTGAGCGCCACCCGCTGGGGCTGGCCCGGTCAGAGTTACAGTGCCCGTGGAAGATTGGCCCCCAAAAACGTTCGCAGGGTTCAGCGTTAGCGAAGAGACAGTGGGGGGTGGAGGAGGCGCAGGCGTTACGGTGAGCGAAGCCGATCTGGTCGCGCCACTGTAAGTCGCGGAGATGGTGACTGTAGTCGAAGAAGCGACGGCGCTGGTGCTGACCGTGAACGTGGCGCTGGTCGCTCCGGCTGCAACCGTAACGCTGGATGGCACGCTAGCTGCCCCGTTGCTGCTGGAAAGTGCGACTGTCACACCGCCTGTGGGTGCTGCTCCGCTGAGGGTCACTGTGCCGGTCGAGGAATTCCCGCCCGTAACACTGGTCGGGTTCAGCGACACCGACGATAGAGTCGGAGGCGGAGGAGACGCAGGCGTTACGGTAAGCGAGGCCGAGCGGGTCGCGCCACTGTAAGTCCCAGAGATGGTGACTGTGGTTGACGCCGCGACAGCGCTGGTGCTGACGCTGAACGTGGCGCTGGTGGCTCCGGCTGCAATCGTCACGCTGGACGGAACTGTAGCCGCAGCGGTGTTGCTGCTGGAAAGTGCGACTGTCGCGCCACCTGTGGGTGCTGCCCCGCTGAGCGTCACTGTGCCGGACGAAGAATTCCCGCCGGTAACACTCGTGGAGCTCAGCGAAAGCGACGAAAGAGAGACAGACGCGGGAGCCGAGGAAGATAGCTCGAAGTCCAGGACAGCAGGATTGGGATCGTTCTGTGAAATGGCCACGAACTTCGCTGGAGAGATCATATAGATGACAACGTTGCCGCCGGTGCCGGAAGTGACCGTCATCATTCCGCGGCCATTGGTGGGCGACGGAGATATCGAGTAGGTGGCGTTGAAAGCCACGCCGGGGTTCGGTCCGCTCGGAGCGCCGATATCTTCGGTGCCGGTCATGGTGCCGGTGGGGCTGGCGCCGTTCGCTGAGAACTCGCCGGAGAAAACCGTCACTCCGTAGCCCACGGGGTTGGTCGCCAAGCCGGCGTACGCACCTTTCAGCGAAGCGTTGGTGAAGGAGACCGCACTCTGAGGTTCGCCGACTCCGAACAAAACGTTGGAATCGGAGACGAAGAGGAAAATTTGATTCGACTTAACCAGATAGGCCACCAAGGCGTAACCGCCGATGGCGATCGACGCGCGGCCATTGCCGACCACGCTGTACGTCCCCGCCGCGCCAGTGACGGAATTGGGCGCGCTACAGAAGTTCTCGTCGTAGGTCAGCGAAAGGGCTCCGCTGCCGTTGGTGCTGAGCAAACCGGCGACGGCTTTGGGCACTCCCGATACAGTGCCGCAAGCGGAGTGCCCGGTGAGGGAAATCACCAGGTTGCCGTTCAGCGAAGCGTTGGTGAAACCGCCCGCGGGAACTTGCTGCTGCACCACGGCGCCAGTGAGCAACGGAGTCGCCGTCGTGACCGCGTCACTCTCCATCATAAAAAGTTTTCCGGAATTCACGACGTAAAAAACGAAATTCATGGTGTCGGGTGTTCCGCCGAACGTGAAGGTGAACGTCATGGTGCCGCGGCCGGTGGCGGTATTGGAAACCGTGTAATTCGCGGCGGTAAAGGTCATGGGGTAATCCGTGCCGTAGCCGTTGACGTCGCCCGCGGCGTTGGTGAGCGTGCCGGTCCCGTTCGAAGTGAACCGGCCTTCGATGGCGGCACGATTGTTTGCGTTATCAAAACCGGCGGCGCCAAAGGCGTAGTCCCCGATGATGCGAGCCGTGCTAAAAGCGGTGGTGTCCGCTTTTTCCATGGTTCCCGAGCCGATCGTTCCCGCACCGCCGGAAGCGTCGAACTCGATGAACTGGGCGTTGCCGTTGGCCAGCATGGCGAAGGCCAGCTTGGCCGAACTGCCGGAAAAATTCAGAGTCATCACGCCGCGATTGTCAGCACCGATCGAATAGGTTCCGGTGAAGGCTTGCGCGGCTCCTCCGCCACCCACGGCGTTGGTGTCCAGTTCGCCGTTGGTGAGATTGCCGGCGCCGTCCGCCGTGAATCTTCCCACCGCGGCAAACGCGGATGCGAAGTTCCCGTTCCCGCTCATTCCATTGAACGCGAACGCGTAGTTGCCATTCATCGCTGCGTTGTTCGCGCCCGTCTGACCATGGACCGTCGAAGAAAAAAACAACGCGAAAACCAGGATCAACAGAGCATTCCACTTGCGCATCTTTCCTCCACTTGCCTGCTGGGCGATGGGCGCTATCATTTTTGTTGCGAACACGCGGTCTACAATTGAGGCGCACGGGACGGGAGCGTCAATCCTCAAACCAAAGTTATGCTCACGGCAGGAATGAGGAACACACATAGAATCCGCACTAGCAGAGCTGTGCGTTTCCAAGTTTTTGAAACTCTAAGGATAGATTTTCAAATCCTTGTTCACACTCCGTGACTTACCGCAACCCTTCTTGCATGTCTCGGCTGGCTGGGGCATGCCGCCGCACAAGATATGCTTTAGCGGCGGCAGAAAGACAATCGGGTGGATGCTGCAAAATCAAGAAGAGGACATACCTGAAGCGGCGGGCGGCGCAGACTAACGGAGCGAATGATTTCGGAGCGGTTCCACTCTGAGGAGAACCATTGCGAAGCGCCTATGCGATGCCTGTGTTGCTCGCTTTAGCTCGACTGTGATTTGGCCGCGAGACTGGCTTGTAAGCCGTCATATCTGTGCATGGCGGACCAGGTGATGGGGCGATCTTGGAAGTTCACTCCGACGATAAAGCGGCCGTCCGCCAGCGCCTGGCAGTAAACCACGCTTCCGAAGGCCGGATCTTCGTCGCGCGGAGCAATGCGTACGGCATCCCCGGGCTGCCAGGAACGAGTGGAAAAGAGGCGAGCGCCGCGTGGGCTGATATTGTCGGTGTAGGTGCGCTCTTCTCCATCGGTGCCCGGATGTTCTGCCTGAGCGAAGCGTACCACGACGATGATGGGAAGCCGTCTTTCCATTCTGCCGCCGAGCGTGTGATCCAAAGACATGTCGCTCAGATCTTGGCCGGGCAAATCCGCGGTTGCCGTGGCGCGCTGATTCGGATGGGAAACGTCCGTCATGATCTTCGGGAAGGTGACTCGAATGAGCGCGCCGATGGCCCTCCGGGCGGTACGGCGGTTGGTCGCCTGATCAGCCTCCCTGAAGCCCCGCCAGCTACCTCGCGTCTCGATTTGGATAGCATTTGTCCGCGCCGGTAACAATCGAGTAAAGACCTTAGTACCTTATCCGTTGAATTCGGTAGTCATAAATGGGCACGTGCGAGATTTCTAGCTCTGGGGTGTGTTGTGCGTTCGAATGTGCCCACGGACGCGCGTGGGCGGATCGAGCGCGAAGCGAAGACGGCTATATTGGTCGAGAGTTGTACGAGAAAAAGAAGAACAAGCGCAACACTGCACTTTCACTAGCGCGGCACGCGCCGGTCAAAAGTCAAAATGATTGACGACCGAAATTGGGAGAAGTTCACTCCGTGATGATGCGGTCGGCCCACTCGACCAGGCCAACAAAAACCGCGGGACTACCGAATTTCGCTCCCCACTGATTTAGATCTGCTTCCGTGACCCCACGGGCCCGGCTGCAGGCTCCTCAAGCAAATACAGGAATGTGCTTGGCCGTGATTTTTTCGAACGCTTCGCTGAGCGGCGGCCAGCCAACGGGCACGACCGCATTGGCGGTCACTTTACGCATCAGCGCGGTGGCTTCGCCGAGCAGGAAAATCTGAACCTCGTGGCCAGCCTCCGCGAGCGCGAGTCCGTGATGAAACGGAAACGCGGCCTTGGTGGGGTCATCGGAGCCCCAGGCACTCTTCATCATGATTTTGAGCATTTTCTTTTTTGGCTCTTCAGCCTTCGCACCCAAGGATAGAAAAGGCAAACCCAACAGTTGAGCAAGAAAGCGGCGTCGCGCCATGTTTTTCTCCTAGTGTGAATGTTCGTCTGAATTTCCCGAAGGAACATTGGCGCAGAGTGTACCCTATTTTTCCTTACTGTAGCTTTTCTTTAGTGCTGTCTTTTTCCGCGGTCGAATAAACAGCCAGGCGCAGAAAGAGACTAACGTGTGGAGATTGCGCTCGTCTAGAATGTGCGGCGGAGGAAGGAACCATGCGCAAAGTTTTATTTTTGTTGCCCGTTATTCTGGGAGCATTGCCGGCACAGAGTTCTCAAGAGGCAGCACGTCCGGCGAGCGGCGGTGTTTCCGGGCGATGGGTGGTGAATAGGGATTTTTACGGAGCAACAATTTACTTTGGCATGGAGCTGAAGCAGGACGGAGAAAAACTGAGCGGAAACTTTGATGGGGACAAGCTGGAGGGGACGCTGAAAGGCAACTCGGTCTATTTCCTGGCCAAGGACGAGCAGGGCGGGACGGATGAAGGCAGAGGCACGTTGCAAGGCGGCACGATCACCGGGACGGTGGTGTTTACGCACTTAGACGATGCTGCACATCCGGAGACGCACAAGTTCAAGGCGGAACTCGTTCCGGCAAGGCGCGCGGGAGCGGCGCGACGCCATGAATTTGTGCCCACGACTTTTTACCGGCAATTTTCGGCGGTGAACAAGCCGGTGCTGACGATCTCGCCAGGCGACAGCGTGCACACGACGACGGTAGACGCAGGCGGAAAGGATGAAAAAAGCGTAACTCGCGTGCTGGGGGGAAATCCAGAGACGGGGCCCTTTTACGTAGAAACTGCTGCGCCGGGAGACACGCTAGTAGTGCACTTGACGCGTGTGCGGCTGAATCGAGATTGGGCCGAGAGCGATGATTTTCTTGTGGGACGCGCAGTGGACAGCGACTTGGCAGTGAAGATGAAGGACGCCGGCAAGTCCCTGCGCTGGCATTTGGACACGGAACACGGAGTGGCGACACCGGAAAAACCTGCGGAACATCTGGCGCGATACGCTGTGCCGCTGCGGCCGATGCTGGGATGCGCGGGGGTGGCGCCGAACGTGGCGCAAGCGGCTCCGGGAACGGGGGATTCCGGACGCTACGGCGGAAACATGGACTTCAATGAGATCGTGGAAGGCGCGACGGTTTATTTGCCGGTGAGCGTGCCGGGCGCGCTGCTGTATGTGGGCGATGGGCACGCGTTGCAAGGCGACGGCGAGCTCAACGGCAACGCGCTGGAAACGTCAATGGACGTGGAGTTCACTGTGGATGTGATTCCGGGGAAACGGGTGCCTGGGCCGCGCGTGGAGTCGGCGACGCATATCATGGCGATGGGGCTGGCGGGATCGCTGGATGATGCGTTCCGCGGCGCGACAGCAAATATGGCGCAGTGGCTGTCAGACGAATACAAGTTGACGCCATCGGAGGTGGCGCAGGTGTTGGGTACGTCGGCGGAATACAAAGTAAGCGAGGTGGCGGACCGCAACGCGGGGATAGTGCTAAAGATCAACAAAGAGCGGCTGAAATTGCTGACGCCAGCGGCGAAGTGACCTTTCGATGAGCCAGCAACCTAAGTTTTCCGCCGACGGCCGCGTCTTTACGCGGCGGTTGCGGCAGTGCCGTATGCCACACTTCATCCGGCTCTTTTGCGGGTGTTCTGGTTTCTCTTCGTAAGGCCCGCAGGACCAGGTCAGGACCTGCGGGCCATCTTCGACGCGATGACGTTCAACGACAAACTGGAACTCATTGCTCTCTTTTTCCTATGGGTTACGGTGCCGTTTGCGGTGGCCGGTCGCGGGCTTTGCCGGGTGGCTTCCGAGCAAATCGCTAACCGGGAGATTTCGTTTCGGGACGCGATCGAAGAGATGGCCACCTTCATACCGTCGGCATTTCTGTTGGGAGCGATCGCAGGCACAGTGTCATTCATCGGGACTTGCTTGCTGGTTGTTCCGGGTTTCGTGGCCGCCGCGACGTTTTCGCTTGTCGTTCCTGCGGCGGCGATCGAAAAAATCGGGCCCTTTACCGCGTTGCGGCGCGGATTGTCGCGCGTGGGTAGAGTCTTCGGCCGGGTCCTTTTGCTGTTCTTTGGTTACGGTTTTTTTATTCTCGCAACTTTGATCCTGCAAGGAATCTTACTTTCGGCCGCACCCCACATCGCGGTCATACGCGTCGCGATCATTGTCTTTTGCTCCGCCCTGCCGCTGGTCCCGCTTGCACTGTTGAACATCGCGCTCACGCTGCTTTACCTGGAAGCCCGCACACCTGCGCCGAATGTGGTTCTGGCAGCGGGCAGCTAAGCAAGCCGAACTGGCGCCGTGCCACATACTTACGACGGTTGAGAAAAGCGGAAGGGCACAAATTCCGTGTGGCGAGCCGGTCACTTCTTGGGGCGAAATGTGCTAAGAGCGGAAGCGGAGATGAGAAACTGGCCTTCGGCGGGCTCAACCAGTTCCAATTTCACATTGTGGTCCTGCTCACTTCGCTCATAGACCTGGGTTCGCAAATAATAGGTTTTTCCTGCTTCCGCTTTGAGAGTCATGGCCGCACCGATGCGCTTGGACGTTTCCTTGAAGGTGCCCGATTGCCAATTGGTGCACACTTGATGATCGCCAGGATCCACGGAAAAGGAAAAATAAGACTTGCCCTTGTTGGCTCCGATCCATGAGCCGTCAAGCCCGACCCTCATCGTGGGGCCACGTTCCATGTCCTCGAAGACGTAAACAATTGCTTTGCCAGGGTCCGCGGGTGCGACAAGGTGCTGCTGGCGGTCCGTCTTTACGTCGAAATACGCGTCGCTGGGGCCACAACCGCCACGGGCAGAAACCGCCGGCTGCTGGTCTTGCGCAAAGAGGGGCGATGCGAAAACCGGCAAGAAAATGGCTGCGACCATGGTTTTCATCATGCCTATTGGACGTGCTTTCGATTGTGACGGTTTCGACGAGCAGCCGCTCAAAGACCTAAGTGAGGCTGCCGGTGGAAGCGAGTTTGGCGTACCAGTGGCCGGAGTCCTTGATGGTGCGCTTCTGCGTGCGAAAATCCACGAAGGTGAGGCCAAAGCGCTGAGCGTAGCCTTCCGCCCATTCGAAATTGTCGAGCAAGCTCCAATGATGATAGGCGCGGACGTTGGCGCCGAAGAGCATGGCCCGGCCGAGCGCGTTCAAATAGCCGCGCATGAATTGGATGCGGCGGTCATCGGGGACGCGACCGTGCTCATCGGGAGTGTCGAGGTAAGAGCAGCCGTTCTCGGTAATTTCGAGGAGCGTGCCTTTGTACTCGCGAGCGATCCGCATCAGGAGCTCGTAGAAGCCGTCGGGCCAGACTTCCCAGGCGAAATCGGTGAGTGGGCCTTCGTGAGCGTCGAAATTGTGGACGCCGGTGACGTCTTCCCCTGAACCAGGGGGAATAGCGGAAATGAGCTGGCGGCGGTAATAGTTGATGCCGAGAAAATCGAGCGGCGCGCGGCAAAGCTCCATGTCGCCGGACTTGACGCCCATGAGCTCGAGCGGATTGTCGCCGGGGAAGGCTTTGGGGTATTCGCCGCGAAGAGCTGGATGGACGAACCAGACGTTGCCGATAGCGTGGGCACGGTCGGTGGCCTGGCGATCGGCATCGCTCTTGGTCGCAGGTTCGCAGTTGGACATGCTGAAGGCAGTGCCGACCTGAAGCTTGGAGTTGATGGCTTTGATGGCGCGGAAGGCCTGGCCCTGAGCGATGTTGACGACGTGGGTGGCGCGCATGCACTCGGCGAAATTCTCGCGTGCTGGGGCGTGAACGCCCCGGCCGTAGCCGAGAAACGTGAAGACCCACGGCTCATTGAAAATGCACCAGTGAGAAATGCGGTCGCCGAGGGCGCGCACGGCGAGGTCAACATAATCGGTGAAGCGGGCGGCGAGATCGCGATTGGGCCAGCCGCCCCCGTCTTCCAATTTTTGCGGGAGATCCCAATGATAGAGAGTACAGACCGGGCGGATTTTGGCTTTGAGGAGCGCATCGGCGAGACGCTTGTAATGGTCAAGACCCTTAGGATTGGGCTTGCCGGTGCCATCGGCCTGAATGCGCGGCCAAGAGATGGAGAAACGGTAGCTGGTCAGATTCAGCTCTTGGAGGAGCGCGATGTCTTCTTTGTAGCGATGGTAGGAATCGCAGGCGACGTCGCCGGTGGCTGCGCCCTTCACCTTGCCGGGAGTGTGCACGAAGCGGTCCCAGATGGATTCGCCCTTGCCGTCTTCTGCCCAAGCGCCTTCGATTTGGTAGGCAGCGGTGGCGGCGCCCCAGATAAACTCGTCGGGAAATTGGAAAGGCGCGAATTTGAACTGAGGTTCGAGCAGTTCGCTGAGAAGGCGATGGCCGGAAGGCAAGACGGAAAATGAGGCAGCGGCTCCAAGAGCGGTGGAGAGAAATTCGCGGCGATTGAAACTGTTCCATCTGCTCACAGACATCCTCCTCGACTATAGCGTTCGCGGATTCTAATGGGGCGCCTCAGACCGATGACCAAATAGTACGTCAAGAAGAATGAGAACGGCGCCAATGGTGATGGCGGAATCGGCGACGTTGAAAGCGGGCCAAGGATTGAAGGTTTGCCAAGGAAGGAAATGAAGATAGACCTCGATGAAATCGGTGACCGAGCCGTGGAGAATGCGATCGGTGAGGTTACCGGTGGCACCGCCAAGGAGAAGAGCAAGGCCGGCGGCGTTCAGGGAGCTGATGCCGCGGCCGGCGACAAGCAGCCAGGCGATGACTGCAATGATTACGAGGGAGCCGATGATAAGGATTACTCGCAGGGCAGGAGAAGACAGACCGGCGAAAAAACTGAAGGCGATGCCGGGGTTGCGGGAGTCAACGAGATAAAAAAGATTATCAATGACTCTGGCTGGGAAACGATCAGCCGGGCGAGATTCGATCCAAGCCTTGGTGGCGCGGTCAAGAGAGACGACAGCGAGGGTTAGCCAGAGGAAACGAAGGCGCGAAGGAAAAGTCATGAGATTAAGGAAGTAAAGGAAGTTAAGGAGGCAGAGGAGACAGCGGCGGTGAACATTTTAGGTTGCCGCCACAGTCGCGGAGCCGGCAGCTTCGATTTCGGCGAGGGCTTCGGAGCAGCGCTCGCAAACGGTGGGATAGCGGGAGTTTTCGCCAACGTGGGTGGAATAATTCCAGCAGCGCTCGCATTTGGAGCCGTCGGCGCGCTCGATCTTGATCGCCAGGCCCGGGAAAGCTTCGGCCGGAACGGATGCGGCGATCGCCGATGCACACACTTCGACCTGGGAGACGATGAAAAGTGCAGGCAGAAGCGATTGTTCTTCTTCAAGGAGCTTTTGAAGAGGAGTGCCGTGCGGATCGACGTGGAGCAAAACTTTTGCTTCAAGGCCGCCGCCGATGATTTTTGCAGCGCGGGCTTGTTCGAGAGCTACGAGCACCGCAGAGCGGACCTGCGCGAGGCGCTCCCATTTTTCCGCTGCGTCTTTGGCGATACCGCAGGCGAGGGCTTCGGTTTCCGGGAACAAAGTCATGTGAACGCTTTCGGGTTCGTTTTGCAATTTCGGCAAATACTTCCAGATTTCCTCGGAGGTGAAAACGAGGATCGGAGCGGCGAGGCGGACGAGCGCGCTGGAGATTTTCCAGACAGCGGTTTGCGCGGAGCGGCGCGATTTATTTCCGGGCGCCTTGGTATAGAGACGGTCCTTCAGCACGTCGAAATAGAATGCGCTGAGGTCCACGACGCAATAATCGTGGATGGCGTGGTAGACACGGTGGAATTCGTAATTCGCGTACCATTCGCGGCATTTCTTGACAAGCTCGACGGTACGGTCGAGCATCCACGCGTCGAACTCCTCGAGTTGATCGTTCGAAAGCGCATCGCGCGAAGGATTGAAATCTCCGAGGTTCCCGAGGGCGAAGCGAAAGGTATTGCGAATCTTGCGATAGGCTTCGCTGAGCTGGGTCAGCACGCGCTCGCTCATTTTTACGTCGGCCTGGTATTCGACGGAGCCGACCCAGAGGCGGAGCAGGTCCGCGCCCCACTTTTCGCAGATTTCGATGGGGTAGAGCGCGTTGCCGAGCGACTTGGACATGGGGCGGCCCTGCTCGTCGAGCGTCCAGCCGTGGGTGACGACGCCGCGATAGGGCGCAGCGTCGCGGATGCCCGTGGCAACAAGCAAAGAGCTGTGGAACCAGCCGCGATATTGATCGGGGCCTTCGAGATAGACGTCGGCGGGCCACTCGGGGCCCTTCAAAACGGAGAGATTCGAAGAACCGGAGTCAAACCAGACGTCGAGAATGTCGTTTTCCTTGCGCCATTTTGTGGCGCCGCAGGAGCAGGTTGTGCCGGCGGGGAGCAATTCTTCCGGGGTGTGCTGATACCAGGCGTCGGCGCCTTCCTTTTCGAACCATTTCACGACGTTGCGCAGAGCGGTGAAATCCTCGAGGCGCGTCCCGCATGCGTCGCAATAGAAAACGATGATGGGAACGCCCCAGAAACGCTGGCGGGAGACGCACCAGTCCGGGCGCTTCTCAATCATTTCGTACATGCGGTCTTCGCCCCAAGCGGGAATCCATTTGACGCTGTGGATTTCTTCGAGCGCTTCCTGGCGCAAGGATTTTTGTTTTCCATGCGCGGCCTGGTCCATTTTGATGAACCACTGCTCAGTGGCGCGAAAAATTACGGGATTGTGGCAGCGCCAACAGTGCGGGTAGCTGTGCTTGTACTCGTGGTTGCCGAGGAGCGCGCCGCGATCGTCGAGCAGCTTTACAATAATGGGATTCGCGGTGAAAACGTCCTTGCCTTTGTATTCGGGCAAGCCTTCGAGATAGACGCCTTTGTCGTCAAGGGGCGCGTAAATCTCCAATCCATATTTCTGGCCGGAATTGAAGTCGTCGGCGCCGTGGCCGGGAGCGCTGTGAACGATGCCGCTGCCCTGATCAAGAGTGACGTAATCCGCGAGAATTCCGGGCACTTGAATGGGGAGAAATGGATGCTGAAATTTCATACTCTCGAAATCGCGGCCCTTGAAGGTGGCGCGAACTTTGGCTTCCTTGATGCCGCACTCGGCTTGCAGAGCGGCCACGCGGTCGGCGGCCAGAAGCAGTGCGCCCTTTTCGGTTTCGACGACGGCGTAGTCGAAATCGGGATGAAAGGCGAGCGCGCGATTGTGAGGAATGGTCCAGGGAGTAGTGGTCCAGATGACGGCGCTGACTTTACTGTCAATTTTCGCGGCATCCCCCTTGCCGCCGCCGACAACTGCGAACTTCACCCAAATCGAAGGGCTGGTGTGATCTTCGTATTCGACTTCGGCTTCGGCGAGCGCGGTGCTGTCGTAGAGGCACCAGTAGACGGGCTTGCGGCCGCGGTAGACGTAGCCCTTTTCCATGAAATCGAGAAACGCTCCGGCGATCGTAGCCTCGTATTCATGGCTCATCGTTAGATAGGGATCGTTCCAGCGGCCGAAAATGCCGAGACGCTTGAAATCTTTTTTGTGCTGTTCGACGTAGCGCAAGGCGAATTGGCGGCAAAGTTTTCGGAAGTCCGCGGGCGGGACCTTCCCCTTTCCGCCCAGCTCTTTTTCCACCTGGGTTTCAATCGGGAGGCCATGGCAGTCCCACCCAGGGACGTAAGGAGCATAGTGCCCGGCCATGCCCTTGGTCTTAACGACCAGATCCTTAAGGATTTTGTTGAGACCGGTGCCGAGATGAATTTCGCCGGTGGGGTAAGGCGGTCCATCGTGCAAAACGAAGAGGGGCTTGCCTTTGCGCGTCTCCAGGATGCGTTCGTAGATGTTTGCTCCATGCCAGGCTTCGAGCTGCTTGGGCTCGTTTTGTGGGAGGCCGGCCTTCATCGGGAAATCGGTTTTCGGCAGGTTTAGCGTCTTTTTCAGTTCGAGCGGTTCGGCCATGATTGGAGCGCTTGTAAATCCCTTCTATGCCGTCCTTGGGTACAGGTGTACGGCGGGAAACAACCGAAAGCAGTCTAAGGACGTATGTTACAATGAATGACAGTCGGTGTCAGCCGCTTGAGACACGCAACCTTTCCCGGCCAGCGGGAATCATATCGGCTAGGGACACCGAAGTCGGGGAATCTGCGTCTAAAGTGAAGAGGTAAACGGTGCCGGGCAAATTCATCAGTCTACTGCCTTCTGAAATTACGAAACCCAAGGTGTCTTCCGCAGCCCGTGGGCCTGCGGTTCCGGTGCCGTCCTCGAGCGTGCCGAAGTTCACCAAACCCGATCTCCTAATCCCCGATAATTTTTGGTCGAACCTGAAGCAGTTCCTGACGGAACGGCCGGTCAAAGTGCGTGAGCGCAAGGACGCGCTTTTTACGCAGACAACGTTCGGATCGGGAGTGACGGGCAACCTGGCGGAGTTTTTCCGCAGTGGCCCGGCGTCACGAGGGCGGGTGAACAGCAGGCTGGCGGTAGCCTGGGGCGCTAATTTTGGCGGATTCGGCGATCGAATCAGAGATTTCTTCTCGCCTCCAAGGCAGGCACCGCTACCCCCAGGAATAAAACCGATCAAAGTGAAAGACATCTGGTCGAAGGATGAAAACTTTGGGACAAGCCAGATGCTGGCTGTGGGCCTGCACATCGTGGTGATTGGGCTGCTGGTGATTCCGATTTTCACAAATGTCCTGCCCGCTTCCACGGAAGCTAAAAACAAGCAGGTTAACGTCACGCCGCTGGACATTTCGCCTTACATGGCGAAGCTGCCTGCAGGTAATGACAAGGCCGGAGGTGGAGGTGGGGCAAACAACCATACCCTGACTCCCACGTCCAAGGGGAAGCTGCCGAAGTTCACGATGACGCAGTTCGCTGCGCCTCAAGCAAAAATCCTGAATCTGAATCCCAAGCTGGCGATGGATCCGACGCTGCTCGGTCCGCCCGACTTGAAAATACCAAGTCCTAATATGGCGAACTTCGGCGATCCGCTGGGCAAGAGCGTTACTGACTCTCTTGGAAATGGCAATGGCACGGGTATCGGCAGCGGCTCTGGCGGAGGCCTGGGACCCGGCGAGGGCGGGGGCACGGGCGGCGGAGTGTTCCGCGCAGGCCTGAACGGCGTTGGTTCGCCGATGTGCATTTACTGCCCGCAGCCTGAATATTCCGACGAGGCGCGCAAGGCCAAGTATCAAGGAACTGTGTTGCTTGATGTGACGGTTACCGCCGATGGGCGCGTAATCAGCCCGATTGTCATCAAAGGCCCTGGCCTTGGCTTGGAAGAAAAAGCACTATCACAAGTGAGAAATTGGAAGATGCGCCCGGCAGTGGGTCCCAGCGGCAAGCCGGTGAATTGCCGCGTACAGATTGAAGTTACTTTCCACCTCTACTAGCGGACTATTCCACGATAGTTTGAAAATTGGGGCTGGACGGGGCTCCCTTCGCAGGACCTGCAATGCTCCCCCACCGTAGTCTGACTTTATTCCGCACACCTGAGGATAGCCAGTTCGGGCGACCTTCACTGGGCAAGAAGAGTGGCGGAGGTGAGGAAGATCCGGGACCGGCGAGGCATGGATTCCTCGCGCCAGGTTCTCCTTGCCACTTGCTTCTCCACGCCGTCCCATGGACGCGCAAGCCGTGCTTCCTGTCGCGGCTTCCGTATTTGATTCCAGCGCACCGCAGTTGCCTGTGCCCGTCACAAACCTGGGTATTCCGTGGATGAAGAATGATTCGGACTCGGCAGGCCAGGGCAAGAATCACGGATTCGGATCGGGCAAGAAAGGCGGGATGGGCGATGACGAGGGCCCCGGTGCGGGACAAGGCGAAGCTTACAATGGTCCTTACGCGAACGTCGCTTCCCTCCCCAGTTGCGCGTACTGCCACGATCCTCAGTACACCGACGAAGCGCGCGAAGCCAAACTGCAGGGAAAGGTGACGTTGAGGGTATTGGTTGGCGCCGATGGGCGGGCCTCGCAAATCCGAATCGTCCAGGGAATCGGGCTGGGTCTTGATGAACGCGCCGAGCAGGCCATTCGTGGCTGGAAATTTGTGCCAGCGCATGATGGCGCGCGGCACGCAGTACCGGCCTGGGTGACCGTCGAAGCCGTTTTTCGCTTGTTCTAGACAGGCTCTCGGCGAGGGAGTAGCATTTTTCGCTGTGCCATACGACTTCGCCGAAAATGAATATGAACTTGAGCCGCAGGCCTCTTCCGCTCACGGCAGCGGGCCACCGCACAAACGAACCGGAATCGGTGTATTGGATCCGCCGTTTCCTCCGAAGAGGCCGCCAGGACCCATTCCGACGGTTCCCTCTTCCCTGCTGTTCCGCATCTTGGCGGGATTACTCCTCGCGGGCATCGCGGTCATGACGTTTTTCCTGCTTTGGCTTCTCTGAGTAAGATACGGGCTGTGGAACTTCGGCCTTTTGGTTTTCTATTTCTGTTACGATTTTGACATGAGAAAAGCAGCCGTTTTCGCCATCAGCGTTGGGATGTGCGCTTTTTGCTTTGTGAGCGGGGCGCGAGCGCAGAGCAATTCCGGCGCGGTAGAACTCTTCGCGCGCATCACACCGACGGCAGCGCGGCCGGAGCCGGTGCGCCAATTCACGTTCTACGTCCTCACCAGGAGCTACTCGGAGGTCGTCAAGGAAGTGGAAGAGAAAGATCCCGTTCCTCCGCGCGATCAGTTTATTGACAGCCTCAAAGTTTCCCCGGAGTTGCGCGCCTGGCTGAAAGGCCACGACACACTGGACCTCACGGAACCGGATCTCGACAAACTGCTTACACCGGACGATATCCTCAATGTTCCGGAATTCCTTCTGGCATACCAGCGTTCGAACAGCGGCGGGGTGACCGAAGGCCTGCCAAAACCAAAATACATGGAAGCCGACAAGGCGGAACATCCGGAGAAATACGAAAAGTTAAGACAGGACTATCTGGCAAGCCTTAGGAAATTCATTCGCTCTCGTCCAGAGACTGTTTCCGGCGTGGAGCTTCAACTGGACGGCGTCAGCCCGCAACACAAGTGGGCTACCTTGCAGAACGACCGCAGGAAGCGCGTCCAGCGGGTCGCTCCGGACGTTGCCCAGCTCAAATTTCTCGCTGCGAAGGCGGAGACCGATCTCGAGGGACACGCCACGATCTCGGGTCTTGCTCCGGGCGACTATTGGATCAGTTCGCTTAATCTGGACGCCAATGCGGGAGACATGCGCGTCCGCTGGGATGTTCCGGTAAAAATTGAACGCGGCAAGACCGCCCGCGTCGAATTGTCAAATTTGAACTCCATCGACGCGCGCAGTTCCACTCCCTAGCGCCGTCGAGCGCCATCATGGGAACGCCCCTTCACTGGGTTGCATTCAATCTCTTCATCGTTATTGCGATCGCGCTGGATCTCCGCGTTTTCCACCGCCGCCCGCACAAGATCGGGATTCGCGAAGCGGCCATCGCCAGCTTCGGCTGGGTCGGAGTGTCGATCCTGTTTGGATTCGGAGTGCTCTATTTCCGTGGTGAGCAGCTGGCGTTGGAATTCTTCACCGGCTACCTGATCGAAAAGGCGCTCAGCGTCGACAATCTGTTTCTGTTCCTAGTGATCTTTCGCGCGTTTGCCGTGGATGAGCGCCTGCAACATCGCCTTCTGGAATGGGGCGTGGTCGGCGCGCTGGTCATGCGCGGCGTAATGATCGCGCTGGGCGCGGAATTGATCGAACATTTCTCATGGATCATGTACGTGCTCGGAGCATTCCTCGTCTATGCCGGCGTGCGGATGCTGTTCTTTCACAAAGGAGATATTCACCCGGAGCAAAGCAGGGTGTTCCGCTTCGCGAGCCGGCATCTTCGCGTAAGCCACGAATATCATGGCGAGTGTTTTTTTGTTCGCAATGCGGGCCGATTGTTCGCCACGCCGCTGTTTCTCGTCTTGCTCGTCGTGGAAATTACCGACGTCACGCTGGCAGTGGACTCCATCCCCGCGGTCTTCGGGATTACCGAGGATCCGTTCATTGTGTACACATCGAACGTGCTGGCTATTCTCGGGCTCCGGGCGCTCTATTTCCTGCTGGCGGGAGTGATCGATCGTTTGCGATTTCTTGATGAGGGACTGGCGATCGTGCTGGTCTTTATCGGCGGGAAAATGATCGGCGAACGGTGGGTGCACATTCCGGTAACAGTTTCACTTGGCGTCGTGGGAGGCGTACTGTTGATCGCGCTGCTGGCGTCGCTGTTAATTCCACCAAAGAAGAAAACGTAGGCTCAATCTTCTTCGAACATCACTTCATCGACATAACACCACATCCAGTTTTCGCCCGGCTCCTGCGACCGGACAATGGGGTGTTTCGTGGCGTGAAAATGCTTTGTGGCGTGCTTGTTTTTGGAGGAGTCGCAGCAGCCGACGTGCCCGCAGCTCAAACAAAGGCGCAGATGCACCCAGCTATCGCCCATCTTGAGGCACTCTTCGCAGCCCTTGGTCTTGGGCTTCACGCCCTTAATCTGGTCGAGGTGGGTACAGGCTTCGGCCACAGATGCCTCCTGCAATATCACACCGCTGCTTGAATCGGAATTCGCACCTGGAATCGCGTGTCGCCAGGAACGGACGTCACGTTGACCAGCCCCCGCATTTTCTGCACGATGCGATGGACCACGTCGAGGCCGAGCCCGGTACCTTCACCCACGCCTTTGGTGGTAAAAAATGGCTCAAAGATACGCGATTGAACTTCCGGCGGGATGCCCGGGCCATCGTCTGCGATTTCCACGAGAACGTAATCATTTTCGCGCACGGCACGAACGAGAAGTTTGCCCTTTTCTTTCATGGCGTCAACGGCGTTGTCAATAAGATTGGTCCAAACTTGGTTTAACTCGCTGCCGTAGGCCATCACCTTAGGCAAGTCGGGAGCAAATTCACGGGTGACAACGATGCCGCGCTTTAGCTTGTGATGCATGATGATGAGCGTGGTTTCCAGGCTGTTCTTGATATCCACTTCCTGGAGCGGCGCCTGGTCCATGTAGGAATATTCCTTGATCGCCTTGATGAGATCGGAGATGCGCGCGGTGCTGTGCTCGAGTTCATCAGCGATACGTCCCATTTCGAGGAGAGTGCCGAACCTTGTTAGTTCAGGCCCAAGCGAAGCTCCGGCGGCACCGGCGAAACTTTCCAGCTGCGCGTCGGTCAAGTTTGCGTCAGCCAGAAGCGGAGCCAGCTTCCAGGCCTCGGCAACACGGCGCCCTTCCAACCACGATTGAATGGCTTCTTCGCGCTCGACGCGGGCGAATTCATCTTTGTGTTCAACGGGCCTCAACTGGGCGCGTATTTCTTCTTCGCGCCGGGCGAGCAAGCCGCAATCTTCCGGACCAAGCTTCGAACTGCGTCCAGCAACACGCAACCTCTCAAGGCAATCGCGTAGGGACGCCGCTGAACGGCGGGCGGCAGCGGAAGGATTGTTGAGCTCGTGGGCGAGGCCGGCGGACAATTTTCCGAGGGCGGCGAGTTTTTCGCGCTGTTGCTCCTCGCGGGTGACGTACCGGACGCGGTCTGTCAACAATCCAACGAGCCGCTGGGAAACCTCGGGCATGCGCTGAAAAAGTTCGGGAAATTGAGCAGCGGGAAACGCCAGGACGCGACTGGGAAGTACAGCACGCACAGTCACACCGACCGTTTTCATTCTGGAAAAGGGGAGAACGCCTGTGACTTCCCCGGCACGGGCAGTGAAAACCGGGCCATCCTGTGGGCCGCTCTCGCGCCGGGCCCGGAATTCGCCCTCCAACATCACCAGCATAGTGTCCGCGGGAGCCCCCTCTTTGACGATGACTCCACCAACTTCGATGCGGCGCTCTTCCGATTGTGCGATGAACCATTCCAAATCAGCTTCCGGCTGATCCGCGAACGCCGCCACGGTCCGCAGGCTGGCGACCAAGGCTTCCACTCGGGCTGGATCCAGAGCTTCGCTCATTGAACCTTCGCGAGATACTGGTGCATGAACTGGACGACGACAGCGCCTTCGCCGACGCCAGAAGCGACGCGCTTCACCGAGCCGTGACGTACATCACCAACGACAAATATTCCGGGCACATTGGTTTCCAGCAAGCCGGGGTCGCGATCCAGCGTCCAAGAAGCCGGCCGCTTCCCGTTGCGAAGAAGGTCGGGACCGGAAAGAATGAAGCCGCGCTCGTCGCGATCAATCGAAGCGCCAAGCCATTCCGTGCGTGGCTGCGCGCCGATGAAAATGAACAGGCTCGAAGCGGGAAGCTTCTTTCTTTCTCCCGAGGGAGAACATTCGACGGTGATGCCCGTTAGCCGCGATTCTCCTTCCACCTCGACGACACTTGTCCGCGGCCAGACCTCGATGTTGGACGTCTTTTCAATTTGCTCGATCAAGTAGTGCGACATAGTGGCGGCAAGCGAAACCCCGCGCACCAACATCACCACCTTCTCTGCAAACTTCGAGAAATGCATGGCGGCTTGCCCGGCGGAATTCGCGCCGCCAATGATATACACGGTTTCGCCCTTACAGGCCAACGCTTCGGACGTTCCCCCGCCGTAGTAGACACCCGCTCCCTGAAGGTGATCGATCCCAGGAACGTCCAAAGTCCTCCACTGAACGCCCATAGCCAGGAGCAGCGCGTGGCAGGAGAGCTCCGAGCCGTCAGCGAGCTTGAGATACCGGTAGGGGCCCTCCACGCGAATGCCGACCGCTTCCTGCGGGGAGAGAATCTCCACACCGAAGCGCCGCGCTTGTGCTACGGCACGCCGTGCCAAGTCAAGGCCAGTGAGTCCGGAAGGAAAGCCGAGATAGTTCTCGATTCGAGAACTCAATCCGGCCTGGCCTCCGGGTGCTTCGCGCTCAACGATGACAGTGCGTAAGCCTTCGCTGGCGCCGTAAACCGCGGCGGCGAGACCTGCAGGGCCTCCGCCGACGATGGCAAGGTCGTAGAAATTGGTCTGCGCATGCGTGCGCAGCCCGATTTTATCCGCGACGGTGGGCAAAGGTGGTTCCGGGAGGCGAGTGCCATCCGGAAAAAGAATCAAGGGAAGTTTTTCCGCCTCGGGCCCCAGTGAATCGATTAGCCCGCGCACTTCTGGATCGCTCTGCGCCAGCTCCACGTCAATCCATTGATAGGGCACCTGATTACGGGCGAGGAATTCGCGTAGCTCGTAGGAACGATTGGACCAGCGTGTGCCGAGGACACGAATGCCCTCGTAAGGAGGGCGAAACGTCGCAGTCCAATCGTGGAGCAGATCGTCGAGAGCGGGAAAGAGTTTTTCCTCGGGAGGGTCCCAGGGTTTCATCAAATAGTAGTGCACACGGGCTTCGTTGATGGCGTCGATAGCGGCGTTGGTATCGGCATAGGCGGTAAGCAGGGCTCGCTTGGCGAGCGGGTGCATCTCCATGGCTTCGGAGAGGAAGTTTACGCCGTCCATCTGAGGCATGCGCTGATCCGCCAGCAGCAGAGCCACGGGATTGTTGCGCGCTTTTAATTCGCGCAGCGTGGCAAGGCCCGCACTTCCAGAATTCGCGCGCATGACGCGGTAGCGATCCGCATAACGGCTGCGCAAGTCGCGTTCAATGGCCCGCAGAACTTCGGGGTCGTCATCCACTGTTAATAAAACTGGTTTCGGCATACCCGTCAGATGCGGCGCACGAGACTTTCGATGCGTCTTACGAGGACAGCTGAACGGCTACAGCTTCTTTTCGTGCCGCCCTCAAGCTACAATTCCTGACGGTTCCATGTCCAGCCCTCTCGCTCAATCCATAGCGGACCTGTCGTCCGCGGATCCATCCAAGAAGCTCGCGGCCGCTGGTGAAATCTACCGGCTGGGGCGGGCAACTGCGGGATCTGCCGTGTCTGAGTGGTGGGCCGAGAGTGAGCTCTCCGGACTGCTGCTCGGACCGAGTCCGGCCATAACCGTTGGACTCGCGGTGCAACGCGAGACGTTTGGGCGAATCCGAATTGCCAATGGCACGCCGAGACTTGCCCAGGTTCCCGCCGACCAGGATGCGGAAGAATTCGAGCTTCATTTTGCCGGAGGGATTTCGCTGGATATCCTGACCACACGCGAGCCGGGCGGCTCCGGAGCCATCGCAAAATACCTGGCCAAGTTCGGAGAGGGCATTCAGCAAGTGGAATATCGCTGTGCGAATGTCGATCGCGCGTCGCAAATCCTGAAGGAAAAGTTCAGAGTCGCTCCTGTTTATTCTGAAACCCGGAATGGGGCAGATGGGACACGAATCAACTTTTTTCTCGTCCCCTCTCCGGACGGCGGCAAAGTGCTGATCGAGCTGTACGAAATGCAGTCCCACCCGTAGGTGTCTGATTTCGGCGGCATGACTACTGGTGATTCATTTCCAGTTTCTTTTCGTCTGCAATGACATGCCAAGCCCGCAAGACTTCGGCGACTGTCCATGCTTGCGCGATGCAGCCACGCGGCGTGAAGGGAGGGTCGCCATCGAAGATTTCGCTGAGCGTTCCGAGGCCGCCAGCATAAATCTGGCGACCGAGTGGCTCTAGGAACCGTAGCGCGGCTTGGCGGTCGCGGTAAACCCGAAAATGCGCGAGAGCGAAAGGACCGAGCAGCCAACCCCAGACTGTGCCCTGATGATAGGCGGCGTCACGATCCCGTGGGCTGCCGCCGTAATGGCCGGTGTATCCGGCTTCACCCGGCGCGAGGCTCCGCAATCCATGCGAGGTCAAGAGGTGCCGCGCGCAAACATCGACGACGGCCTTTTGCTGCCCGGGCATGAGCGGGCTGGACGGTAAAGAGGCGGCAAAAACCTGATTCGGCCGAAGTGCCGCATCATTCCCGATGCCCGGCGAATCGATGACATCGAAGCAGCAATTGCGGTCCGCGTTCCAGAACTTCTGAAAGTTGCTCTTGGCTCTGGTCGCGAGTTTCTCGTAGGCATCGGCTGGCTTTGCGAGCAACCGGGCAAACCCGGCCATGGTTTCGAGAGCGTTGATCCATAGCGCGTTGATCTCCACGGGTTTTCCTGTACGGGGAGTCACGACCCAGTCGCCGATTTTTGCATCCATCCATGTGAGTTGAACTCCGGGACCGCCGGCATAGAGAAGCCCATCGGAAGGATCGACATGGATGTTGTAGCGCGTGCCGGCAACGTGCGCGTCGATCATGCTTACGAGAACAGGGAAAAGTTCTTGGAGAGTCACAGCGTCTTGCGTGGCGTCGAAATACTGGCGGATGGATTCGAAATACCAGAGAGCGGCGTCCACTGTGTTGTATTCCGGCTTACCCCCTGCATCGGGGAAGTTGTTGGGGAGCATGCCACCGTCCACGTATCGCGAAAACGCGAGTAGGATTTGCCTTGCGATACCGGTGCGACCGGTCGTCAGCGTGAGTCCCGGCAGTGCAATCATGGTGTCGCGGCCCCAGTCCCCGAACCAGTGGTACCCGGCAATGATGCTGCGGCCGTTGGGCTCTTCGGGAAGGCTGCGTTGGACGATGAATTGATCGGCAGCGAGGATGAGCTGCCAGAGCCATGAGGGCGCGTCGCCTGCAAGAGCCTCGTTTCTCGCCTGCCATTCCTGGAACAGCTTCACGTCATGATTGGCCTGCTCCGCACGAGCGGTTTCTGCATCGAGTGATGTCGCTGCTTCTGTCGACACAACGACAGTGACGCTGGAACCGGTCTCGAGCTTGGCGCGAAACAGCGCGGCAAAAAGGCGATCCTCGCGGTCACTCAAACCTCGCTCGGTTTCCTCAGGGTAATAAGAGCCGATGTACCACTCGTGTCGCGGCTCGCAGGCTGATGCGGAGCTCGTCAGGTAAAAAGGAGTTGCGCCGTCGAATGCTCGAACCTCGACGCCATGTTCGCTCGGGGTAATGTTCATGCGCCAGCCATTGGCATGGGTCATGGAATGAAAGTCGCGATAATTCACGAGCGCCTTCAATTCCATTTCGAGGGCACTGCTTCCTCGCTTAAGCGTGTATTGAATGACGGTGGTATTTTCACCTTGGCGCATCCAGACACGCTTTTCCAGAAGGGCGTCGGACAATGCGTAAGTCCACACTGGCGTCGAGCCTTGCAGACGAAAATCCTCCAGGAGCAGAAAACCTTTCGGCTCGACGGCGCCACTGGCCCAACGATGTGTGGCGAGAGAAAAATCCGCTCCTGCATAATGGGCGATTTCGTCGATGGCCGAGACAAGCTGCGTGCGTCCCACGGGCGGCTGAAATGCCGCGATTAGCAGTCCGTGGTAGCGGCGCGTCTGACTCCCCGCGATAGTGCCGGAGGCGTATCCGCCGATCCCGTTGGTGACGAGCCATTCGCGCGATTCGGCTGCGGCGAGGTCGCCACAAATCTCGCGGCCAAATTGAATTTCGGCTTGCTCTGACACCGGCGGCTCCTTGATGACTGAGAATGGACCGGTACAGCTAATTCGGGCCGCTTATTTCAGATTCATCGGTTGAAAGAAAAAGTCAGCTATCTCCGTAGACCGGGATGGCGGCGCCGTGAATGACTCTGGCATCGTCACTGCACAAGAATAGGATGACGCGCGCGATGTCTTCCGGCTTCGGCCACTTCGCAAGATCGGCTTTCGGCATGGCCTTGCGGTTCGCTTCTGTATCAATGATGCTAGGTAGGATGGTATTCACGCGAATTTCGCTGCCTTTCAAGTCCGCAGCCAGGGAATCCACTAGCGCCACGGCGGCCGATTTCGAGGCCGCGTAAGCGGCTGCGCCCGCAGCGTGATCGATGGCAGCTTTGGCGGCAACGTTCACGATAGCTCCGTGGCCTTCTTTCAGCATCGCTCTTACCGCGGCACGCAATAGCGCGTAGCCCGAACGCAGATTCAGCGCCAGCATCTGGTCGAAAACTTTGGTCTCAAGCTCCCACAACTTTGTCCCGCCCGCGTAGCCACCTACGGTGTTGACCATGGCATCCAGACGGCGATATTTCGCGACAATTTTCTCGACAAGCTGGCGCACGGCAGCTTCATCGGTGGCATCGACCGAGAACCCTTCCAGTTCCGAGCCGGCTTTCCCCGCCGCGGTCTTCAATGCATTGAGTCCTTCGTGCCCGCGGTAGGTGACGACGACTTTGGCGTCCTGCTCAAGGAATGCCAAAGAAACGGCGCGCCCCAATCCCCCAGTGCCGCCGGCCACCAGAACCACTTTCCCATCGAATTTCGCGCTCATCAGCGTCTCTCCAAACTAGTCTCAATAAGACTAGTGGAAATTAGTCCTATTGAGACTAGTGCTTCGGCCACTTGGCCATCAAAAATCGTTCGTGATCTTGGAATCCTGCGCGTCGATAAAGTTCGAACGCCAGGCGCTGGCTCGGACATTTTACTCACCGCTCTGTTCGATGAGTTTGGCAACGAGACCGGTCCAGCCGGTTTGGTGGCTTGCACCGATCCCGGCGCCGTTGTCACCATGAAAATATTCGTAGAACAGGATGAGATCCCTCCAGTGCGGATCGTTCTGAAAGAGCTCGGTGCTTCCTGTCACGGGCCGGCGGCCTTTCGAATCACGCAGAAAAATGCGAATGAGCCGCCGAGAGATTTCCGCAGCTACCTGCCACAAATCGGATTCACTGCTTGAGTGCGTTGGACATTCGACCTTGAAATCTTCGCCGTAGTAGTGATGATATTTTTGCAGAGATTCTACGAGCAGGTAGTTGACGGGGAACCAGATGGGCCCGCGCCAATTCGAATTTCCCCCAAAAAGGCCTGTGGCGGACTCCGCGGGTTCGTATTCGACGCGGCTCGTATTCCCGTTCACCTGGACTTCATAAGGATGATCCTTGTGATAGCGCGAGAGGGCGCGTACACCATAAGGCGAAAGAAATTCCGTTTCGTCCAGCATGCGGCTGAGCACACGCTTGAGCTGCTTGCGATTGACAAGGGATAGGAGGCGGCGTACGCCGCGGGCGGAACGCTGCGTCATTTCGATGTGTTCAGGAACGTCGGGATGATTGTCGATGAACCATTGCATGCGGCGCTTGAAGCCGGGAAGACAATCGACGATTTCCGGTTCCAGCGTTTCCACGGCGAATAGCGGGATCAACCCGACCATCGAACGGATTTTCAGGAAATGCTCTTCGCCGTTGGGGAGCTTTAATACGTCGTAGAAAAAACCGTCAGCATCATCCCACAACGACTGACCGCCAGCGCCGAAATCGTTCATCGCCCGAGCAATATAAACAAAATGTTCGAAAAACTTGCTGGCGACGTCTTCGTAAGCGGGATCCTCTTTCGCCAACTCCAGGGCAATCGCCAGCATATTCAGGCAGTACATGCCCATCCAGCTAGTGGCGTCGGACTGCTCGAGGTGACCTCCGGTAGGGAGAGGCGCCGAGCGGTCAAAGACTCCGATGTTGTCAAGGCCGAGGAATCCGCCCTCAAAAATGTTCGCGCCGTCAGGGTCCTTGCGGTTCACCCACCAGGTAAAATTCAGGAGCAGCTTGTGAAAAACCTTTTCGAGGAATCCGCGATCGGCAACGCCGCGCATGCGCCGCTCAATTTTATAGACGCGCCAAGCAGCCCAGGCATGGACAGGCGGATTCACATCGCTGAAGGACCATTCGTAGGCGGGCAATTGGCCATTCGGATGCATGTACCACTCGCGTACGAGAAGGATGAGCTGATCCTTGGCGAAATCGGGATCGACAAGTGCCAGGGGAATGCAGTGGAAAGCCAGGTCCCATGCGGCATACCACGGGTACTCCCATTTATCCGGCATCGAAATAATGTCGTCGTTGTAGAGATGAGTCCAATCCTTGTTGCGGCCTCGCCAGCGGCTGTCGGGCGGCTTGGGGCCGGCAGGATCGCCTTCAAGCCAGGTGCGCACGTCGTAATGATAGAACTGCTTGGACCAGAGCATTCCTGAAAATGCTTGCCGCATCACGGCTTTCGCATCGGCCGAGAGTTCTTTAGGAATTCTCGCAGCGTAAAAATCTTCGGCTTCTTTTTGCCTCGTTGCGAAAACGCCATCAAATCCCGCGGCAAAATCGTTTGTGCCGGGAACGCCCTCGGCGCGCTCCTGCGTGCCGGGAGAGACGAATCCACCCACGGTGCCCGCACTGATGTCCATTGCGCCGAGAGGCTCGAGGTCGGTAAGTCGCAGCTTAAGCGTGACGGATTGGCCGGGGTCAAGCTGCAACAGGTAATACGCAGCCATTTTCGTGCCCATCTGGTCAGGATTGACAGCCGCCTTGCTGCCGTGAACCACATATTCGTGGAAGGCGTCCTTGACGTAGGGTGAGCGATTTCTTCCGCCAAAAAGGCGTGCGCTGTTGGTCTCGTTCTCCGTGAAAAGCAACTCAGGCTGGCCGGCACACAGCAACCAGCGCTTGCCGTACTGCCAATGCTGCAGTTCCACGCAGTTGCTTCCAGGCACGCAGGCGGCTTTTCGCGCGACTGGGCGGCGAAGGTCCTTGCCCCAGGACCACGTATTTCGAAACCAGAATTGGGGCAGGACGTGCAATGCGGTCGCTTCCGGGCCGCGATTTATGGCCGTAATTCGAATGAGCATGTCCTCGACGTCAGCCTTGGCGTACTCGACAAAAAGATCGAAATAGCGGTTCTCAGAAAAAACGCCGGTGTCGAGCAATTCGAATTCGGGCTGGCTACGCCCTCGGCGCCGGTTCTCTTCCGCCAGGGCTTCATAAGGAAATGCGGCTTGCGGATACTTATAAAGCATGCGCATGTAGCTGTGCGTAGGCGTGGAATCGAGATAGAAGTAGCACTCCTTAACGTCTTCGCCATGATTACCCTGGTTTCCTGTGAGGCCGAAAAGACGCTCTTTTAAAATAGCGTCGCGCCCATTCCATAGCGCCAGCGCGAAACACATCATTTGGTGCCGGTCGCAAATCCCACCGATGCCGTCTTCTCCCCAGCGGTAGGTGCGCGAGCGTGCGTGATCGTGCGGGAAAAATTCCCAGGCCGTCCCGTCCGGGCTGTAATCTTCGCGGACGGTTCCCCACTGCCGCTCGGAGAGGTAGGGCCCCCAGCGCTTCCAGTGCTTCTTTCGAAAGCGCGCTTCTTCGAGCCGGCGGTCTTCGGTGGTCTGGATTCGTGGCATCGTTGGATTGCCCTCGGCCAAAGTTTCAGGCTATGGTCGCACTTTCCCCGGATAACAACAGTGTTGCCGTTACGATGCGTGCCTGTTCCGGCAAGCCCAAACGCCGCAAAGAGATTCGCAGCATTTAGATGCGCCAGTTTGCATCCTGGCTCAAGTTCGCTGCAAATGGAAAGGCTATGAATATAAGGCAGCCGTGTCGGCACACAAGCCCGCCAATTCGGTAATGGAATCAGATGGTCCTTGCACGACGAAACGACGATGATAGAGCAACAAGGCGCGCAAACCTGCAAGTTCCTCGCCCCCGCCGGCTCTTCCGGGACCACCATGCAGACAGCTGGGCACCACGTTGCCGTGGCCCGTATGTTGCGCCCCAACCGCTGAATTGACGGCCAAGACTCTTCCATGCAGATCGCCAATTCCGAGGATCGTTTCGCGAGTAAAACTCGCGTCGTTGGAAAAAACCGAGGCCACGAGTGAACCCAGTCCTCGGCGTGTGATGGCAATGAGATCCTCTAAGCCGTCATAAGCAACGAGAGTCGCCACTGGGCCAAAAACCTCGACGTCATGAACAAATTTTGCATCGCGCCCATTTTTGCAGGACAGAAGCGCTGGCTGCACAAAGGCGGATTTCTGCAGGTCGGCGTCAAGCGGTTGGAAATCCTTGTCATCGCCGAACAGAACCTCACATTCCTCTTTCAGCTTGGACAGTCCCTCCAAGCATGCGGACTGCTGCGCTTTATTTACGACCGGTCCCATCTTTGCTTCGGGGTTGCGAGGATTACCTACTTTCATGGAACTCAATCGTGGTATGACGGCGTCGCCAAAAGCTTTGAGTTGCTGGCGCGGAACCATGACGCGCCGGATGGTCGTGCATTTCTGACCTGCTTTGAGGGTCATCTCGCGGACAACTTCCTTTACGAGAAGGTCGAACAAATCCGTGCCTGGCACGCAATCAGGCCCGAGGATTGCTGAATTGATGCTATCGGCTTCAATGTTCACGCGCACGGAACGGCGCAGGACGTTCGTATGAGAGCGGATGCGTTCGGCCGTATCAGCCGACCCGGTAAAGGAAACGATGTCCTCTTCGCGAACATGGCCCAGCAGGTCACGAGCGGAGCCGCAGATGATGGAAATCGCTCCGGCCGGCAAAATATCCGCCTTGACGATATCTTCGACCATCCGGTGCGTCAGCCAGGCAGTCGGGGAAGCTGGCTTCACCATGATTGGGACTCCGGAGAGCAGCGCCGGCGCGGCTTTTTCACAGAGACCCCAAGCGGGAAAGTTAAAGGCGTTAATGAAAACGGCGGCGCCCTTCGCGGGCATCAGAAAATGCTGCCCAGCAAATGCATTGCTCTTCGAGAGCTGCACCGGGGCGCCTTCCTTCAGCATTTTTCCTTCCGCCAGTGCGCGACCGATTTTCGCGTAATACTTCATAGTGTAAATGGCGCCATCCACGTCGAAAGAGGCGTCAGCTTGATTCGCTCCCAAGTTCAATAGAGAAAGCCGAAAATAATCGTCGCGATTTGCCCCCAGAAGGTCGGCGATCTTGCTTAGCATTTCAGATCGCTGAGCATAAGTGAGCTGACGAAGCGCTGGCCCGCCGCGAGTTCGCGCGAAGGCCAGGGCCACTTCAAGATCCACACCCTGCGAAGATATCCTCGCCAGCTCGTCCCCGGTCACTGGATCGATGAGTGGCTCTCCGTCTCCAACGCCTTCATTCCACTGACCATTCACATAGTTCGGCAGTTTCATCGATACGCCTCCATTGATTTTGGCAGCATGGTCCTGAAACGAGCCGTGTTCCGAAAAGGACCAGAACCCAAGTACAAGCTGAATTCGGAATAATACTGCATATTCGGGCCGATCGACACCAGACCATTCACTGACTCAACCACCGAAGCTATTTCTCTAACAGTAAGAATACAATAGTGTTACGAAAACACTGAAAGGCAGGCGCAAACTGGTGAAACGCCTACCAAGATAGAGTTTGCTTCATTCTTGACCGGTCCGGATGCACATGTATTATAATGCATACTGAACGCGAGAACGCATGAGCGCACCTGCAAATACGGATTCCAAGGTTAGGAGTCTACATCGGCCCACGTCTATTCCCGATGGGGATTTCCTAGTCTTCCTTGGCAAGCGGGTTCGCCAATTACGCAGTGTCCGGGGCATGACGCGCAAGATCGTGGCTCGAGAATCGGATGTATCTGAACGTCATTTGGCCCAGTTAGAGGCCGGAGAGGGAAACGTCTCCATCGTATTGCTGCGGAGAATTGCCTCGGCGCTCAACGTCTCCCTTAACGAGTTATTCGCTCCAGAGGCAGATAAACCTGCCGGGAAACAGATGATCCAGCGTTTCCTCGAACGGCTTCCCAATCATCGCCTTGAAGATGTCGTATCCCGGTTGATGCGCGACTTCAATCCTGAAGAAAAGTTGCGCCGCAAGCGCATCGCGCTGATTGGGCTGCGCGGAGCCGGCAAGTCCACAATGGGATCCAAGCTGGCGCTGGAGATGCAAGTCCGCTTCATCGAGCTGGATGGCGAGATCGAGAAGGATACGGGAATGCCCCTCGGAGAAATATTTTCGCTATACGGGCAATCCGGCTATCGAGCGATCGAGAGGCGCACACTCGAAAGAGTGCTGAGTGAAAATGAGCGCGCGGTGATTTCCGTGGGAGGCGGCGTGGTATCCGAAAAGGAGACCTTCGATTATTTGCTTTCGCATTGCTACACCGTGTGGATCAAAGCGGAGCCCGAGGAATATATGCGGCGCGTGATGGCGCAAGGCGATTTTCGTGCCATGGCTGGAAACGACCACGCCATGGAGGACTTAAGGCGGATCCTCGAGGCGCGGGAACCGCTATACCGGCAGGCAGACATGGAGCTGGACACTTCCGGCACTTCGGCGGAAGAGAGTTTTTCGAAACTGAAAACAACATTGCAGGTGAATTTGGAGTAGGAGGATCTCGTGGACGTTGTTGCGGCTCAAGAATCGCAGGCGAAGATGGAAGCGGTCGATTTCCAGACCGACCCCTCGCAATACAAGCATTGGCGTCTCGCGTTTGACGGACCAGTAGCGACGCTGACGATGGACGTCGCCGAAGACGGTGGAATCCGCCCGGGATACAAACTGAAATTGAATTCGTACGACCTTGGCGTGGATATCGAGCTGCACGATGCCTTGCAGCGCATTCGATTCGAGCATCCGGAGATTCGTTC
>WNFS01000491.1_pt1 | contig 29043 bp, 25 predicted proteins | sample 5400141 | NCBI WGS metagenome assembly WNFS01 (sample SAMN13153358, study PRJNA577476) | soil metagenome | isolation source: 60 cm saprolite under Madrone tree | place: USA:California | collected 2016-06-14
TCCTTTCTATTACCCGTTCGCCTACACGTTGTTTTTTACCGGCATGCGGCCATCGGAAGCCCTGGGGTTATGCTGGAATGATGTCGATTTGAGGCGTGGCGAGATTTCCATCTCGAAAAGTCGCTATCTCGGGGCTGAGTCAGGCACCAAGACGGAAGGCAGCGAGCGCGTAATCAAGCTGCATCCCAGTGTGGTCGACGTCCTAAAGGTCATTAAGCCTTTGCACGTGACAGAGGATTCGCCCGTGTTCTTAAACCACGATGGCGAGCCGGTCGACTTCCACACCTGGCGCGCGAAGATCTGGTATCGGGCTCTGAGAGCCAAAGAAGTCCGGGTCCGAAAGCCTTACACCATGCGCCACACCTTCATCTCTGTCGGACTCACCCATGGTGTGAAGATAAAGTGGCTCGCCGAGTACTGTGGAACCTCCGTAGCGATGATCGAAAAGCACTACGGGAAGTATCTTGGCGGCGACAGTGAAGAGCAGTTAGACCAGCTTTTTGGGGCCAAAAGTGAAACCTTGAGTGAAACCTTAGAGTCAGAGGGGGAGCAAAAACAGGGACAAGTAGCGGGAATGTCGGGGAAAGAGGGTTGGTGGGCCCACCTGGATTCGAACCAGGGACCAACCGGTTATGAGCCGGTGGCTCTAACCAACTGAGCTATGGGCCCGACGATCTCGAACTGTGAAAGACGTTCTCGTAATCGATGAAGAATTAGCTTTCCATAAAGCTCTTGAGTCTCTTGCTTCGACTGGGATGCCGCAGTTTGCGCAACGCCTTGGCTTCAATCTGACGAATACGCTCGCGCGTAACAGTAAACTTCTGACCTACTTCTTCCAAGGTGTGATCCGATTTCTCACCGATGCCAAAGCGCATTCGCAACACTTGCTCCTCGCGCGGCGTCAGCGTCGCCAAGACCTTTCGTGTTTGCTCTTGAAGGTTGATGTTCACCACTGCGTCAGAAGGCGTGATGATCCGTTTGTCCTCGATAAAATCGCCGAGATGACTATCTTCCTCTTCGCCCACGGGCGTTTCGAGCGAAATAGGCTCCTTTGCGATTTTGAGAACCTTCCGCACCTTATCTAAGGGAATCTCCATTTTGCTCGCAATCTCTTCCGGGGTCGGCTCCCGCCCAATCTCCTGAACGAGATATCGAGACGTACGAATCAATTTGTTGATCGTTTCAATCATGTGAACCGGGATGCGGATGGTTCGAGCTTGGTCGGCGATGGCCCGTGTGATGGCTTGGCGGATCCACCACGTAGCATACGTCGAGAACTTGTAGCCCCTCTGATATTCGAACTTGTCCACTGCTTTCATTAAGCCGATATTGCCTTCTTGAATCAAATCGAGGAATTGAAGGCCACGGTTGGTATACTTCTTGGCGATGCTGACAACTAATCTAAGGTTGGCCTCGATCAGCTCTTTCTTTGCTAAGTTGGCTCGGGTCTCGCCCTCAATAATCGACCAGACGCGACGTTTGATTTCTTCAGCCGGCATTTCGAGATCTTTTTCGATGTGGCGGATGTCACGCCGCGCATTCCTGATTTCCTCCGCCATCACGAGAATCGCATCATGTCCCATGCGGAGCGAACCCATGAGACGTTGCCAATCCTTTCTGCGACCATCGACCCCGGAAACAAGCCGGAGGATGTCAGGTGCCGCCCTTCCGGTTCTCTGTTCAAAATCCTTTACCCTTCTTTCCAACGTCTGCATGCGGTCCATGGCCCTCTTCAAACCGTCAACGATGGCCTCGGTTTGCCTGCGATTGAGCTGCAACGCCTTGAGTCCACCAACGATCTTATCCTGATATTTGCCCAGGTTTTGAAGAAGGGAATGACGCCGCTGTCCCGAAACACGTTTTCCATCTAACTGCCTTTTGATTTTTTCCGTATCGTTGGCCGTGCGACGAATCTTTCCAATTTGATCCAAAAGCCGCTTTTCATAAAACTCTTCGTCTTCGAGATATTCGGCATCCTCGTCCCCATCTTTGATGATTTCTCTAACCCGAATCTCGTGCTGCGCCAACTTTTCGCCGAGATCCAAAACATAGCGAAGCGCTAGCGGGCTGGAAAGGACCTCTTCAATCACCTGCTTTTCACCTTGTTCGATTTTCTTTGCGATCTCGACCTCGCCCTCGCGGCTCAACAGGGAGACGGTTCCCATTTCCCGCAGATACATGCGCACGGGGTCACCAGTTTTGCCGACCATGTCGCCATCGACATCGGACTCGACTTCCTTTTCTTCTTCCTCGTCTTCAGAAAGATCTTCACCAGCTCCTCCCAATGACACCCGCTGATTGGAATCGACGACTTCGATATCCATTTCGCCAAAGATGGACATGACATCATCAATCTGATCGGGGGAAACCACTTCCGCCGGCAACATGTCGTTCACGTCATCATAGGTCAGATAGCCCTTTTCTTTGCCCAAATCGATGAGCTTTTTGACCTCCTTCATGTTTTTCTTCTCCACCGGTCGCCCGGGTTGATCGGAGGCCAATCTGTCCGTTGCTATCGGATGGTTGTTTTCGGCTCGAGCCTTCGGCGTTCTAGCTGGCGCTCTTTTCGTACGACGTCTTGCCATTCTAGTATCCTTTCTCTCTTCGCTTGTTCATCCTTCTGTTCTTCCGCAGCACGAATCGCCACACGCAAATTTTGTTCTAGCGCTCTCAAGTGCTTGCGCCGCAGGTGCGCGAGGCAATCCGCTGCCATCTTGTCAGACTCGATCTCAGGAATGCTCTCTGCACGTAAAGCCAGAGCTGTGATCTGAGGGGCCCTATCGGGATTCACCTTTTGGACGATTCGAAAGACGTCCACCTCTCCCCGTTCTTGCCATTCGGAAAGGATCAAATCAACAACTTCCTGCCATTTTGAGCTGAGCCATTGCCTGACTTCACTTTCTTTCTCTACAACGCGCATCACCATAGGGAAGCGCAACATCAAACTCACCAGCGATTGCTCGGCAATGTCATCTGGAACCTGAGACCCCGTTTCGAGAAAACCTCTAGCAGCCATTTCGGATCCTGGCCGGTAATCCGGAACCCTAGTCGAGCGCCGTAAAAGTTCTTCTCGGATTCCCAAGGTATCCACGGCGCGCTGTACTAGCAAATCCACTTCAAATGGGTTGCTTAACTTGGTTAGAAGCCGACTGACTTCACTGGCAATCTGGCTTTTTCCTACCAAGCTCAGCCCGAATCGTTGCTTGAGCCATGAGAAATAGTAGTCCGCCAACGGTACGGCCTGTTCCAGGATTCTCTCCAGAGCCTCAGGGCCATGGCTATTGACATAAGTATCAGGATCTTCTCCCTTCGGCAAAAATGCCGCCCGACCCGACAAACCGGTTTCAATGAATATTTCGAAGCTGCGCGCCGCCGCCCTTCTACCCGCATCATCGCCATCAAACAGAGCGACGATGTTCTTGGTATATCGTCCCAAAACCCGAACGTGATCCGGTGTCAAAGCTGTTCCCAGCGCCGCCACAGCATAGGAAAGACCAAATTGATGCAGCGCCATTACATCCAAATACCCTTCCACCACAACCGCTCGGTCTAATTTTCGAATTGCGTCTTTTGCCTGGTAGAGGCCGTACAAGGTCGAACCTTTGCGAAACAATGGCGTTTCACTGGAATTGATATATTTAGGGAGACCTTGGTCAAGCACGCGGCCGCCGAAGCCGACGATCTTTCCCCCGGCATTAATGATCGGGAACATCAATCGCGCGAAGAACTTCTCATAAAAATGGCTCGGGCTCCGTTCGCCTATGAGTCCCAACCGCAATGCATCCATCAGCGACAGTTTTTCTTTGCGCAGCAAGTCCAGCAAACCCGATCCCGTCTGAGGCGCATAGCCGACCATAAATCGTTGGGCTAGGTCCTCTTTCACTTTTCTAGATTTCAGATAGTCCAAGGCTTTGCGCCCGGCCGGATCAACAAACAGGATCTTGTGATAGTTCGCTGCGACGCGCTCATTAATGCGGTATAACGATTCACGCTCGCCCGTCTCCCCGGATTTCGCCGTGCTCTCTGCTCGCTCAATCTCGATACCGTAGCGTTGGGCGACACGCTCCACCGCTTCGGGAAACGACAAATGATCATACTGCATGAGAAAATGAAAAACGCTGCCGCCTGCACCGCATCCAAAACAATGAAAAATTCCTTTTTCCTCGCTCACCGTAAACGACGGGGTTTTTTCGGCATGAAACGGGCACAAGCCCATGGAGTTCCGGCCAGATCTCTTTAGAGTCACGTAATCGGAGATCACCTCAACAATAGAGGCACGGTCGCGAATCTCAAGAATCTTTTCTTGTTTGATCATTTCGGCCAACTTACGAGCAACGCATTCCGGGATAGGCAAGCACCTGCTCACCGTCTGGTCGAAACAATTTTTCCTTACCGGTGCGAATGATCTCCTCCGCCAACTGGGACAAAGCCGGACCGAGATAAGAACCTTCAAGACGCTCCCTCGTCGATCGAGGGATCCACGCGCTCGAAGTCAGAAAGAGGACGATCAGGGCTGTTACCGCCGTGCCTTTACCCAGACCCACGGCAATACCCCCTATGCGATTGATGGTTCGCAAAAAGAAAACCTTCGCCGACCGATGAAGCACCCAGCCGACGACTGCAAAGAGAAAATAGACAACGAAGAAAATAGCGACATAGGCAGTACCTTTTAGAATAAAAGGGGAGACATCCCAGTAGGACGCCGCCAGGTTTGCCACGGGTTCATCATACCGAGCCGCCAACATGAAACCAACAATCAAACCGCCAAGAGAGAACGTCTCTCGGAAAAGCCCCTTAAAATAGCCCCTCAGGCCAAAGAGGAAAGGAATAACAAGAAGAATCGGATCAATCCAGTTCACCGGCATTGACCAGTGTCGAGAATGCGCTCAACTTCAATCATCGAGGGAAAGCGTACGGAACCACCCGTGTCCTGCCACATGCCGTCCGTATTTATGACCGACATCTGGAACCGCTTGTTGATCCTGATACGTAGGTGTTGACTTGACTCCGCGCTACTGTCGGCTATGACCATTTGCCCTAAAACGCATTGCTGATCGGCTCGTTTAGGAGAGTTTTACCCATGCAACAACTACTTCCCCTTATTCCCCAAGGATTTCCCTGGCTAACTCATTGACGCGCTTGCCGTCGGTGCGTCCGCTAACTTTTGGCATCAACTGTTTCATGACTTTACCGAGATCTTGGACATTTTTGGCTCCGACTTCCTCAATGGAGGATTGGATCAAGGCGCGAACCTCGTCTTCACTGAGCGGCTGAGGTAAAAATCGTTGGAGAACTTTCAGTTCGGCATCTTCCTTTTCGGCCAGCTCACCCCTGCCACCCTTTCGAAAGAGCTCACTGGCCTCGATTCGTTGCTTACAAAGGGTTGATATCGTTCTGTAAATCTCTTCGGTCGTCAGCTCTCTTCGGCCCTTTATCTCCTCATTGTGGAGCGCTGAAAGAAGCAGTCTCAGGGTCGAAAGGGTCAAGCGGTCACCGCCCTTCATGGCTGCTTTCATTGCGTCCTGGATTTCGACCTTGAGTCCCATCTTGTATTTTGTTAGCTCGCCTCCGGCACCTTGCTTGATCAGACTAAAAGGAATGACGCACGCGCCGCAAGGCTCTTTTCTTGGCCGCGATGGCTTTTTTCTTTCTTTTCACGCTGGGCTTTTCATAGTGCTCTCGTTTGCGTAGTTCGGCGAGTATTCCCGCTTTTTCGCAGAGCTTTTTGAAACGTCGAATGGCGCTCTCAATCGATTCGTTTTCTCGGACTCTAACTCCAGTCATAAACTCACATCACCCCCAATCCAACAGGCAGCCCATTTCGAAGTAACTAATTTTAGCTTATTCATGTGTCAAGTCAAGTATTTCACAGTAAAAATGCGCAGTTGGAGTATCACAATACACAGCGTAGCCCGAAGGGCTTCAACCGATTCGCGCTGCGATGGAATCGCTCCCACGTAGCGTCAACTAAAGCATGCGAGCAACGTTGCTTTCGCCGAATCCAACCCCGTCCCGTCATGCGCTTGACCAAGCCGATTTATGCGGGAAATACTGCAGACCTCAATAACGAACCATGGAGGGACGGCAATTAGTGAGTCGAAAAGGAATCGAAAGCGTCAAGCGGTTTGGTATCAGAGATTCGTTCGCCTCTATTGGCGACGTAAGGCGACCATCTGACACTCGGTCTCGCGAATCAGAGTCTACTCTGCTCTACGGCTTTAATCTCCAAAACTTTTCCGGATAATCGGAGACAATCCCTTGGACACCTAAGGAAGCGAATTTTTCCATGTCGTGGAGTTCGTTGACCGTCCAAACGTGGACGTCGAGCCCGGCTTCCCAAGCCTTGTCCAAAAACGCCCTGGTAGCGAGTTTCTGATGGACATGGATCGAGCTAGCGTCAAGTTGCTGTGCGGCGACAAAAGGATCTTCTTTGACGCCGATACCGTAAATCATCCCGATGCGTGCTTCAGGCGCCAACTCTCGGACGCGCCTCAGGCAGTGATAGTCGAACGAAGAAAAAATCGTTTGATCCAAATAATCGTAATGGCTAAGAATGAACAAAAGTTTTATCTCCATCCCTGGCCGTGAATCGCTGAACTGTTTGATGTCAAGGCAAAGCTCGACTTTTCCGGAGACAATTTCCAGAACCTCCTCCAGAGTAAGGACTCGTTCTCCTCTGAATGATTTTTTTTTCCAATGTCCGATGTCGAGTTTCTTGAGCTGCTCCAATGTCTTGCTCTTGACGGTCCCACCCACGCCGGCGGTGCGCTTGAGCCGCTCGTCATGAAAAATGACGATATGTCCATCGCCGGTCAGTTGGCAATCCATCTCGATCATGTCGGCACGGGCTTCGATCGCCTTCTCAAAAGCCAGACAAGTATTTTCCGGAAAATTGCCGGAGGCGCCGCGGTGGGCTATTTTGACAAAAGCGGTCACAAATTTTCGCTGAGGAGCATGACGAACACTTGGAAGGATCTTGGTCTTCTCACGGTAAACCTTGCGTGTCCTTGAGATGCAGGAAGAACTCCTTATTACCTTTTGGTCCAAGCAAAGGCGACTCGATGGTACCGCACACATGATAACCGAACCCCACAGCGGCCTGTGAAATCCTGTCAATCACGCGCATGTGCTCCTCGTGAGAACGGACGACCCCTCCTTTTCCCACCTTGCCTTTTCCCACCTCAAACTGAGGCTTGATTAGAGCGATGACCGCCGCGCCGGCGATGAGAAGGGTCCTCACCTGCGGCAAAACTAAACGCAGGGAAATAAAGGAGACATCGATGGTCGCAAAATCTACGGGACGAGGCAAATCGGACACTTGCAGGTAGCGAATGTTTCTTTTTTCTAAGACGAGAACACGCGGATCATTTCTCAGTTTCCAATCGAGCTGGCCGTAACCGACATCCACGGCATAGACCTGCGCTGCGCCATGGGTCAGTAGACAATCGGTGAAGCCTCCTGTGGATGCGCCCACGTCCAATACGACTTTATCGGCGAGGTCGATTGAGAATTCACGCAGGGCCGTTTCCAATTTGGTTCCGCCACGGCTAACATAGGGTGGTGGGGATTTGACCCGGATGGCAGCGTTCTCGTCAATGAGCGTCCCAGCCTTCGTGACGGGTTGATCATTCACCCACACTTCACCAGCCAGAATTCTGCCGCGCCCGTCCTCACGGCTGACCACCAAATGACGCTCAACCAGGATCTTGTCTAAGCGCTCCCTCTTTCCCATCCCTCCCGGTTTCTCTTCCTTCCCCGCCGAACCATTTGCAACGTCGCTTGCGTGATGGCGTCCTTGTCAAAGCCGCAAACTTTTCTCAGTTCATCTTGCGTACCGTGTGGGATGAAGCGATCTGGAACGCCGAGTCGTTTGACACGTACTTCGCCGATTCCCTCATCAGCCAAGAACTCCAGAATGGCACTGCCGAAACCGCCTGCCAAAGCGTGGTCTTCCACTGTAATCAGGTTAGGAATACCGGGAACCAACTGGCGGAATAACTCTTTGTCGAGAGGCTTCACGAAACGTGCGTTCACAACCGCAGCATCGATACCTAAAGCGGCCAAATCCTGGGCTGCCTTCAGCGCATAGACTACGGTATGGCCGATGCCGGCGATCACCACATCACTACCTTCGCGCAGTAGCTCCGCTTTGCCGATCTCTAATCGCCGCATCTCAGAGTCCATCTCAACGCCCCAGCCTTCGCCGCGGGGATAGCGCAGTGAAACCGGACCCTGATGCTCGACTGCGGTTTTCAGCATGTGCTGCAATTCGTTTTCGTCCTTCGGGGCCATGATCACAATGTTAGGGATCGATCGCATGTAGGAAAAGTCAAAGACACCATGATGGGTGGGCCCGTCCGCGCCGACCAGACCGCCCCGGTCGAGAGCGAAGACCACGTGGAGGTTCTGCAAACAAACATCATGGAGAATCTGATCGTAGCCGCGCTGCAAGAATGTGGAATAGATAGCCACCACGGGAATGAAGCCCTCAGTCGCCATGCCAGCTGCGAAGGTAACCGCATGCTGCTCTGCGATACCGACATCGTAACTGCGGTCGGGAATTTCCCGCGACAGTTTGTCAATGCCCGTTCCACTGCCCATGGCAGCCGTAATGCCCACGACCCTGGGGTTCTCCTTTGCCAAACGAATAAGCGCCTGAGCAAAAACATCCGTATAGGTGGGGATCGGCCCCTTTTCTTTCTTGGGTTTGCCGGTGAGCACATGAAATGGAGTGACAGCGTGATATTTGACGGGATCATTTTCCGCCGGCGCGTAGCCTTTCCCTTTCGTCGTCAGCACATGGACCAGAGTTGGACCGTCGATTTTCTTGACGTTCTGAAAGGTTGCGACCATTTCCGTGATGTTGTGACCGTCAATGGGACCGACGTATTGGAACCCCAAGCTCTCGAAAAGAAACCCCGGCGTCACCAGGCCTAAGAAGGAGTCCTTGAGTTTGCGTGCTGCATATTTAAGGTTCTCTCCCCTGGGGAGACTCAAAAGCCAACTCGACAGTTGCTTTTGCATACGCACGCCGAAATCCGTCGTAAACTGTTTGCTAAGGAAAGAGGAAACCGCACCGACGCGCGGATCAATGAAAATTGCATTGTCATTGAGAACGACGATTAGATCTTTATCGAGGTGGCCCGCCTGATTGAGCCCCTCAAACGTAAGCCCCGCACTAAGTCCGCCGTCGCTTATCACAGCGACGACTTTACGGAACGATCCTTCAAGTGATTTGGCTTCCACCATGCCGAGGGCGGCGGAGATAGAAGTGCCGGCGTGGCCGGCGCCAAAGACATCGTATTCACTCTCCTCACGGCTCAAAAATCCACTCAACCCATTCCACTGACGAATGGTGGCCAAGCGAGTCCGTCTGCCACAGATGAGCTTATGCGCATAGGCTTGATGTCCGGTATCCCAAACGATGCGATCGTCCGGCGTTTCGAAGACGTAATGGAGCGCAAGTGTCAACTCCACGGCGCCCAGGGTCGACGCCAAGTGTCCCCCTACTTCGGACACGATCGAAATGACTTCCTCTCGCACCTCCGTCGCCAGCGTCGAGAGTTCTGCGACACTGAGTTGGCGGACATGTTTTGGGGTTTCGATATGATCCAGCAGTCGTACCATCTTAGACATCCATCTCCTGAGTTAGTGAACCGGTAACGTCATACGTAGGTCATCAGGCAGCGACCCGGAGCATGATCTATCATGGCTCCGCGGGTAATTGAAATGATTCACAAGATCAAAGTTAGTCACACCGTTCGACTCTCTTGGCGCCGCCGTTTACGGCGCTAAATGTACCATTGACTGAATCTCATCTTCAAACGCAACCAGGATCCGCCCCTAGGAAGTGCGGGGTTGGGTAACTAGTTTCGCCGATTCAGCCTGCGGCAAGCGGGACACCTTCCCGGAACCAAAGAATAAGAACGCCGCCACAGCGGCTCCGATGCCTGCCACGACGGCGATCCAGTAACCATTCAACACGCAAAATCCCAGAGGTAAGAAAAAGTTAATAGAATAAACACTAAGGGAAAAGCGTACATCGCTTTTCGGTTCCGGGGCGAGCTTACGTAGTATTACCAGCAGCACGAAACCGGTCATCGCCCAACCCAGGAGGTTACTCCATGGCATACCATAGTATTGTCCTTTGTCTGCCCAAACCCAATAACTTGTCACCCGGCTCATTGCAGGATCCAATAACAGATCCCACGCCAATAGCAGGCATGTTCCCAATAGCACCGCACGAAATCCTTGCGCTCTGTGACGCGCAATGACCCATGCCGCCCAGCTCATCGTGAACCAGCTCAGGGGAATCAGCAGAGGCACGAGATCAAACCACTTTGGACCGAGCAAAGTCGTGTAGGAATAGGCACCAAAGGGCACGCCATAGGCCGTGCCGAGCAACTCACTCATCAGACTGACAATGTAGATAGCTAGCAAGGCAAGGATCGCTGGCTTGCGCCCACGCAAAAGTGACTCGGCCACAACGGCGAGCCCGCCGAAAAGCATGTTGCCAACTGCGAAGCCGTGAAAGGCCCAGGCGAAGAACCGGGCTTGCGGATCGACCTGAGCCAACAGATCGGGCCGTGAGGTAAAGATTCCGTAACCCAGCAGGCTCGCGACTACGATTCCTGCCTGAACGATTAGAAAAAGCCAAGGAATGAATTGCATCTAGCCCCCAAATCCGTAGTATGACACGGAGTCCGAGATTTTACAGATTTACTCCTCATTGGAATATTTCCAGATCATTCGAAGCGGCGCTGGAGACCACGGTGTCCACATCCGCCCCGGCACCGACCTGATCAAACTGAGAACGCCGCGCACAACGACCCATAGCTTTAACGAGCCGGTCACATAAGTCCGTTGATCCCAGGCGCACGCTCCTTTCCGGAGTAGCGACGCACCGATCTCCGAGTAGACATGCCGGGCCGCAGCCACGGCGCAGGCGGAGTGAAGGGAAAGATACCACAGGCCCGCATCCCCTGACCGGTAGTAACGGTCGGCTTCTCGGAGCAAACGGAGGGTCAATATAGCCAGTTTATCACGATGCTCAGGCGCAGCGATTTCCTCGGGACGTATCCCCGCCTCCTGCAGCCAGCTCAACGGAAGATAAATCCTACCCATGGCGGCATCCTCGGTGATGTCTCGGGCAATGTTGGTGAGCTGCATGGCGATTCCCAGATCCGCCGCGTATTTGAGCGCCCTCTCATCCCGCAAGCCCATGACGTGGGACATCATCAATCCGACAGTACCGGCGACACGATAACAATAGAGGAGCAGCTCTTTCAACGTCCCGTAACGAGTGCCCCGGACATCCATGGCCATCCCCTCGATGAGCTCCAAAGCATAGTGCGCAGGAATGCCGTAGCGGTGCGCGATGTATTGGAGTGCCACAAATACGGGTTCTCTCTGCGGTGCGAAAGAAAAAGCAGAAGCGGTGCTATCCTTGAGAGCCTTGACGCGCTTCGCGAGTTCTTCCGGACTTTCCGTTTTTCCAGCTTGATCAACTTGATCGTCACAGTAACGGCACCAACCGTACAGAAAAAATGCCGCGTCACGAATCTCAGGATCGAAAAGTCGAGCGGCGAGCGAAAAACTCTTCGAGCCCTTTTTGATCATCCAACGGCACTGCTCCAGTGCCGTTTTGACTTCCGGCGACATCGCGTCACGCATAAGACACTCGTTTCGCTTTTTGACTCTCTCTAGCCGGCCTAGCCTGCAGATCGCCGAGTATTAGACTCGCAGTTGCCTTCGCAGAGTTGACAACACCTGGGATTCCCGCTCCCGGATGCGTTCCCGCTCCGACAAAGTAAAGCCCACGAATATTTCTGTCCCGGTTGTGCACGCGAAAATAAGCACTTTGCAGTAACTTCGGCTCCAACGAGAATGCGGATCCGAGATGGGCATTAAGCTCAACTTTGAAATCCAAGGGCGTAAAGATTCGTTGAGTAACGACGACGCTTTTGAGATCCGGCATATAGTGCCGTTCCAGATATCCGAGAATCTTTTCAGCATACCGAGGCCCTTCCGCTTTCCAGTCAATCCGGGACTTGCCCAGATGAGGCACAGGAGACAAAACATAGAACGCGTCGCAGCCTGGCGGCGCTAACGTCGGATCAGAGCGCGTCGGCGCATGAAGGTAGAGTGAAAAATCGTCCGCCAGAATACCCTGTTCAAAAATATCGTTCAAAAGCTCACGATATCTTGGACCGAACAGAATGTTGTGATGGAGCAACCCTGGGTACTTGATCCTTGTTCCAAAATAAATCAGGAATAGCGACATGCTGTAAGTCTTACGCCTGAGCTTTTGGCGGATTCCTTCGACCCGTTGCTCCCGCCGCAACAATGAATCATACGTATGATACACGTCGGCATTGCTAACCACCCGACCAAAACCTTCCTCCTGGCCATCTTTCGTTATGATACTGACGGTCTCGGCGCCCTTAGTCACAATCTCGGTGACTTCTGACTCAAGCCGGATTTCACCACCGAGGTCCCGAAACAACTGCACCAACGCTTGCACGAGGGCGCCGGTTCCTCCCTTGGGGAAATAAACACCCCACTTCCGTTCCAGGCAATGAATTAACGTGTAAATGGAAGTTGTGGTGAATGGGTTGCCCCCGACAAGCAGGGAATGAAAACTAAAAAGCTGTCGCAGATGAGAATCCTGGACATATTTGGAAACGATGCTGTAAACGGAGCGGTACGCCTCTAGTCTGAGCAGCTGCGGCACGACCGAAAGCATGTTCCATAAATTCAAAAAAGGCACGTGGGCAAGGTTCTCGTATCCCTCCTTAAAGACCTCTTCTGAATAGTTGAGAAATCTCCTATAGCCTTTTACATCCCTCAGCGACTTCTCGGCGATTTGCCCCTCCACCGCTCTTGAATCGTCGGAGTAATCGAACCGATACCCATCTTCCCAGAAGAGCCTATAAAAAGGACTTACAGGCAGCAACGTAACGTAATCGTCCATCAACTTACCCGCCAAGATGAACAGTTCCCTCAAGCAGTCTGGGGCCGTAATAACAGTCGGGCCGGCATCAAAGGTAAAGCCGTGGTCATGGTAGACGTAAGCCCGACCGCCGGGCTGGTCACGCTTCTCGAAGATGACGGTGTCGCAGCCGGCGGCTTGTAGGCGAATCGCGACCGCGAGCCCACCGAACCCGCTACCGATCACCGCCACACGTGGCTTATTCATAGGCCACCGCGATCTCTTCGCCGAGCTCCCGAAGCTTTTCGAAGGCTCGTTTGGACCATGTTATCTGTTCTGCGTTGAGCCGCTGTTCAAGTCTTTGGAAAGTCCAATTCATATGATCTCGGGCACCCTGCCGCGCCAGAGTGATAAGATGATGACGTTCAAACCAGGCCTGCAAGCCATCCGCGACAGGTAGCTTGCGGACAGCACACACGAACTGCGCGAAATCCTCGCTGGAACTTGTCTTGGCTGCGCAAGCCCAGACCCAAGAGGGACGATAGAGCATCAGGTCCTCGTACTGCTTGGACGGTTCGCACTGACCGATCACATTACCTAAGTCGTCGAACATCTGCAGACCCACTCCCAGGTCCCGGCCAAAATCGTTTAGAATACGGAAAGCCTTCTCGGGCGCACCGCCAATAATTCCTCCCAAAGAAACCGCGAATCCTATCAGAGCACCGGTTTTGAGATGCATGGAGGCCAAGCAAGTCTCTCTGATTTGACCTGGCGGTAAGTTATCGACCCGACTCCCTAAGTCCAACGCCTGGCCGAAATGGGCTCTAAGCAGAGTTCGATGATAGTGTTCATAGACGAGGAGCAGTTTGTCGTGCGGCAGCCCCAATTTTTTCACTAGCTCGAAGGGCCAAAAGTAAAGCCAATTGCCTGCATTGAGGGCAACGGGCATTCCGTAGCGCACGTGGAGTGCCCCACGGCCACGGCGGATTCGGCTGCCGTCCTCTATATCATCCACCACCAGGGAACCGGCATGAATAAACTCAACCACCTCAACGCATGTCCTGCACTGCTGCTCAGTACGCAGTGAAGACGGGCTAAAACCGCCGACCAGCCGATGGCCAAGCATAACAAGCTGTCCTCGAATTCTCTTGCCGTGATGCGTGGTCAAGTCTCTAACGGGATGCAGCAGTGTCCTCTCAAGGATATCGACTACTGAATCATTGATGTTTGACCCCAAAAGATCGCGCAGCTCAATTCCACACGGCAGGAATCCATTTGTGCCATCCTCGGCTCCGTCCAACGGATAACATTCCGCTAATCCGGCCCCAACTGTTGTTGAAGCGAACATCGGGTCACCTCGCTTTAATCTAAGATTTTTCATTTGGAACCGGTGCTTGCTTGCCCACGGTTTCTCATTGAGCCAGCAAGCGTTCCGGTAATACCCCCAGAGCATTCGCCAGCCGAATCACGACGTCCATAGTTACATTTTGCTTTCCACCTTCGACTAGAACGATGTAAGCCCGCGTCAGTCCAGTTAGCTCCGCTAATCGCTGCTGCGTCCACCCTGCTTGACCGCGAAGCTCGCGTACCTGGCGCCCTAGATCTTTTAGATAGGCGTCAAGAACCGTTTTTGGCGTTTCCGAACTCAGCAAATCTCTAGCGATGTTTAGCCCCTCAACAACATTGCTGGCCACTCTATAGATTAACTTGTTCGGCCCCGACGATTTACCGTCGCTTAGCGCCTGCCCACCCAATAATACCTTCGGTCGTGGAGAGAGAGTCGTCAATTGTCGGATTAAGCCTTTCATTTTTTTGACGTGACGCTGCATTGTCGCAGACAACGCCACCAGCTGGGGTCGCCGGCTCTTGATCATCTCGATCAAAGACGTGCCCGGCACGTTGGGGCCCAAGAAATCAACGGCCCATCCTTCCATCATGAACAGATCAGCCGCCATTCTGGCACCGATATAATGCTCTTCTCCCTCGACACAGGAAACCAAGACACGGTGCGCCGATAGCCGAGGCGCAACTTGCAACAATCGAAGTTTCGCCATTTGTCCTAACGTGATCTGGGTCGCAAGCTTTTCCTGCGCAACGTTTATCGCTCCCCGTCCCCACAATTCTCCGATTTGAACCATGACGGGAGACAAAACATTCAAGTAGATTGCCGGGAGAGCCATCGAGCCAGCAAGTAAACTTTCAACGACCTCACCCGCCGCTGCCCGGTCGCCCGCCAAAAGAGCCTTCAAATAATCCTTTTTGAACGGGTCCCAATCAACACCCTTTCTTCCTCGTGCCATCCGTTACATCCCAGGGTCAATGGTTTCAGACAATCAATTTTATAGACCCAAGGATTCAAGAGCGTCCTTAATTGTCGGGTGCTTAAAATTGTAGCCCAGCTTTTCAGCCGCTTTCGGCAGCGCCTTTTGACCCGCCAAAATCATATCCGCCATCTCGCCCAAAAGTAGCGTTAACGCAGATGCCGGTACAGAGGCCCAGGAAGGTCGGTTTAAAACTTTGCCCAGAGCGTTGGAAAATTCTTCCATCGTAACGGGATTCGGAGCCGTCGCATTGAAGCTACCGTGAGCGTTGGTGTTTTCCATTAGGAAAAGCATCAAGCCGACTTCGTCTTCGATATGAATCCAGGGCATCCACTGTTTGCCTGACCCCAAGGGGCCGCCGACAAAAAATTTGAAAGGTGTAACCATCTTGGCTAACGCGCCCTTGCCTTTGGCTAATACAATACCGGTTCTCATCAGCGCCACTCTCACATCGTGATGCGCGGCCTTTCTCGCCTCCTCCTCCCAGGCCACACAAACACGTGCCAAATAATCTTTGCCCGGCACACTTTCTTCCGTCACCGTTTCATCGCCGCGAGGTCCGTAATAACCCACGGCTGAAGCATTGATGAGAAACTTAGGCTTCGATTTCGCCTTCGCAATGGCATGAACCAGTGCGCGCGTGCTGTCGATGCGGCTTGAGAGAATCATCTCCTTTTGCCGCTCCGTCCAGCGTTTTTCGGCTATGCCCTCTCCAGCCAAATTGACTATGCCGTCGGCTCCATCGATGGATTCTTCCCAGCTCCCGGACTCGCCCGGCTCCCACGCGATCCACTTTGTGTTCGGAGCTGCTGCCGCGGCCTTTGGTTTACGGCTCAGCAAAAGAAGCTCATTCCCACGCTGTCGAAGTCGTTGAACGAGCATCGAGCCGATGAAACCCGAAGCACCAGCGATGACCAGTTTCATACGCGTTTCTCTCGCAGGTCTTTCATAAAGATAATTATACTTGACGTTGATAGTATCAATGTAATACATAGTAAACACCCGATGCAAGAGTTTTTTCCTTCAAAACCACGAATCGGAATCAGCGCGTGTTTACTCGGGCAAAAGGTCCGTTATGATGGCGGCGATAAACGAGACCGTTTTCTGACGGATATCTTTGGTCTTTATGTCGAATGGATTCCCGTATGTCCCGAGGTGGAAGTCGGAATGGGGATACCGCGGAAACCAGTTCGCCTCGTCGGCAATCCTACGGATCCACGAATGATCGCTGAACGTTCCGGTGACGACTGGACGCTGAAAATGAACCAATATGCCAGCCAGCGCACCCAATCACTAACGCAACTGGATCTTTCCGGTTATATCTTGAAAAAGAACTCGCCAAGCTGCGGGATGGAACGGGTGCGAATCTATGGGCTAAATGGAACGCCGGCGCGACAGGGACGGGGTCTCTTCGCAGCCGTGCTCATGAGGCGTTTGCCGCTCTTGCCCGTTGAAGAGGAAGGAAGACTCAACGACCCGCGCCTGCGTGAAAATTTCGTTGAACGGGTCTTCGCGTATCACCGATGGCGACAATTGACCAAGGAGCGCAGGTCGCTTCGAGCACTTACCGGCTTTCACACCAGCCATAAGTTTCTCCTCCTGGCTCACAGCGACCCCCACTATCGTCGGCTCGGCTGGCTCGTCGCTGAAGCAAAGAAGTCGGCGATCGGTGCAGCGTATGAACTGTATGGCCGGATATTTATGGAAGCTCTTGCGGTTCATGCCAGCGCAAGGAAGCACTGTAATGTACTGGAACACATGGTCGGCTACTTTTCCGAGCGGTTATCGGCGGAAGAGCGTAAAGAATTGGTAGAACTGGTTGCCGACTTTCGCCGCCAGCTTATCCCTTTGGTCGTCCCGCTCACTCTGGTGCGCCATTACGCCAAGAAATACAATATTGTTTATCTAGAAGACCAAGTCTACTTGGAGCCGAGCCCGAAGGAGCTGATGCTACGCAACCACGTTTAGTGCGTTGGTCTTTTATCGCGGAACGCCATAACCAGCACATGCAAACCTAATGTGAACATACCAACTACAAACTGAACTGTGGCTGCCCCAACCTCGAGAAGAAATCTTCAGTTTCTTTTCCGATCCGATAAACTTGGATCGACTTACACCTCCATGGCTGCACTTCGAGATGTTAACAACGTCATCCATCGAGATGCGTGAGGGCACGCTTTTGGACTACCGGCTCAGGCTGCGTGGTATTCCTATTCGGTGGCAAAGCGAGATCTCGGTTTGGCAGCCGCCAAATCGTTTTGTCGACCGGCAAATCAGGGGGCCATACACCCTATGGGTTCACGAACATACTTTTTCTGAAGACAGCAGAGGAACGGTCATAGGAGACAGCGTTTGGTACTCCACGTTAGGTGGGGAACTAATTCAAAAGTTTCTAATTGCGCCGGATTTGGAGAAGATATTTAGCTATCGCCGTCAGATGCTTCAAAATCTCTTCAATCCCAAGCAGCAAAAGTCCATATAGTCGATTGTTCAAAATCAGATTCACGCCGCTTCTGTAGAAAGATTGCATTAATGTACAAGCACCACCCGATCAATAAGTCTCTAACCCTTGGCACTAAGGCATGGATCGCAGTCATTATCGTCATTGAGCTCATGGGCTTTTCAGCTGTTGCCACGGCTCAAGAAGACTCGATTTTTCCTCCCGGTACCTACCGGTTGGAGATGATTATGGCGACTGTCTCGCGCCTGCCTTTCTTCGGTAGTTCGAAGTCCGCGTCGAAATCCGTGTCGCTTGTAGAAGTACGAAGAGCGGGAGTGGACTTGGTCCAGAGTCACCAGGTTTGCGAATTCCGCGTCCTGGAAGACTCGGCAATGATTAAAATGGTCTTCCCGGACAAGTTTGTGGCGGCTCTCGCCAAACACACCTACCCGATTCAAATAGAAAGGGACGGTCAAGGTTGGCGCTACCGGGCGGATCTCGGTACCGAGCGGATCGGTTACAGATCGGACTCGGCTGACGGCAAGTTGCCAACCAAAATCGACGACCCGGCGGTTTACGATTGGGACGGAAACGGGCATCCCGGTGCAACCTTGAGGCTGTCCGTTCCTTTGTTGCCCGATGGCGAACTCTACGTCGTGCAGCGCGGCCAGTCGGTTCTCAATGGAAGAGTCCTCACGCCCGGCAGAATCGACGGCGACATCGAAGTTCGTAGTTTTGAACACCGGGTACTGGGTGCCCATCCAAGTTTCCTTGACCGATCTCCAGAAATCGAACCTGATCCAAAGGGAAGCCACTTTTCTATTAGCCCGGTCCCGATGGGCACCACTTGCGAATCGCTCCGAAAAACAGACTCGAAATCAAAGTAAAACGAGCCTGCACTTTAGCGGAACTTGTCATGATCCTGTGGCTATTAGGTGCGATGCAGATCATCCTGGCTCTGCGCGTCGTTCTGCGCCTCATCCAAACTGCCGGCGGCGAAAAAATCAAAGCGACTAGCGCTCCGCACCCCGAACGGGTGAGCGTCATTGTTCCGGTCCTTAACGAAACAGCGCGCATCAAAACTTGTCTTGAATGTCTTATTGCGCAATCGGAGACAGTGGCAGAGATCCTCATGGTGGACGGCGGTTCCACCGATGGCACCCAGTCCATGGTCGAGGGCTATCAATCGAGCGACCGACGCGTACGATTGATTGATGCCAGCCCGGTTCCGGGTGACTGGACTGGCAAAGCGTGGGGTTTATACCTTGGCTTGAAAAAGCTCGATGCACGGTCGCAGTGGGTTCTCTGCATCGATGCTGACGTATGCTGCTCGCCTTTGCTCGTGCTTTCCTTGTTGGCTCATGCTGAACGCACTGGCGTTTCAACCTTTTCCGTTGCGACGCGTCAGCATCTGTCCGGTTGGGCGGATGCTCTGCTTCACCCCAGCCTACTGACAACTCTCGTCTACCGCTTCGGCATACCGGGAAAGGCCACTCGCAACCCGCACCAGGTTCAAGCCAACGGGCAGTGTTTCTTTAGCCGACGAGAGACCTTGTCACAAACCGATGCGTTCCTGGCTGCTCAACGATCCTTGTGCGAGGATATTACGATCGTTCGCAGACTGGCCGAATGCGGCGAGGCCATCGGCTTTTATGAAAGCGACGGATTGGCTTGGGTAAGAATGTACGAAGACTGGCATGCGACATGGTCCAACTGGCCGAGATCCCTGCCCACTCGCGATCAATACTTTAGCTGGCGTGAGGCGACAGGTCTGCTGGAGATTTTATTGATTCAATCGTTGCCATTGCCTCTCTTGGTCATCAGCTATGCGGCCGGCGCGCCGGGGTGGTTGTTCGCGCTCAACTTAACTCTAGGTTTAACTCGCCTCGGCACTCTGGTGGGCATCGCGAGGGCGTACGAGCGAAAACCTTGGACTTATTGGTTTTCTCCGCTACTCGATCTTCCAGTGGCGGTTCGGTTAATCGCGAGCACGTTCAAGCGCCGCCAGGTGTGGCGAGGCCGACTCTATGTGCGCCGTACTAGCGGGACCTTTGAGTCCCTAGATAGGTGAAAACCGCCGCATCATAGTAGCGAGAGTTTATAGCTTTGAAATCCTTATCCATGTCTTTGTTCGATCGAATCACATACCTAGGGATGCGGCTCCTCGCTCAAGCGCTCGCCGCAAAGCATCTCGAAATGAAAGTCACCGGTCTACGCCACGTCCCGGAGTATGGACCGGCCGTTTTGGTCGCCCGACATTATCATCATCTGTTTGATGGTGTGGTCCTGTTTCTTTCAATTCCACGTCCCATCCATATATTGGTAACCTTGGATTGGACGAAAAGCGCTTACATCCGGCAGTTAATGAAATTGGCCACCACGCTGGCGCGCTGGCCCGTCGTGTTGCGTAGCGAGGCTTTAGAAACATACGCCAACCCCGGTCCCTGTCAGAGAAAGAGTGCATTCACGGCTGGGGACATTAACCGCCATCAGCGCAGAGCACTATCTGATTCTGTGGAGCTTCTCGCTGAAGGTCGCATCCTCGTTGTGTTTCCGGAAGGTTATCCTAACATTGACCCGCACTACACGCCGAAAAAGCAACCGGAAGAATTCCTCCCGTTTAAAGCCGGTTTTGCAGCCATCGCGGCGGCCGCCGAGAAACGTTTGGGAGCTAGGATCCCGATTATTCCAACCGGATTTCGATATACCAAGAATAGTCGCTGGACAGCTCGATTGAATATCGGAGAGGCAGTGTACTCAGAGGACTTTGTCTCGCGGAGGCTTATTGTGAAGTATTTACAGGAACGGGTAGCACAACTCTCTGGATTGTAAGTATGTCTCAATCTTGAATCAGCAGCTGAGCTGTACCAAGGGGTCGCTATAGAGCGGGACGTGAGCAGATTCTCCGGCAGTCCCTTATGATTTATTCGTCCCTTTCCTCATCGTCGGCCAGAGAGTCCAACGTCTTGAGTTGCAGTCGTCCCTCTTTGTCCTTGAGCAAGAATTCAACTTTCTTTTCTACTTCACTCAATTTCTGATTGCAGTACTTGACCAGTCCTATGCCCCTTTCGAAGGCAGCCAAGGAGTCTTCGAGCGAGAGATCTCCCGATTCCAACTGCTCGACGACCTGTTCGAGCTCTCCCAGTGCGACCTCAAACTTCTTACCCGACTGATCTTTTTTGGCCATCTCATTTCTCCGGTATTTCGACTACCGTTTGCGCGCGGGCCGGTTTGTCGGATCTACCCGAAAGTTTGGCGACGAGCTCAAAAGGATCGATCCGGGCGTTGTTCAGCCGCGCTCCCCAATGAAGGTGAGGGCCAGTCACGCGGCCGGTCATGCCGGACAGCCCGATGACATCGCCCTTACCAACCGTCGTTCCCTCCTCGACCCGAAACTCGGACAGATGAAAATACATGGTGTATAACCCGCCGCCATGATCCAAAATCACACTCCTGCCGCTAAAGAAAAAGTCTCCCAGCAACACAACTTTCCCGTGATTTGAAGCTCGTACCTCAGTCCCCATGGGAACTCGCAGATCCGTGCCAGTATGCGGTGCTCTAGGCGTCCCGTTGATGACGCGGCGATAACCGAATGGGGATGAAATCTCCGCGGATACCGGCGGGACGAACGCTCCTTCCCACAATCGCTGCGGCGCGCTAGTTGCGAAGACTCGGGAGAACTCATCCTGCTCCCTTCGGATTCTTTCGAGCACCTCTTCGCTAAAACTATCGAATTCCGCTGCGACCGAAAAAGACTCTTTCTTGAACAACTTTGGCTTGATCTTCAAAGCGATCGCGGTCTCGTGATGAGCACCGGCATCTGTTATGCCTTTGACAATCACTTTGACCATGCCGGGTTTCGCTTCTAGATCGATCCCCACGAAAGCCGCATACGTGCCTGCGCCGTTCCTATAGAAAGGAAGGATCTCCTTGCCGAGCCTTCCCGCGACGGCCGACAGGCCTTGGCTGGGAATCTGCAACTCGGCGATTTCGCCCTGGAGAACTTCGATGGGCTTGATTGCGTTCGCGTTGGGGTGGGCTGCCCCCAAGGCAACACTCGCCAGTATCCACAGCGTGGCCAGCGCCAACGTCGCAACGCGAGCCATCGCCGGTTATTCCTTCTCCTCGACGCGGCAGATCGACTTTCCCTCGGCGAAAGTGACGCGCACGCGGTCGCCTAGGCCGAGAGAGTTTGCGTCTTTGACGATGGTCTCCTCCGGCAATTTATAAACGATGCTGTAGCCACGATGCAAAACCGCTAAAGGACTCAATGCCTCCAAGCGCCCGCTCTCCTGGATCAATGGCTCCTTGAACTGGCGCAGGCTATTTTGAAATCTTCGCACGAGATCAATGGACAACTCATCCAAGCGCTGCTGGATTTCGCGCAACTTCCGTTGAGGGTCAGCCAGCCTCTTGACGAAACCGCGCCAGTTTTCTTTTGCCATCTCCAACTCCCGCCGCATACATCTCAGGAGCTGTTCTTGCAAACTCATCACTTGGTCCGCCAATTCGGATTTTCTCGGAACCACGATTTCGGCAGCAGCGGTCGGCGTCGGCGCCCGAAAATCCGCCACAAAATCAGCAATGGTAAAGTCTATTTCGTGACCGACCGCGGAGATTACCGGGACCGGCGAGGCAAAGATGCTGCGTGCCACAATCTCCTCATTGAAGGCCCAGAGGTCTTCCAAAGACCCGCCGCCACGGCCGACAATCATGACATCCACTTGGTCCGATGCACCGAGTTCGGTGATCCCCGTGGCGATTTCTTCGGCTGCCCCTTCGCCTTGAACTTTCACAGGCCACACAACGACGCGGCGATCGGGATAGCGGTCGCCGATGATGCGCAGCATGTCCCACAAAGCAGCACCTTTTTCCGAGGTTACAACGCCGATAGAAGCGGGTAAAAATGGCAACGCTTTCTTGCGCTCCTCGGCGAACAGTCCCTCGAGCGATAGCTTTTTTTTCAACTGCTCGAACGCCAAGTAGAGGGTCCCTTGTCCCCTTGGCTCCATGTTCTCAACATACAGCTGCAAATCCCCGCGAACCGGGTAAAGGCTGACTTTGCCAAAGCACAACACCTCCATGCCATTTTCTGGAACGAAGGAGAGACCGAGACCCTGGCGTCGAAACATCACCGCCGAGATCTGGCTCTTGTCATCTTTCAGCGTGAAGTAATAGTGTCCGGAAGGCGCGGCGCGGAAGTTAGAGATCTCTCCAACGACCCATAACCCCTCCAACTCTTGCTCGAGAGTCCCCTTAATAATCTGGTTGAGCTCGCTGATGGTAAAAAACCGTCGAGCTTGGCGGGCGAATAGAGGTAAGTCGTCCGAATCTTTTCTCATTCGGGTCGAGTCCAACGACTGGATACCAGCCTACAAAAAATTAGCCCTCCGGGCGGAGGGCTAATCGAGCAATTCCTTTGGGACACGTAGGCTCGTGCGAAAGTTTCAGGCCGCTTTCTTTTGCACCAGCTGTTTAAAGACGTCCCAACTTTTCAGCAAGTCCAACGCCCGCTTTAGCTGCACGTCGTTATCGATGCTGTCGTCCCCCGTTGGGGCGGAGGACGGTATTTCCTTCTCTTTGTTGTCCCCCTGATCCTGCGGCGGCGGATTGGGTGTCTGTTGTTGATTCTGCAGGTGGCCCGGCAGGTTTTCCTCACGCAAGCTCGGCCGCTTCTTGTCATCGACCTTGCCCTCTTGCGGCGGGGCACTCTCTACAATGATATCCGGCACGATGCCCATTGCCTGAATCGATCGCCCCTTAGGCGTAAAGTAACGGGCCGTGGTCAGGCGCAATGCCGAACTGTCATCTAAAGGCAAAATGGTTTGCACCGAACCTTTGCCGAAAGTTTTCGTGCCCAATACCACCGCGCGCTTGTGATCCTGTAACGCGCCCGCAACAATCTCAGAGGCACTGGCACTTCCGCCATTCACCAGAACCACCACGGGGAAATCCATCCACGAACCTTCTTTCTGAGCGAAGTATTTCTGCTTCTGAGACTCGATGCGACCCTCCGTGTAAACAATCAGGCCCGAGTCAAGAAATAGATCCGAAATCCGAACGGCTTGGGTAAGCAAGCCGCCGGGATTGTTTCTGAGGTCCAACACTAGTCCCTTAAGGCCACCTTTTTCCGCAGCCATTTTTTCAAGAGCCTTCTGAACATCACGATCGCTTCGTTCCTGGAACTGCGCCAGCCGAATATATCCGTAACCTTCTTCAAGAGTTCGGCTACGCACACTCTGGACGCGAATCGTATCGCGCATCAAGGTAAAATTGATAAGCTCCGGCACGCCTTCTCGTTTTACAGAGATACTGATCTTTGTCCCCTTCGGCCCGCGCATTTTCTTTACCGCGTCCACAAGGGTCATGTCCTTGGTGAATTCATTTTCGATCTTAAAGATTTGATCTCCAGGCTTCACGCCGGCTTTGGCAGCGGGAGTATCTTCGATCGGCGAGACAACGGTCAGAATTCCATCTTTGACCGTAATTTCAATCCCTAGGCCACCGAAGCGACCCTGAGTGTCCATTTGTAATTCCTTGTAGAGTTCAGGCGTGAGATAAGCGCTGTGCGGATCAAGAGAACTTAGCATTCCATTGATCGCTCCGTTTACTAGGTTCTTGGTATCCACGTCCTCCACATAATTCTTCTTAACGATAGAAAGAATATTGGTAAAAGCCTCTAAGCTTTCATAATCCTGCCGGGGAACCGCCGAAACACTAGGCACCCATTGCGCGGCTAGAAAAAACCCCAGGGCCATTCCAACAAGTAACAGGATCACGGGGAACCCGCGTTTTGCTACAATTCGCATAGTCTCTCTCCTCGGTGAAGTCCGAACATCCAGTTCACGTATTCTATCCCAAGCCTTTAAAAATATCTATTATTTTCGGAACCATGGCAAGGGGTCGATGGACTTGCCGTCTTTGCGCATCTCGAAGTAAAGCCCCGCTCCGGCAAGGGAATCACTATCCCCCACCCGACCCAGGGTCTCACCTCGTGTTACCGCATCACCTTTGTTCTTAAGTATTTCAGATAGATGAGCATAAATACTAAAGTATCGCTCTCCATGGTCGATGATCACCATCTTGCCATAGCCCGAGAAACGGTCGGCGAACACGATTCTGCCCTTTTCTACTGCCCTAATTGCTTCTCCGATGGGGGCTTCAATGTCAATGCCCTTGCGAAAAACCTCGGCGGAAAACTCGGGATGCTTGGTTTTACCAAAGTCACCCGTCACCTCTCCTCGTACTGGCCACTCCAGCTTCCCTTTCATCGCCTCGAGGCCGGCTCCGGAAGGGAACCCTGGCGGCTTGCTCACGGCGCGTCTGGACATCTCATCCATCATCTTCTGGAGACGCAGCGCAGCTTGCTCTAATTCCTTTAAGGCTCGATCGCGACTCTCCTTCTCCTGCCGAAGACTTGCAAGTAGCTGCTTCTTTTTCTCTGCGTCTTTGCGAATGGAATCCTGGACTTCAACAAGTATTCGTCTTTGGTTCTCGAGTTGTTCCTTCCTGCCCGCCAGCTCTCTCTTGACGCTTTCCTGGTAGGCGGCTTCGTCACTCAATTTGTGAACCAGCTCTCGATCAAAGAGAACGGTCGCTTCCAAATAGCGCTTGCGCTGCAGCGCAACTCCCGGCGGAACGTCGCCGTCAAGAATGACAAAGGCGCTGCCGCCGCGGAGCCAGCGATAGAGCGCTGCCGCCCGTTTCATCAGAAGCTCCCTTCTCTGGTCAAGGGATACTTTCAGTTGCTGGGCCTCGGCTTCTTTCTTCTGCATTGCGCTCATGAGCGAGCCGAGCTTCGAGTTTGCTGCATTCAAGTCTTTCGTCTTCTTCTCCAAATCTTTTTCGATCATACTCAGCGCCTGGAGAACGGAGCCTTCTCTTTTCCGCACTTGGTTGATCCCCTGCCGTTCCTTTTCTATTTTCTTTTTAATTCCTTCAAGGTCCTTGTCGGCGGTGGCAGCGCCACCCCGTGGGGCGCAAAGTATAAGAAATGCGAGCGCAAGAAGAGATTTTCGACTTAGCCTCTCCATCTCTTCATGAACCTCCGAAGGGAGAATAGACTACTCGACGCGCCCAACAGCGATCCCAAAGCGAGGATAAGTGCGATCCCTCTGTAATCGATAAACTGCAGCTGGCCGAACATTCCAAAAAAACCGATCGATGTCAGGATTTGATTGCGCAGAAATAGCAACAAGGACCACAGACACAAGACCGACAACCCTGCTCCGATAATTCCTTGGATCATGCCCGCGACCACGAACGGCGCCTGGATGAGATCTTCGGATGCGCCAACCAATTGCAGGATCTCGATTTCATCTTGCTGCGCTAAAACGGCGAGCCGCACAGTGCTTCCAATGATGAAAAACGTGGCGATGAAGAGGACACCACCCAACACCCACTTCACCCATTGTACAGCCAGGACCACAAGACTTAACCTGTCAACCCATTCTTGCGGATATTCAAGCGTGGCCAGTCCTTTTTCTTTCCGCAGCCGGTTAGCCAATGCTTCGACGAGCGGGCCGTCTCGAAAAGCCGGCTTAACCAGGACCTCAAACGAAGCGGGAAGGACGTCCTCTGGAAGACCTTCCAACACGTTCGATTGCGTACCTAGGGCCGCCCGAAACTCCCTCCAAGCCTGCTCCTGGGAAACATGGCGGACACGCTCCACCTCGGGGAAATTTTGTATCTTATCCTGCAACAGTGAAACGTCCGCAGCGCTCAGACCTTTGTCCAAGTACGCATTGATTTGAATCTGATCACCCCATCGCTTAAACAGCCCCTGAAGATTCTCTTCCACTAGCATGCAGGCACCGAATACAAACAAGGCCATGGCCATCGTTCCCGAGGTCAGCACATGCGTCCAAAGCCGCGCCCAGAGACTGCGGTAAACCTGTCGGCCGATCAAACCCATCTGGGACCACTTCATCGCGCGCGACCCGCGTCAATCCGTTCTCGATCCTCCACCACGCAGCCTCGTCGCAGAGAAATGATCCGCGTTCCGTATCGTTCGGTGAGATCCTGGTTATGGCTTGCAATCATGACAGTGGTGCCCCGCTCCCGGATCTTGAGAAAAAGGTGCATCGTCTCTTCTGCCAGTTCTGCGTCTAGATTTCCTGTCGGCTCGTCGGCTAGTAGAAGAACCGGATCGTTCATCAACGCGCGCGCAATGGCAACCCGTTGTTGCTCGCCCCCGGAAAGGGCTAGCGGGTTGGTATCATACTTTTGCTTGAGCCCAAGCTCGCGCAGCAGATGATACGCTTTGGTGTAACTTTCTCGCCGCGGTACACCCATCACTAGGGCCGCCAGTGCTACATTATCGAGCGCTGTCATATAGGGCATGAATTTGAATTCCTGAAACACGAGCCCCAGTTGCTGTCGAAGTCGAGCAACGCCCCGACTGTTCAACTGGGTTACGTTCCGGCTATTAATGACGATCTGGCCTTCGGAAGGTTCCTCTTGGCGGAAAAGTAATTTTAGCAGTGTGGTTTTTCCGGCACCACTCGGTCCAGTCAAAAAAACCAGCTCCCCTTTGTCTATCTGCAAATTGATATCCTTGAGAGCTGCACGGTTCGGCGGATATGTTTTGGAGAGGTGAACGAGTTGGATCATGAAAACTGCCCTTGGGGCACAGCGGAAAAATCACCAACTCTGAAAAACACTTGACATGGTCTTAGGTGGCTGTTAGAGTTGCCAAAATATTGAATTTATTGATCTATCTATAAAAGATGTTGCATCAATATACAAGTGCTGAGGAGCCACGGAGAGCGATCCCACAGCGAATCGAGAGATTTCGTATTGTTTTGATCAAGCCCTCTAAATATGACGACGATGGTTACGTCATACGATTCTGGAAAGGCGTGCTGCCTAGCAATACCCTCAACGTGCTCCATGGTCTGACGGAGGATGTAAAGGAGCGTCGGGTCTTTGGCGACCTACCCATTGAGACTACTACTTTCGACGAAACCGCAGAAAAAATTCCGATCAAGAAAATCGTCAGGTGGAACCACGAGCCCGGTACGAAGTTATTGGTGTGCTTGGTGGGAGTACAGACCAATCAGTTTCCGCGGGCTCTGGATATAGCAAGGCTTTTTCGTGCCGAAAGCATCACAGTTATCATCGGTGGCTTTCACACCAGCGGCACCATCAACATGCTGGGTGAACAAGAGCCGGATATTCAGGAGTTAGTTCGCGAATCCATTTGCGTGGTATCAGGCGAAGTCGAAGGCAAGTGGGAATTGATTTTAGCCGATTTTCTCCACGGCCGCCTGAAACCGATCTATAGTTTTGCTCAGGATTTGCAGAGCCTCGTCGATATCGGAGCCTCTCCACTTCCCAAGGCCAGTCCAAAAACCATGGGCCACTTCGCCTACCCGAACTTCGGAACCGCGGACACTTCCCGCGGCTGCCCTTTCGCGTGCAGCTTTTGCACCATCATCAATGTGCAGGGACGCAAGATGCGCGAGCGCAGCCCGGAAAGCATTGCGGAACTCCTGCGCAGCAACTATTTGGAGCATGGCATTTCTTTTTATTTTTTCACCGACGACAATTTTGCCAGGAAGAAACTCTGGCGCGAGACGTTCGAAGCCATCATCAAACTCCGCGAGGAAGGCATCAAGGTCTCGTTCATGATGCAGGTGGATTTAGCCCGCAAGCCAAAGAATTTCGTCAGCCTGGCGGGCAAAGCGGGGTGTACTCAGGTCTTCATCGGAATGGAGAGCGTTAACCCGGAAAACTTGAAGGCCGAAGGAAAAAGCCAGAACCACGTCGAGGAATATCGCGAGATTATCAAGGAGTGGCACGACGCTGCGGTAGTGGTGCACACGGGCTACATCATTGGTCTGCCTTGGGATTCGAAAGACCAGGTGCCCAAAGACATTCGTTTCTTAATGGATGAAGTCGGACCCGACCAGGCTTCTTTCTTCATGCTGACTCCTCTGCCGGGCTCCCACGATCATCGCGAAATGAGAAAGCGCGGCGAATGGATGGACCCTGATTTCAACAAACGCGATTCCTTTCACGCTACCATCAAACATCCGTGTATGACGCCCGAGGAATGGACCGACGCTTACGAAAACGCCTGGAAAACCTTCTATAGCAAAGAGAACATGATCAAGGTTCTGTCGCGATGGAGTGACAACACCAAGAATTATTGGAACCTGATGTCGGTCTTTTTCTGGTATAAAAATGCCGCTCTGATCGAAAAGCAGCATCCGATGGTTGCAGGTTTCTTCCGTTTGAAAGACCGGAAAACTCGCCGACCCGGGTTTGCCATCGAACCACTACCCGTCCACGTCTGGAAACGCGCCAAGGAAACTACGCGCCTGTTCATCTCCTGGGCCAAGTTTGTT